>WNFR01000614.1_pt1 | contig 73597 bp, 69 predicted proteins | sample 5400221 | NCBI WGS metagenome assembly WNFR01 (sample SAMN13153357, study PRJNA577476) | soil metagenome | isolation source: 40 cm soil under Madrone tree | place: USA:California | collected 2016-06-14
CGTGACCTATGGACGACCGTAGTGGATGGCGCTCGCCATGAGTGATCCGCCGCGCAAGATCGTCAAGCGTTACCTGGCGTGGTTCGCCAACCGCGCGCGGGTCGATTATCACGCGCTCTACCACATGAATGTCGCGACCTCCTCCCAACGCGCCGCGTTCTTGGGAAAAGTCTGGACCGCAATGGCGGGCTTAAGGTGACCGGCGGGAGCGCTGTTCCCAAAATTGCGCCGCCAAGGCCGGGGTGGTGGGTTTCGTCCGTGGCCTCGCCTCCGAACTGGCGCGCCGCGGCATTCGCGTCAACGCGGTCGCGCCCGGCTTCATCCGCACCGCGCAGACATTGTCGGAGGAGCATTCACAGGGCGACGCCGGACTACGGCGGGCGACGGAATACATCCCGCTCGGTCGCGTCGGCGATCCGGCCGACATCGCGGACGTAGTGGTGTTCCTCGTCTCGGACGCCGCTCGCTACGTCACCGGCCAGACCATGGTGGTTGATGGCGGGATCCAGGTCGGCCGATATTGACCAGCGCCTAGACCGCGCGGATTTAGAATGTCGGCGGCGTGTTGATCCAGACGGCGCGCATCCGGGTTTTTCCCGGGTTGCGGTACTCGTGGGGCAAATCGGAAGGAAAATAGAAGGAATCGCCCGCATTGAGCAGGTGGACCTCGCGGTTGATCGTCAGCTCAAGCTGGGCCTTCCATGACATAGCCGACCTCCTCGCCCTGGTGCTGAAGCACGCCAGCCGTATGCCCGCCTGGCTCGATGATCACCACAAAGCCTTCGAGCAGCCGGCCATCCGCATGCGGGATGATGACCTCTGCCCAGACGCCTTCGCTGCCGGAGCCCGATGCGTGTCCGATCACGGCCCGTTCGGCCGGGCGCAGGATCGTCCACGGCTCGGCGAAATCCTTGTTGAGGAGGGCAGATACGCTGAGGTTGAGCGCCTTGCATAGCCGATGCAGCGTGGTCAAGGACGGCACCGCGCGATCGTTCTCGATCTTCGACAACATGCCCTCGGAGCACTTCGCACGCTCTGCCACGTCCTTGAGCCGCATGCGATTGAGCAGGCGCGCGTGCCGCAACCGTGCACCGACCCGCAGTTCCATCCGCGACCTGTCGGCATCCTCGGCCGGCTCGACACGTACCTTGCGGGCAGCTGCAATTCGCTTCACGTGGTTTGCTCCAAGCGCCGTCATTGGACTTTGATTCCAAGTATAATGTCTTGAATGACGGATAACGGACTTTCCCACAATATGCGGCGTCAGGCCGCCAGCAAGGGCGCCTCACGCCGATGCGTCGTCTGTTACACGGCGCGAGCGCGATGACCTCTTAGCAGGGGCTGGAATTGCGTGCGCGGACCGTCGGTATGGACGGCTAAAGCATGCCGAGTTCGAGCATAATCCTGATATCCTCGTCGCTTAAGGTGAAGTCAAAGATGTCGAGGTCCTGGTGCATATGCAGGCCATCGCCGGTTCCGGTGAGCGGCAGCATCCAAAGCTCGATCGCGAAGCGGAACACGACTTGCGCAACGGTCTTGCCGTGGCGCCGCGCGATGGCGATCAAGCGCGGTGATGACAGCACTTGCGGATTCGCGGTGAGCAGTGAAAAGCCCTGGTAGACGATGTCGTGGGTCTCACAGAGCGCCCGCACGTCGGCGTCCCACCGGTTGTGCGCGAAGCAGCGGTTCTGCACAAAAGCCGGGGCGATCTTCACGCCGCCGACGAGGGTGGCGAGTTGCTCGGACGAGATGTTGCTCACCCCGAGCAAGCCGACCCGGCCGGTGCGCACTGCTTCCTCCATCGCGCGCCATGTCTCCCAATCGGATTCACCGAGGCCGTAGGCGCGCGAGGGACTGTGCAGGATGTAGCTGTCAATGCGGGTCACACCAAGGTGCTTAAGGGAGCTGTCGACTGATTGCTGCACTTGAGTAGCGAGATCCGCATTGGGATCGTACGGTAGCCGGTGATCCTGGCCGCGCTGCCAGGTAAATTTCGTCTGGAGGAAGAGCTGCTCGCGCGTGACGCTGCCGGAGGCGACGGCGGCTCCGACCGCAGCGCCAACCCCCGCTTCGACGTAGTGTTTGCGCTGGTTCGCCGTATCGATCGCACGGAAGCCACAAGCGATGGCCTCAGAGGTCAGCGCTTGCGTGCGCTCCTCCTTCCAGGCCGTGCCATACATGATTGATGGAACGGCCACGCCGCGGACTCGGCGTGTCTCCGCGATTTGCATGGATTGCATTATGGCAGGCTCTCGGGCTGCTGGAAATCTCTTGGAATGCTTGTTTCGCGAACCGTTGCCGCCCTTGCACGGCCGTGGAGCTTCGCCGTCGAGATAACGCCACTTGACGCGCTACGAATGAGTTGCAACCGTGGACCGGTGTTCGACAGGTCCGGTCGCCGATTGCGAATCGCTTTCGCCTGACGACGGATCGCACCAGGGAGCACGGAAATGCCTGATTTCAATTCACGGATGAGCCTTCTTGCGATTGGGGCGTTGACCGCGTGGATTTGGACAGGATCGGACGCAAGGCTTGCTGCGGAGCAAGGCGCATCGATCCCCGATTTCTCCTCCAATGACGCGGCATGGATTTTTGGCCTTGGCGACTACATCGCCATCCCGGGTGAGCCCAGCCCGACACGCAACGATCCGGCCCATCCCTATGTCTCCAACAACGAATTTCGCGCGCGTGGAGCCCAACCCACATATCGAATCGCCGATCTCAGCAACCCCAACATCAAGCCTTGGGCAAAGGAGGTCATGAAGCAGGAGAACCACAAGGCGCTTTCCGGCGGGATGCCCTATTCGGCGCGCGCGAGTTGCATGCCGTCAGGCGTTCCGGCCTTCATGATGGCCGCAGTCGAGCCGATCCACTTCATGCAAACGCCGAAACAGGTGACGATGATTTTCTCGGGCGACGCGCAGATTCGCCGCATCTATCTCGATGTGCCGCATTCGGCCAACCTCGAGCCTTCCTGGTATGGCGAATCGGTCGGCCATTACGACGGCGACACGCTCGTGGTGGATACCATCGGATTGAACGACAAAACCTTCATCGACAACTACCGCACGCCCCATACGGCGAAACTGCATGTCGTGGAGCGTTACAAGTTGATCGACGACGGCAAGACGCTCCAGGTGACTTTCCGGGTCGAGGATCCGGACACGTTCTATCAACAGTGGTCGGCAATCGGCAAACTGAGGCGTGTCCAGATGCCAATGCACGAAGAAGCGTGCGCGGAGAACAACCAGAACTTATTCGACTACCACATCCCGGTGGCGAACAAATCGGATTTCTGATGCCGGCCACTTCGGTGGTGCAGGCGCCGATTCGTTTCATTGGATTCGCTTCATTGGAGCGGATTTCGGTCGCTTCGAATCACTTGCCGCGTCGTCGCCGGGCTTGTCCCGGCGACCTCGCATTTGAAGGCACGGGGCAAGGGCAATCGAGGTGGCCGGGACAAGCCCGGCCACGACCCGGAGAGAGCCCGGCTCGATGCCCTGCGATCGGCCGTTAACCTCATTCCCGAACCCACCCCACCCTAATGGTTTCCGGAGCTTCAGCGCCTCGAAGGGCCCTCCCAGGCGCTCCCGCGCCCTACAGGACGCTGATCGTTCATCGTGGGTTCATCCGACCACGTAGTAGACTGGCAGCTGAGCGATTTTCCGTGCGTCATCGCTCAGATTCGAGCCTGCAGCTCGCCGAGGTCTTTTGTGGTCGACATGGAATGAAATAGGCAGGGGAAGGGGGATGAGTCTCGTGGGGGCACACTATTGTTCAGTATGGGGCGGTTTCGGAATGCTGCTCTATGCCGGTGCGGCGCTTGCCCAAGCAGACATAACCGCGGGTTCAATCGGCACGAATTCGGTCGAGACAAGTTCGATCGACATAAGTGCGGTCGATCGCGTCGACGAGTGCATGGTGGCGCAAGTTTGCATCGACCGCTACCTCTGGTCGCTATACGCGCGAACGCGAAAAATCGATACGATCAGGGTGCCGGAACAGATAAGGGTGACGGTTAAACGGAAAGGCAAAATTAGGATTGTCACAAAAACGATCGCCAAGCTCGTAGACGAGGATTTCACCTGGAAGGATCCAACTGCCGCTGAAAGGGTCCGGATGTTGCCCATGGATTACGTGATCGGCGGCATGAACCCGAGTTTCAGGGTCACGCTCTATCATGCGCTGCGCGCGCTCGACGGTGCCGGACTTATGCCAGGTATAACGAGCGCATTTCGCGACGATTATCGGCAAACCATCGCAACGGGCCAGAAGGCTCAAAGCGACAGGTCGTATCATGGTGGAAGCTTCCGCGGCGGCTACGGTCACGGGCTGGCGGCCGATATCGTGAGCGTAAAGGGCGAGACACGGGCAGAGCGATGGGTTTCCAGTGAGCAATTGTGGAAATGGATCGATACGCACCAAAAAGAGCTTGGTATCGGACGACCCTATCTCGATCGAGACGCGCCGCACGTCGCTCCGATCGATGGCAAGGAATATGCGGCGCACCACGCCGAGCCGAATACGAAACATGCCGAATCGAAGGCCAAGAGGCACCAGCGGCTGGCTCTGCGCAACGATCACAGCATGGCGAAGCGCCCAAGAGTGGCAAGACCTTCAAGGGCGCAATCCAGACCACAAACGCATTCGACTTGAGTGGGGTCCCTCGCGAGTACGAACCGCCGGCACGCGGTTCATCAACGCATGCATGACCGGGTGAGGGGGCCTCTCCGCGAGTCTGAGCTTCGCGGAAAGGCACCTTACGCCTCCACAAGTCGACCCTTGTGGAGAGGCCCCCTCACCCCGACCCTCTCCAAAGCCCGTCGAAGACGGGCGTAAACGCCCTAATGGCAAGCGGGGAGAGGGAGCAGACCCGCACACACCCCTATGTTAGCGCCAATCAGGGCCCCCCCGATTTCATGCGGCCCGTGTTTTCAACGCCCGCATGCTGGCACGTTGATTGCTTGGTTTGAATAATTGCAATCAATTCCCGGACTGTGGATGGGAGCCACAAACCATGTCGACCGTTGTGATTTCTGCGACCTCGGTTCCTGCGCCCACCGGGCGATCGTCGCTGTGGAAGTCCCTGTTCGCGCAAGTGTTGGCGGCGCTTCTTCTCGGCATCGTGCTTGGGATTGCAACCCCTGGTTTCGCCATCGAACTCAAAATCCTGAGCGACGCCTTCCTCAAGCTGATCGGGATGGTCGTCGCCCCGATCGTGTTCTGCGTCGTCGTGCACGGTATCGCGGGGGCGGGCGATCTCAAGAAAGTTGGCCGTGTCGGCGTCAAGGCGCTCGTGTATTTCGAGGCTATGACAACCATCGCCCTGGCACTTGGCATCGTGCTCGCTTTCGTGTTCGGGCCCGGACGCGGCATGAACATCGACACCTCGATGCTCGATGCTAATGCGCTCAATACCCATGCCGAAAACGCCCACAAGCTGCAAGGCGCCGGCATCGGCAGTTTCATGATCAACATCATCCCGACCACTTCGATTGATGCGCTTGCCCGCAACGACGTTCTCCAAGTGCTGTTCTTCGCCGTGATCTTCGGCATCTCGCTGGCGCTCGTGGGCGGCGAGAAGGGTGAAAAGGTGACCTCGCTGATAGACGCGGTCTCCGCCATACTCTTCCGCGCCATGGGCCTGATCGTGCGCGTGGCGCCGCTCGGCGTACTCGGGGCCGTCGCTTACACGGTCGGCAAATACGGGGTGGGGTCGCTCCGGCAGCTCGTCTCGCTCGTCGTGCTTTATTATTTGGCGCTCTCGGTGTTCGTGGTGGTCGTGCTTGGCTTCGTAACGTGGCTTGCCGGCCTGAACATCTTCAAGTTCCTGGCCTACATGCGCGAGGAGCTCACCATCGTGCTGGCAACCGCATCCTCCGATGCGGTACTGCCGCAGATCATGAAGAAGCTCGAGCGGTTGGGCGTGAAGAAATCTGTGGTCGGTCTGGTCGTGCCGACCGGCTACTCGTTCAACCTCGATGCCTTCTCGGTCTACCTCACGCTCGCAGTGGTATTCATCGCCCAGGCTACCAACACGCCGCTCTCGCTCGGTGACCTGCTTCTGGTGCTCGGCGTGTCACTCGTCACGTCCAAGGGAGCCCACGGTGTGCCGGGCTCGGCGATCGTGATTCTCGCCGCGACGCTCAATGCGGTGCCGACCATACCGGCGGTCGGCCTGGTGTTGGTGCTGTCGGTCGACTGGTTCATCGGCATGGCGCGGGCGCTCGGCAATCTGATCGGCAACTGTGTTGCGACCGTGGTGATCGCGGCCTGGGAGGGCGATCTCGACCACGCGACCGCCACCCATGTGCTCGACCGCAATGAGCTCGTTGACGTCACCACGGGATAGTCCGGATAGCCTGAAGGCAGACGAACCCGAACTCTCCTTAAGCGAAGTTCGGACTAACCCCTCCTAACCTGTTCGCGTCTCAAAGCCTGAGTCATATTGACCGTCATAAAAGCGAAATGATCGCGTCTATAGATTCGCGCAGCGACTTCTCGCACAGAGATTTGGCGACGTGCGATGAGGCCGAGCGGGATTTGCGCAGAGGCTGGGGCGCAAAATGAATTTTATGTATCACGGTAATCCATCAACAACGGATCTGTTGCAATTCCTTTTCGCTTGCCCAAGTCGACTCGTCAGTCGACCCTTCATCGTGCTGACCTCCGTCCTGAATGTAGCAGCGGTGGGTATCGGTCTCGTCGCGGCGGGGCCGGGGCGTGCGGCGTCACTTGACGAGGGCGTTGAACATTACCGGGCCTATCTGATTGCGGATGTCGACCGCACTTTGACGAGCGCGAAGAGGCTGAGCTTCGGATTCCTCGCTGGCGCATTTCTGGCGGCTATCACTTCGGCGGCTGCACTTTCTTGAAATATCTCGAATCCGGCGGTGCCTGGTCCTTCTTGGTGGGCATCAAGACCCCATCCCCACTCAGGAAATACGTGTCCGTTCCGATGACCACATAGTTGTTGCCCTCGGCACAAGAAATTCGGCTCCAGTGAGGATAGGGATTGGGATTGCGCCGATACGTTTTGTCGACGCTCCATGGCCGCGTCAGCGCATTGTCGAATACCGTGATTTCCTCATGAAGGAGGTTCGGGTTGTTCTTGTCAAGGTGAAACCGTTCCTTGAAGGTCGACTCGTTGTCGAAGTGCAGGGGTAGCCCGGTTGCGTCATAGGCGCGAGGCCCTTTGAAGGGGCCACGTGTTTCGACTTCAAGCACGTCGTAGACGCCGTCGCCGTCTTCGTCGATCCAACGGCCGATCGAATACCCCTGATAGGTCGGCTCCACATCCGTAGGCCAGGGGCGGCCATCGGTGAAAATGCGACGAAGGTCGGTGCCGACCGAAACATAGGTGGTCTCCGGCGTGATAATGTACTCTTGCGCCGGAGCCGACATCATGCTCGGCATGCCCCCGGGGATGCACTTGGCATGGTCGATGAAATTGCCCTGCCCGCCTTTGGCCTGGTCGGCCATGCTTTCCTCATGGACCTTTTGGTACTCCGGCGTCAGCGGCGCTTGTTGCGCCGGCCCAAACCGCTTCGTCGGATCGAACTTGACGCCCTGCCCGCCGAAGGTCGGGTTGATCGCATCCCATTGACCTTTCCAGTTGGGGTATTTCGACCCCTCGGCTGCCTGTGCGTTGCCGATCGCTGCGGTCAGTGCGACGACGAGCGCGAACACTCCGGTCGTGCTTGCACCAATCATTGATCTAGCCTCCCTGTTATGGGCGCTCTTTCTAACGCGAAGAACACATACCCAATATGAGGATACACCGTTTATCGCAGGCCGCATTTAGCAAGATCTTATGGCCAAGGACGCGAATTCGATTAGCGTTGGCCAAGCCGTCGTGCCATCCGCAACCTGCGGATCATACTGCCAACACTAGCAGTGCGCTCGGCCGCACGGGGTTAAGGCGAAGGGAGAGGCGTTCATGCGTCACCACGCGCTGTTGGGTGCACTCGTGTCGGCCGCGCTTGCGGCTTCGATCGGCAGCGCAGTTGCGTGGGATGATGCCAAATACCCGGACCTGCAGGGGCATTGGGCGCGTTTCACCGTACGGGGCGTGCCCGGACAGCCTTCATTCGATCAGACCAAGCCGTGGGGAGCAGGCCAGCAGGCGCCGCTGACGGCGGAATACCGCGCCATCTTCGAGGCAAGCCTTGCGGACCAGGCCAAGGGTGGCGAGGGCAACTATACCGGCCACGCCCGCTGCATTGCCGCGGGCATGCCGCACATGATGGTCGCGTTCCGTCCTCTCGAGTTCGTCGTCACGCCGAACACGACATACATATTGATCGCTGATGTGGACCACTATCGCCGCATTTTCACCGACGGACGCGATTGGCCGAACGAAATCGAACCGAGCTATCAGGGTTATTCGATCGGTCGCTGGATCGACGAGGACGGTGACGGCCGTTACGACGTGCTCGAAGTCGAGACGCGCGGCTTCAAGGGCCCGCGTTCCTATGATGCCTCCGGCCTTCCGCTGCATTTCGACAACCAGTCCGTGTTCAAGGAGCGCATCCATCTCGACAAGGCCGATCCTAACCTGATCCATGACGAGATCACCGTCATCGACCATGCGTTGACGCGACCCTGGACCGTCAACAAGCGATATGTCCGCACTCGGAATTCAGATCCGCAATGGCCGGAATACGTCTGTGCCGAAGGCAATTTGCAGGTCTTCGTCGGCGACCAGCATTATTTCATCAGCGGGGACGGATTGCTGATGCCGACCCGCAAAGACCAGCCGCCGCCCGACCTGCGCTACTTCCAGCGCAAATAAGGACTGTGCGGTCCTCGCTGTCTTGCGTACGGCCGCAATGGTTGAAACTCCGTGGCGAGTCGAACTTTTGGAGGAATTGATGAAGCGTCGAAAGTTCATCAGCGCCGTCCCGGCAGCCATTCTGTTGGCCCAGCGGCCATCTGCGGCCATCGCTCAGACGCGGAAAAAGGGCGTCATGCTCATGAACAGGATCGGGTCGTCGTCCTCGCAGCTCTACATCGCCAACGCCGACGGCACGGACAAGCGCATGCTCACTGACAGCCTGTGGGATGACGCGATGCCGCTCTATATCCCGGCGAAGGTCTACTGATCTTCGCGAGGCGCTGGTTCCTTCGCGGACGCGCTCGGTCGCGGAACGCGTGAAATGGAATGCATCGGCGATTGGAGCAGTCCATAATATCCACTGGTTGTCATCGAAGAGGCTTGAATTGAGCGGCAAAAATTGCGGTCACCGCGAGGAGGTATCCATGTTGCGCGTACGTACCATCACGTTGCTGTTTGGGATCATCGCGGCTGCGGTCACTTGGCCTGAAGCTGAGTTGTTCGCGCAAGCGCCGGCCGACCCGAATGGCGCCCCCAACCCATACCGTCTGGACACGAATTGGCTGAAGATGCCCGATGGCCGCAAGTTGGGGCAGGCGACGGGCGTCGATATCGATCCCGACGGCAAAAGCGTGTGGGTTTTCGATCGCTGTGGAGCGAAAGACTGTGCCAACTCTGCACTCAATCCAATCGAAAAATTCGACGCCTCGGGGAATTTTGTCGTGGGCTTTGGCCAAGGTCTGTTCAACCACCCACATGGCTTCTATGTAGATCGCGAGGGCAACGTGTGGACGACGGACAACATTGGCGACAACGGCAAGGGCCACCAGGTCATCAAGTTCAGTCCAGGGGGCAAGGTGCTGCTGACGCTTGGCCGAGCCGGTGTCGCAGGTGAAGGCCCCGACATGTTCAACGCTCCCACGGACGTCGCGGTTGCCCCCAATGGCGACATCATCGTTAGTGACGGGCATGGCGGCAAGACCAATGCTCGGATCGTCAAGTTCACCAGTAGCCGCAAGTTCATTGCGGCGTGGGGCAGGCGGGGCTCCGGTCCTGGCGAGTTCGGGGTCAATCATTCGCTGGCGATCGATTCGGCAGGCCGTATATTCGTCGCCGACCGATCCAATAATCGTATCGAGATCTTTAACCCGGACGGTGTGTTCCTCGCGGAATGGAAGCAGTTCGGCCGCCCAAGCGGCCTTTTCATCGACAACAACGACATTCTCTACGTTACCGACTCCGAATCCAACATGGCGCAGAATCCGGGCTTCAAACGGGGCGTGCGAATCGGCAGCGTGAAGGATGGTAAAGTCACCGCCTTCATTCCGGACCCAGCTCCGGCTAAAGAGGGCACTGGTGCCGCTAGCAACAGTTGGGGCGAAGCCGTGGCCGCGGATCACGCGGGCAATGTTTTTGTCGGAATGTATGAAACTGGAACCGTTGCACGGTACGTCAAAAAATGATTGGGATTTAGCGATTCTGGCAATAGCCGCGGTCTTAGCGACGCCAGTGCCGCGCATACAGTCGGTCAGGGAGGCACAGATTTTCATTCAACGATCAGCGGCAAGCGTCCCGAGTTGGCTCCGCTGCACAGCGGCTCTCGTGGCTCTTGCGTGCGTGGCCGCTCCGGGCGATATCGCACAAGCCGCCGGCGACTATCCGCGCCAGCCGATCCGTATCCTCGTGCCCTACGGGCCTGGCGGCGCCGGCGATATGACCATCAGGCTGCTTGCAAACAAGCTCAGTCAAAACCTGAAGCAGCCGTTTGTCATCGAGAATCGGCCAGGTGCCGGCGGCATCGCCGCCATGCGGGCCGTATTGAGCGCTCCGGCAGATGGATACACGCTCGGCGAAATGGGGAACGGACAGGCGATCAGCATGAGCCTGTTCCAGAGCCTGCCTTACAACATGCTCAAAGATTTTACGCAAATCTCCGTCGCCGCAAACTTCGCAATGCTCTTGGTCGTTCCGCCCACCTCGCCCTACAAGACGGTAAGAGACGTGATTGACGCCGCACGCAAGGCACCGGGCAAGCTCAACCTCGGAGCGATCAATCCCGGCAGCACACAGAATCTCTCGGCGTACTTATTCCAGCAGGTCAGCGAGGCGGAGTTCACCATCGTCACCTACCGCACTACGCCGGACCTGGTGACAGCGCTCCTGCGCGGAGATGTCGATCTCGGGTTCGATTATTTTGCCGGACTCGAAAGCACGATTGGTCCGGACAAGCTTCGTGTCATCGCCACTTCCGGTGAGGAGCGCGATCCCTTGCTGAAAGACGTGCCGACCGCAAAGGAGAGCGGGCTGCCGGATTATGTGGTCACCAGCTGGAATGGGGTTGGGGCGCCCGCCGGCGTTCCCGCCGAAATCATCACCGCGCTCAGCGCCGAGATCAGACGAGCCTTGGCGGCGCCCGACGTCCGGGAGCGGATGCTGCGGCTCGGACTGCAAGCGCGCGGGAGCACGCCTGAAGAAATGCGCAATCGGATGGCCGCGGATGCAGCCAAATGGCGCGAGGTCATCGAGAAGGCAGGAATTCCGAAGCATTGAACGTGGCTGAGATCTCACCGGCGAGAGCCGAGGCAAGACGAGATCACGATGCGGACCTGAAAGCGGTCCGATCAACCACGCTGGACCGGGGTCGAGTAGAGCCATCGGTGCGATCACGCACGTCGCCAATGACCAAGATCGTCGCGGCGATGAAACCGGATGGCATTGATTTCGTTGGGAATTCCAAAATTAGTTCGTTTTGTCTCTCCGATGTCCATAGGTATTATCATACCTTAATGTCGTCGGCGCCCGGCATAAATTTCTGCAGCTGACAAGCGTCCGGACGCCGCGATCAGGGCGCGACGCGGTCTGAAATCAGCGCGCCACCCTCCAGCCATGAACCTGTAAGTACCTCATATCGTTTGGAAACTCCTCCATCGCGTCATTGTGACGCAGAGATGTCCAAAAATTGTGGCCGGCACCCAGGGGTATAGAATCCTGCTAAGTCGGCCACGGGAGGAAACACAAAATGAATGGCTTAGACGCGGAACGAGGGGCCGTCTCGGTAAGCCTTCGACATCTTAAGCTGTTCGAGAGCGTTGCGCGCCTGTCAAGCGTTCGTCGCGCATCCGAAGAATGCCACCTTTCCCAACCCGCCGTCACGCAAGCAATCGCGAAGCTTGAAGAGCAGATAGGTGTCAGCTTGCTTGAACGAGGCGCCAGCGGAAGTTATCGCAACGAACTCGGCGCTATCTTCCAGCGGCGAACAGAGCGGCTGTTCGCGCAAATCGAGCTGGCGCTTATTGAGCTCGGAGTGCCGGCTTGTCACGCCCCTATGATGGCCGGCCGCATCACGAGATCACAAATCCGGAGCCTGACGGCCATTGTGGAAAATGGATCATTTGCCCAGGCCGCACGTGCTCTTGGGATCTCGCAGGCAACGTTGAGTCGCGCCGCCCGTGATTTGGAACGCGATCTACGCAAGCCGCTTTATCACCGAACCGCGTCCGGGATCGCGGCAACACCGGCGGCGGCTGAATTTGCGCGCAGGCTCAAGCTTGCCGCACGAGAGATCGAGTGGGGCATTGAGGAGCTGGATTCGGCCAAGGGAAGTCTTAGGGGTCAAATCGCGATTGGCGCCATGCAGCTTGCTGGGAGCTTCCTGCTCGCATCAGTTCTCAATGAATTCATTTCAACGTATCCGCATGCCAACGTACGAATCTCGAGCGGCAGCTCCGGCGCCATGCTGAAGAGCTTACGAGGTGGCGACGTTGATTTCGTGATCGGGTTGCTCAGAGATCCAGTCCCGGAAGACTTGATCGAGGAGCCTCTGGCTGAGGCACCTTATGTGATCGTCGGGCGGCGCGGACATCCGCTTTTCCGCAAGAGGAAAGTCTTGCTCGATGATCTCTCGGCTTACGACTGGGTGGTCGGAACCCCTGGAGCCTGCCGGCGCGTTTGTTTCGAAACGCTGTTTGCGGGCCGGCGTAAACCGCAGGCACGGGTGGAAACATCCTCCCTGCCGACAATCCGCCTCGTGCTTGCGCGCAGCGACTGCCTTACGCTGCTCACCTCCTATGAGCTGATGTACGAGGATGACGCGCTCGCCGCGGTGCCTTACGGACCAATCGAGCCGGTTCCTTCGATCGGGGTGACGATGCGGGACAACTGGTTGCCGACGCAACTTCAGGTGAATTTCCTTTGCCTCATGCGCAAACAAATCACCGCATCACTGATGCCCATAAAGGAGCTGCTGAGAGCGAGCTAAGGAGTTCGCGCCGAGCTTGCTGTTTGCCGAAGCACTCCTCTATCTTGGCGGCCATGGAAAGCCCTATGGTCGCATCCTGCCGAAAACTTATGGATGCTGCGGCAGAATCAATTTCACCATATCCGGGTAGTGCATCCACAATCGCAACGACACTCGACTGCCTGCGGCTCGTCTGGCTCATCCTCGCGCGAGTGTCGGCGCGGGCAAAAATTGTCTCGCCGCCCTCTCGTCAAGAGAAGGGCGTTAACGCGATCCGTATCATTCCTCGGAGTAGGCGCCTCGATGCCAAGTAAGACGATCGACATTCATCCGCACATCATCGCCAACGACGAGAAGCGCTATCCGCTGGCGCCGCTCGGCGGCCATCAATCCGATTGGTCGCACTTGCGACCCGTCAGCGTCGACCAGATGATCGCCGCCATGGACGAGGCGGACGTCGGCAAATCGGCGATCGTGCAGGCCTCGACCTGCTACGGCTACGACAATTCGTACGTGGCTGATGCGGTCGCGGCTCACCCGAGCCGCTTCACCGGCGTGTTTTCGGTCGACGTGCTCGCAGCCAACGCACCGGAGCGTATGCGCTACTGGTTTGGCCGCGGACTCACCGGCATGCGGCTGTTCACAATCGGCAGCACCATGACGACCCAGGCGGACTGGATCGACGATCCGCGCGTCTACCCGGCGTGGGAGACTGCCGGCGAGCTCGGCATTCCGATCTGCATGCAGATGTCGAAGCAGGCGTTCCCACAGCTCATCAATCTGTTGAAGCGTTTCCCGCACGTGAAGGTCGTTCTCGATCACCTGGCGCGGCCGGTGCTCGAGGACGGGCCGCCTTATGCGGCCACGGCGAGCCTGTTCGAGCTTGCCCGGTTTCCGACCCTCTACCTCAAGGTGACGCCTCGCATCTTTACGGAATGCCGCAACGGCAAGGCGACGCCGGAGACGTTCTTTCCCAAGCTGGTCGACGAGTTCGGCGCCTCACGGATCGCCTGGGGGTCCAACTACCCCGCCTCGGAGGGCCCGCTCAAAAACCTGCTGGCCGTGGCGCGCGCTTCGGTTGCGCGCCTGCCGCAGTCCGATCAGGACTGGATCTTCGCCAAGACCGCGCAATCGCTCTATCCGGCGTTGCGCGACAAATAGGTCGGGCTCGACGATTCGCGCGGTCAGCATGCGGAACAAAGACTGATGATCATCACCGATTCAGGCCTCCACATTTGGCGCGCCGAAACTCCCGATCGACCCTGGCAGCCGGGGCGCACGGCACATCTCGACACCCCGATCGGTTACGAAGACCTCAACGCCAGGATGGCGGAGGCGGGCGTCCATCGCGCGATCTTGATTCCGCCGTCATGGGAAGGCGAGCGTGCCGATTATTCTCTCGAAGCGGTCGCCCGCTACCCAGATCGGTTCGCGATCATGGGGCGGTTGCCGATCAACAAGCCGGAAGCCCGCGGAATGCTGGAAACCTGGAAGGATCAGCCCGGCATGCTCGGCGTGCGGCTGACCTTTCATCATGAGTGGGACCGCCCCTGGATGACCGACGGCACCGCGGACTGGTTCTGGCCCGCGGCGGAACGGCTGGACATTCCGGTCATGCTCAACGCGCCGACCCTGCAAGGCGAGATTGGGAAGATCGCGGCGCGACACCCCCGCCTGCGATTGATCATGGACCACATGGGCCGGGTGAAGGGCACGAAAGACGATGAACTCGCACCCGCGATCGAAGAGACCGTAACGCTCGCGAAATATCCGAACGTGTTCGTCAAGCTCACATTGGTGCCGACATGTTCGTCGGCTCTCTATCCGTACCGCAACATCCACAGTTATGTGCAGCGGCTGGTCGAGGTATTCGGCCCACGCCGCGCGTTCTGGGGAACGGATCTGTCGGCGATGCTGAGCCGATCGAAATGCACGTATCGGCAGGCCGTCGCCCTGTTTATCGAGGAGATGCCGTTCATCTCCGGGGATGATCTCGAATGGATCATGGGACGTGGGCTTGCCCAATGCCTGCCATGGCCCATGAAGTGAAAGCGGCCGCATGGCACGCTGAGCGGCCTTCAACGTTGCGTTCTAAGCCTTGCGGGAAAACCGGAATGCGGATGCATCGAGCTTTGATTCGCCTGTTGAGCTTCGCCTTTCTGTGCGCCTGCGCGTCAATCGCGTTGCCGGCTCGGGCGCAGAATGCGGTCGAGCAATTCTACCGCGGCAAGACCATCACCATATTGATTGGCCATCCCGCCGGCGGCTCGTATGACCTGTACGCCCGGCTCGCGGCCGCCCATCTCGGCAGATTCATCCCGGGGAATCCGCAGGTTCTGGTGCAGTCGCGGCCGGGCGGCAGCGGCGCCGGCGCGGTCCAGTTTCTTTACGCCTTCGGACCGCGGGACGGCGCGCTGTTGGGCCTCTTCACCGAAACCATCGGGCTCATCCAATTGGCGCAGCCTGAGATCGGCAAATGGCGCGTGCAGGACTTTGCCTACCTGGGATCATTTGCGAATGTGAACTCCGCCTTCATGATGCGCAAGGACTCGCCTGCCAAGTCCGTCGAAGACATGCGTCGCATCGAAACAAAGGCCGGGTGCAACAGCCGTCTCGGGCAGTCTTATGTCAACTACGCGGTGCTGAAGGCATATGGCGGCTTCAAGTTCCACATCGTTTGCGGTTACCCCGGCTCGATGGAGTTCCCCATGGTGCTGGCCCGCGGCGAGGTCGACGTCATCTCGGGGGCGTGGAACGCCTGGAGGCGTCGGCCCGATGTCATTGACGGAACGCTGCGGCCGGTCATTCAGTCCGGCCTGAAGCGACATAGTGAATTGCCCGACATTCCGCTGATGCAGGAGTTGCTGGACGATCCCAGGCAAAAGCAGGTGGCGGAGTTCGTGAGCAGCGCATCGACGATCGGGCGTGCCCTGCTGGTCCATAAGGCTGTACCTGCCGAGCGGATCGCCGCCTTGCGGCAAGCGTTCGACGAAATGGTTAAGGACCCGCTGTTCATCATGCAGGGGGAGAGCGCCGGCGCTGAACTTGACCCTGCCCCGGGCGTCGACGTTCAAAAAATAAGTGATGCGATCGTCGCTACACCCAAAGAGATCATCGACATGGCCGCCGCCGCGCAGAAATAGACAGGCAAGAATACGCGCAAGCGCCTGCGGCCTCGGGCCGCTTTCTAGTAGAGCGATTTCGAAGTTCGAATCATATGCTGGTCATTCCGGGGCGCCATCGCACATCGGCTGTTGCCGATGTGCGCATCGTATAGTGCCGATCTCGGGTAAACCCGAGATCGGATGCGGCGAGCCCGGAATCCATAACCACTGGCCGAGGGCTATGGATTCCGGGCTCGCCACCTTCGGTGGCGCCCCGGAATGACCAGGCAGAGCATATGATCGGTTTCATAGCATCGGTCCACTAGTCAGCTCTTCTCCGGATCGACGAACATTTCCCCGACAGGCATCCTTCGGGGCGTCAGTTTCTGTTTGAACGCGGTGTCTTCCAGGGCCGTTATCGTGGGTAGATTTTGTTTCATGCCAAAGGGCAGGGGATCGTCGCCGACGATTTTTGAGAGCTGACGATATTTCTTGTCGCTCGCAGCATTGGCCTCTCCGGACCGCAACCTTGCAAGCCACAATGCTTTCGCTTTTGAGAAGGCGTCGTAGAGCGACTGCGCGATCCATGGGTGCGTGTTGATAATTTCATCTTTCACCACGACGGTGCCGTGCATGGGGTAGATGCCGGTTGTCCTGTACCAAGCCGCTTCAAGTTCCTCCGCATCAGGGAATAACTCGGGATAATTCGCCTCGACCTGTTTCCAGCCGCCCGTCGGTGAACCCGACCTTCCGATCCCGGCGTTTGCATCAAATCCAGCCGATAGCTCGCCAGCTGCCATCATATCCGCGAGCGAACGGCCTTCTGGCGCATGAACCACATTGGAAGGAAGTTTGAGCTCCCTCACATGTTCTTCATCATCGACGACCCAGGTGACTTTCGAGGAGTCAAGTCCATATTCATCGATCAGTATGCCACGCGTCCATACGCCCGTTGTAACCGAATAGGCGCGGACGCCGACTTTTCTGCCCTCGAGGTCCTTCGGATGCCCGATGCCGGCATCTGGACGGACCAGCAGGCCGCTGTGGTGGAAGCGACGCGTGACGAAAATCGGCAGCGCGATGAAAGGTGCGCCGTAAGCGCGGGCAATGATGTAGGTGGTGGGAGCGATCTCGCACACGTCGAACTCGACCTGACGGACCATTCGACGGTACGCCGCGATCTGCGGCATCACCTGAATAAAGTTCGCCGTTACGCCTTCGATACGCACCTCGCCGTTCAGAAGGGGCGCTGTGTGAGGATAGCTCGCAATTGCGATGTCCAATGTGACGTCGTTGGCCAAGGATCTTCCCTCGTTGCGAATGCGGAACGACTGCCGCCTCTGTCCAAGCTGAAGCGATTCTTAAAGCCAACAGACTGATCAGATGGGCACGCTCATCGGCCTCTACAATTCTTCAAACGATCATGAATGGCAAATAGGAACCTGTCCTGCGGGTATAAGTTCTTGCGACAGGCTCCCTTTCCGCGAATATGCCAACCCGCGCCCGATGGCGCGCAACCTATCGGCTGCGCGCCATCGGCACACAACTGATGTCCAGCGCGACGACCGGTCCGTTTTTTTCAGCCGACAGCTAACGGTCCGTAAGCGGGATCTGAATCGTCACGCGATCTTCGTTGCCTACCGTCCGCGTGATGTGACCCTTGCCGGTGACGTCTTCGACGAGATTGATGCTGCCAGGGCCCACCAGGATCTTTTTGCCACCCGCTACTTCCAGCTCGCCGTGGCCGCTGAGCGTGATGACATATTGGCGGCGGGGTGCCGTGTGCCAATCGGCGACACGTCCGGGAGGCGCGCGGCGAAGCTCTGCACCGCCATTCGCCAACAGCTTATAGGTACCGGTTTCGCCGAGCGAAGCGAATTTGGCCTCGATTTCCTCGACATGCGTCTGGCCGTCGGGGCCGGTATAGAACCGGTTGATCATGATGGGCTTGTGCGCGGCAGCGCCGTCTTCGGCGCTGTGCGCCGGCGGCATCAGAACCGACAGGCCCAACACACTGCCGCCGACAACCCAGGCGAATTTCCCCTTCACGCGTGACCTCCCTTTCTTGGATCGTATCCGATGCCGGCGAAATGGCGCCGGAGCGCTTCATCAACCTCAAAGCTACCCGGATTTCCCAAGTGCAATTCCGGATAGCTCTCATAGCAGCCTCAGCAGAAACTGTCATCCAATCTCGAGCAGCAGCTTCTGCAGAATGGCTTGTTTGAAGTTATCGAAGCCGATCGATTCGATCGTGACGTGTCCTTCGCCGCCAACGACGTGATTGCGATAGTATACGTCGAGACCTTCGGGAGGTTGCGGCGGGAAAATGTACTCAGGCGGCTTCACGATAATTGGCAGGCCGTTGATAACCACGCCTTTCGCGACCACGGCGTCACGAACTTCGCGAAGGCCAACAATACCTTGATTATCATCGCCGTCTCCGGAAACATCAATGACCTTTCTGCCGCCGGTAAACTCTCGGTCGAACAGCCGGTTGCAGAACAAGAGTGCTCTGCTGATAAGGGTATTAATCCCGATCTGTGGACGTTGTGTATCTTGCAAACGATTGCGGAACAAATCCATCGACTTGGCATCCTGGACCCGCATCCAGGGAACCATAACTTGCTGTTCGCGAGCCCACGCAATGAAGGTGACAGCAAGGACCGGTGGGTCGAGCTCACGAATGACGTTCAGAACGCGGGAGTCTCCCAGTGCTTCCAGGTAGCCGTCTTGCTGGGTCTTATAGCGCGCTGAATTCACGCTCCCGGAGACATCGGCAGCGAGGATGAGCTGCATCCCGACCTTCTCCTGTTCGCCTGCATCGGCAGTAAACGGAGCAAGGGCGAGCGCAGAAGTGGCCGCCAAAGCCTGGCGTCGGGTAACCAGAATCTTCATGCTACGTCTCCCATGTGCCACCGCGCCTCAGACACGTTGGTTGACGCCCTTCGAACGCTAAGAGCACACACCAGGAGTGATCCGGAACGCACGATCGAAAATTATAGCAGCAGATGGGTTACTGGCGAGACAGTGGATAGACAAAAGCCCGGCTGTGCAGCGTTCCAGCGCGCCAGATCACGAGTGGCCGGCAAAATGTGCGCGACGGATCAGAGGTAGCGGCGAACCATGAGCGGGCGCGTCCGCTTCCGGACGAGGTCCTGTTCGGCCGACTTCCGGCGCTTCAAGCCTCGCGGCGCTCGCCGGCCCGCCTCTGCTTTTCATATCGATGTTATCCATCAACCTCGTCCTGAGGAGCCGACCGAAGGTCGGCGTCTCGAAGGACGGCCACAGGCGAGGCCGCGCCAGCGGCCATCCTTCGAGACGCCGTGCTGCGCACGGCTCCTCAGGATGAGGTCTGTGGGGACCAACTGTATCCGCCCGATCTGATTAGTTTCATGGAATCGATACACTAGATCATCACTTAACAGTGATCTATTCGGCGCGAACGATCCGGAGTTCATCGTACCAGATGGAGCCGGAAACAAATTGCTCGGATGGTGATCGTGCGTCGAGAGCAAGCCGCACATACTGCGCCCGGCACTCAGCCTTTGGTATAGAGAAAGAGAACTCGAACTCCTTCCAGGGCGATACAATTCCGACGACCATTGGGCTTTCCCCTATCGGGATCGCTGTCGCACCGGCGCATGTGATCCGCCACCGCAGGCCGCGCCGACCGGAAATCTCACCCCTATACTTGCCTTGCAACTTGTAAGTGCCCGGCGCAAGCATGGTCATTTGCGATATGCCCTGGAAATCCACGCGTCCGTGTCCAAACTCGATGAAGAGGGCGCGCTCGGTGTCCCGGTCGGGTCGAGCAGCAATGGTTGCCGTGACGCCCGATCCCGCAGAAATGACCCAATCGAATGGAAACCCGGAGGGGGCAACTTCAAAGTCGCCGTTGAACAACAGGCCGGCGTTTCCGAGCTGCTCAGCAGGCAACAATTGGAGCCACGTATAATAGGCAAGCTCATAGAACGTGTGGCGAATCAGAAAATCGAGATAACCGCGAAGCTCCGGGGGTGATGGCGGCGTTGCCGTATCCCGCAGACTGAGAAAGAAATTGAGCGGTGTGCGCGCATCCGAAATGTAGTTGGGTAGAAGCTCGAAAAATTGCCGACGCCAAGGCGGATTAGCGGCGAGGAGGCCGCTTAGTTCGCTCCCTGCATCCTTGCTCTCTGCAATTTGTGACAGTGTCGGCATCGCCTGAGCGATGAGGTCTGGCCGCGTTCGAAGAAGCGCGTCCGCGTAACCGATCGCCGCGCCGTAATCATGCATGTCATGGCGCCTTCGCATCAGCCAGTACATGGCCACGCTCTCACGAAGGGAGCGCCGAACCGCAGCTTGCATGAACCTCTCGATGCCCGCCGCGTCCGAAGCGTCATCGGCAAGCCGGCCGAGGACGCTGAACGCGCGCGCGTCGAGCGGGTCGCCGAGCAGGGCCGATTTGGCCCATGCTGCGATCTCGCGGCTGGTCCCGCGATCTACAGCCATGTCCCGAGGAGATTTAACATCTGACGTCTTGGAGGATCGATCGCGAGTGAGCCTGATTTCTGCGAGGCTCGAGAGCGCCGCTGAATCGGTCGGTCGTAGCTGGAGAGCGGTCTCGGGCGCGACGTTGGCAAGATAGGCGACAAAACTTCTCGTTATCACTTCCCAGACAAGGAATATTGCAATCAAGGTGAGGATGACCGCTCGGAAGCATCTCTGTGGGCTCATATGCATGCTCAGGATCATTGCACTTCGATTCCAGAGAGCCGTACGTCCGCAGCGCGGCGTCGGCCGGTTCCGGCACCTCAGGGGGCAGTCTTACAAAGGAGGAACAATAGCGTTCGACGCAAAAGACGTCTGTGCATAGGCCAGCTCCGCATCGAGCAATCTGCCCTTGCCGTCATCTCTACCTCATCTCGTCGCCCGGCCCAGGCGTTTGTTGAACGCCCAGTTGTCGCGCGCGCGGCTCCTGCGCGATTTCTTAGTCAGCGAAATTTGCCTCAACCGATCGTAGGCGGCGCGGCGATCCAATGTCTTAAGGTCATTCCAGGCCAGGGTCACCCTGGTGGCGAAGATCGACCGCTCGGCGCATGGATCGAGGTCGGGATGCAGCCAGCGGAGGAGAAGGGCCATGTTGCGTCGAAGTTCTGCGCTTGTCGCCTCGGGACTTGCGCCGAGAACACGGTAGCTGTCAGCGTCCGGAGCCAGCAGGATCTGCTCGATGAAAAATCTAACCGCCTCACAGATGACGTCGCGAGATCGGCCCGCAAACTCCGTCGCCTCGCGTATCGCCTCTTCATCGCCGGCCGCGATTCGAAGCAGCTCCAGCACGCCCACAGGCAAAGGGGCCGCTCTAACGAGCCGCACCCGCGAAGGCATGTGAAGAAGACCGATGGCGGCCCCCAGAGCCGTAGCGTGATTCATCGTCCGCTCTCATGACCATCGTCAGTTGCGGCTTGTGGCCGCGAGAATCAAAGGGGGAATGGTCGGACGATTTTCCGTCCTGGCCGCTTATTGCCCCGGACAAAGGCAAGTGATCGCCGTGCTCGACGGAAGGCTGGAAATGATCAGTCGTACTGTCTGCGGCATCCGAATCGTCGGACCGCCTGACCATCTTCAAGCAATCATCGACGAGTTTGCCGAGCACGGTATTCAGACCGGGCGCGTCGTCGTTGGCGGCGATGCGAATATATTATCAGGTGCGACTTTGGGGGAAATACGCCGGGTCTGTGAACAAAGGCGAATCCCGCTCGATTTTGTGGCAGAGCTCATGGGTGTGAGGGCACTTGCGGTTCAGAGCGATTCTGGACGTGACACGATTGCCAATACGGCGCCGCCGGTTAAATTAACACCCTATTTCCGCTGGAAGTATGCGGTCGATTTTGTAATCGCCGGAATGGCAGTTGTTCTGTCAGCCCCACTTCTGATCGTTGCATGCGGGCTCGCGCTTGTCGATGTCGGCTCGCCGATAATGTTCTAGCAGCAGCGCTTGGGAGAAGGAGGCCGAACATTCACTATCTACAAGATCCGCACCCTGCGTCCGCCCTTCGATCAACGGGGTCGACCGCTTTCGGAAAATTGTCGACTGTCGTGGGTGGGAACTTTTCTTCGAAGGACGCGGCTCGATGAGCTCCCCCAACTCTTTAACGTGCTGGTTGGAGACATGTCTTTGGTGGGGCCACGTCCGCTGCTGCCGCGAGATCAGCCGTCCGATCCGAGCGCGCGCCTCCTGAGCCGTCCGGGAATCACGGGCTGGGCGCAGGTGAACGGCGGGACCCTTCTGACACCAAGCGAAAAGGATGAATTGGACGAGTGGTACGTCCGGCATGCCTCCCTTTTGCTTGATCTGCGCATCATCATGATGACTTTGCGGGTTCTGATCCGTGGTCAGAGCCGGCCTGATGGCGCCGCTGCAGACGCTCGCAGCACGCGAAACCTCAGCAGCGAGCCGCCTGTCCTGGCGGCTCAGTCGACCATCACGGCCAAAATGGATCGAACTGGAGAACGAGCCGGGGCGGCGGCGGCCCTTTAATCGACACGCGCGTCTTCGAGGAATATGCTGCTGGCCGCTCGACGCTCGCACCCAGAAGCCGAGCCGCGTTCGACGGATATGGCCAGACGCGCCACGGGCTCGCTTGGTGCGCTTCTCGCGGGACGCTCAGGAACGTGGCAAGTTCGCCTCAGAATGGCCTCCGACCCGCTACCAGGATGCATCCGGGGCAGCCGTCGTTTGGGTTCGGGACTTCCAAGCCAAGGCATAATCGCTGCAATTGGACGTCATCCGATTGGGCGGAGGGTTGCCGCGCCGCCTCGCGAGCAGTTCAGCGTTCGCGGAACATGCGGTGTAGCTGATCGCTGATGGGCTTGAAAAGGTAGCTCATCATGGTGCGGCTGCCGGTCTGAATGAAGACCTCTGCCGGCATTCCTGAAATGAGTCGCTGCTCGCCAAGGCGCGCGAATTCGCTTCCTGGCAAACTGACCCGCACAGTGTAATAATTCGCGTTTGATTGCGGGTCGCGGGTTACGTCTGCCGACACCTGGGAAACAATGCCGCTGAGTTCAGGGGTGGTTCGCTGATTAAAGGCCGAAAAGCGGACCAGGGTATTTTGACCTTTATGCACCTGATCGATTTCGTTTGCCGGGAGCCGCGCGTCGATCTGCAACTCGTCCGATTCCGGAACGATGACCATCATAACTTCAGCGGGTGAGACGACGCCTCCGATGGTGTGTACCGAGAGTTGGTGGACGATTCCCGTCGCTGGAGCGCGAAGGTCGATGTGGGTCAACTGGTCTTTTGCGGCTACCACGCGTTCGGTCAATTCGGCCTCCTTGTCCTGGGCCTCTCGAAGGTCCTTCATGACCTCGGCTCGAAAATCCTGATCCAACTTGACGAGCTGCAGTTCGGATTCGCTGATTTTGCCACGTGTTTCCGCGATAGTGGAAACCAACTGCCCACGTTCCCCGTCGAGCCGCGCCGCCTCGCGCTGCAGCGACGTGAGCCGCGTCAAAGGTGTGAGGCGTTTCTCGTACAGGGCTTGGACGCCCTCAAGCTCCTGAGCGATCAGATCGGACTGGACCTGCTTCGATTTGATTTGTGCATCCATGCCGACGATCTCTTCATTCAGTTGGGCGATTCGGCTGCGCAACAGTTCCCGTTGGCTCCGGCGTGCGTCGGCTCTGGCCTTGAACAGAGAGCTTTCCGTTGTTAGCAGCTCATCGTCGGCCGGCCGATTTTGGAAAGCCGCCTTGCGAATCAAAGGCTGGTCGTCATGGCCGTCTCGCTCTGCCGTTAGTCTCGAAATTCGTGCGCTGATCTCCTCAAGCTGCTTGGTGACGACTTGGAAACTAGAATGCACCTGAGTGTCGTCGAGGCGGACGAGAATGTCGCCTTCCCGTACGTGCATTCCGTCCGTCACCGAAATGTCCGCGATAATACCGCCAGTTGGATGCTGAATTTTTTTGACGCTCGTTTCGGAGACGACCGTACCGGGAATGACCACCGCTCCAGAGAGGGGCACAAAGGTTGCCCAGCCCCCACCGACGACGAGCGCTATGGCGAGCACGCGGCTACCCGCCTTGCGTTGGTTTTCGAAAGAGCGGGTAAGATATGCCTTCAGTCCGTCGCCGTTTGCTTCGTTGACCAAATTGCGATCGTCAGGATTGAAAATGCCGCAATAAGCGCGTTTCAACACGGCGACGGACTCGGCTGCGGTCCGAGTGACCGTTTGAGCTGCCTTCGCATGAAGTGCGGGGATTCGGGAAAGTTCGGCGCGCGAAGCGCACCTTTTGCCGACAACCACCGCAATACTGTCGTAACGTTTGCTCGAATTTACGGTCACAATTTCCTGGTGAGTGGCGCGTTTTTCCGCACGCCAGCCATCGTCCAAAATGACTGCATCATCGGCAGTCGCCCCTCGAAACGGGTGGAGGCCGCGGGCGGCCGGCCGCTGCGTCCGCTGACCATGTCGAACGCTATGCTGTTGCATGATGCTGCGCCCCGTGTGGCAGGCGGTCGTCTTTTCTCGCCGCCGCGGGGTCCTCTGGGCTGGATGCGGCCGACACCTGATGACCGGCCGATCGTGCCATTTGTTCGAACACCTTGTCCCGGGCTCCGAAAGCGATCATTCTTCCGGCGTAGATGACCAGCGCCATATTCAATGCCGCCAGGACATTTGCCCGGTGAGATATCACGATCGGAATTTTCCGAGCGGCCCGCAGTGTGAGGATGGTGCGGGTCAATGCCTTCTCGCCATCGACATCGAGATTGGCGTCAGGCTCGTCCAATACTACCAGAAAAGGGGCGCCGAACACGGCGCGCGCGAGCCCAATCCTCTGCCTCTGGCCGGAGGACAACGAGGCGCCGCCTTCACCGATCTCAGTCTCGTATCCGTTCGGGAGGCGCAGAATCATCTCATGAGTACCCGCGATATGGGCGGCTTCGATGATGGATCGAGAGGATGTAGAAGCGTCAAAGCGCGCGATGTTCTCGGCGACAGTTCCGTCGAACAGCGCAACGTCCTGCGGCAAATACCCTAGGTGCTGCCCAAGATCGTCGCAATTCCATTGGTCGAGAGCGGCGCCGTCGAGACGTACCTTGCCGTGCGCGGCCGGCCAAATCCCGACCAGGGCGCGAGCGAGCGACGACTTGCCGGATGCGCTTGGTCCGAGCAATGCCAGGCCCATCCCGGCCTCGAGCTTGAACGAAACATTCGAAACGATCGGGCGATCGTTGCCCGGCGCAAATACGGTTAGGTCTTGCACCGCCAGCATTCGACAGGGACGCGGAAGCTTCACCGTCGGCGTGCGCGGCGGCGTGGTGGCCCTGATGATTTCGCGCAACCTGAGGACGCCCTGACGGGCGGCGACCAGCTGCCTCCACGTGCTCAACGCAACCTCGATCGGGGCCAGGGCGCGGCCCATCATGATGGAAGAAGCGATCATGATTCCGCCCGAAGCCTGGTCGATGACGACCAGATAGGCTCCGATCCCCAGCATCGAGGATTGCAGCACATATCGCAGAACCTTCGCTCCGGATCCGAGGTTGGCGTGGGTATCCATCGCCCGGATGCTGATCTCGAGGAAGCGATCGTTGCCGCGCAGCCAGCGTTCGGTAAAACGGTCCGTCATTCCCAGCGCACGAATAACGTCGGCATTTTGCCGGGTTGCATCGGCGAGGACTTGGCGATGCGCGCTCGTTTCCATCGTCGCCCGCGTCGGCCCGCGCGCATGACGTTCGGTTGCCAGGGTTATGGCGATGATCGACGCGGCGCCGAGTGTTGCCGCAGCCCCGATGGCGGGATGAAAGACATATAGGGCGATCAGAAAGATCGGTATCCAGGGCATGTCGAGAAACGCCGTCGGCCCAATGCCGGAAAGGAAAGTCCGCACCTGATCGAGGTCGCGCAGCGGCTGCTGCGCCACAACGGGCCTCACTCCCCTGAGCGGGAGCGTCGCGAGCGCAAGGTAAATTGGTTTCTGCAATCCGGCGTCGAACAGCGTCCCGATCCGCGCCAGCATGCGAGTACGAAGAGCATCGAAATAGCCCTGCACCACGTAGGCCAACAGCACGATGAGGGAGAGGCCCACGAGCGTCGCAACATTGCGGCTCGGAATAACGCGGTCATAGACCTGCAACATGTAAAGCGACCCCGACAACGTCAGCAGATTGACGACGCCGCTGAACGCCGCCACGCCTAGTAATTGCCGCGCGCTGGCGCGCAACCCGGCGGTGACGGGATCACCTGAGCTCAGGTCGAATCCAAAAGTCATTCTGCCCTCAACTCCACCGCGGTCCTGCAGGCACTTGAGCCGGCGCTTCTAACTCACGCTGCAAACGCGTCGCGCGCAAACATCGCGACTCCGCCCGTCAATCTCAACAATGGCCGAGCTAAGTCAGTGCCTATAGGTATCTACGAGTTGGTCAATATTGCGACGTGTGTGGGTATCGGCTGTTCGCGAATTTACACGCATACTCCTTCACATCGATGATTGACGCGAGTGAAGATCAACGGTCAGCGAAGGTAACGCGATGGGCCTCGCCTTCAATTGGCCCCTATAAGATCACGCAATCGCGCGGAGCCCCTCTCGCTCTTGTCCCATTGGGATTGCAAAAAAGATAGCGGCCAGCAAAACAGCGTGCACAAAGCAGCGCTGCAAATGAAGAAGCCGAGGAGGCTGCAATCACAACAGCGCTACCTACTTCACTCTAGATCCGACATCAGTCGCCTTGTCGTAAGGTGATCGTCAGCAAAGCCAAGTAGTCGCAGCGTCGTTTGCGTTCCGATCAATCTTGACCGCGGCTCATAAACCGGGAGACAGCAACATGGCCACCTTCGTCACGTGAACCAATGCATTGAATGCTCACTGCAAGAAATCCTTCGGCCGGCAGGAGGTACCTGACCAGACGTGGTCGTGGACGGTGGCGCCGCTCCGTAAGCAATCGGCGTCACGATAGCTATTTGCTACAGCCAGCAATGGTGGAGAAAGGAAACGTCAATGGCTCTGACGGCAACGGATCTATTCAACGACGCAACGACCCGCGAGATTGGCGGCGTCGGCCCCGACCAGGTCAACTTGATCGTCTCTGATCTTGTCGGCGTACAGCAGATGTTGAGCGCGGCAGATCCCCAGATCAATAACCTCTCCGATCTGCACACTCACGTCATCATTAACCAGCTCAATGAAGAGATTGCAGCGGTCGAAAACGCGAACTCTCCAACGGGCACGTCCATATTGGGAACAGATCTCGGGCAATTTGTCGGGCGTGCGATCAATGATATCCATCGGGATATTATTGACATCGCTCAAGGCGACCCGGGTGTTCAAGCGGTGTTTAACCCGACGCCTCTCCCACCGTTGAACACCCCGGCCGCGCCGTTCCTCGATAATGCAGCCCAAACGGCCTTTGTTACTCAATGGATCCAGGACAGTAACCATCTTGGGCAGGCGGCGATCACGATCGAGAATAACGGCTTCACCGGTGATATTGCGGGACTCGTCCAGCAAATACAGACCTTCGAGAATAATTCGAACGCCTTCGATCAATCTCAAGGCGGCCTTTGGTCGGCGCGTTTCTGGAACGAATTTCGGTCAGATGGCACGGCAGGCACGGCAGCGAACGCACTGATCGAGGGTTTGCAGACCCACAACGCCGGGGAAGTCAACGCAGCCGCAGAGCAGCTTGCGGCGAACTCTGCGGACGTGGCGGGCAATAATCTCATGGCGGATGGCGGGAGCTATGCGGGTGTGGTGGCGGCGGCGCAGGCGACAGCCGTGACACCTGCGGGCGGCAACCAGGCCGCAGGCGATCAAGGCGGCAACGCGGGTGGCGGTCAGGCCGCAGGCGACCAAGGCGGCAACGCGGGCGGCAACCAGGCAGCAGGCGGTCAAGGCGGCAACGCGGGTGGCAGCCAGTCCACAGGGGATCACGGCGGCAACGTTGGGGACGGCCAAGCCGCAGGGGATCACGGCGCGAATAACCTGGTGGCTGACCTGACAGCTCTTTTCCAGGGAGGCGGCCAAAACAGCGTTTCGGCGATCCTCGCCGACATCTCGGCCCTGGCTCATGGCGCGGGCGTCCACGGCAACGGCGTAGCAACGTTGTTGGCCGACCTGTTGACGGGCGCAAGTGCATCGGCGCAGGCGAGCGGCGGAACTCCGCCGGCGTCAGCGGACGCCGGGCATGCCGACCCGACCCCGGTGTTCCAACATTCCGCTTTCGAACATATGTGGCACCACGCATAACGTCATGCAATGCGATGGACGGGGCAAGGACAAGCCCCGTCCAATGCTGGCGGAATAGTAATGCGTAGACGTTGTCGTGTGACGATCGGTGACCACGTGTTCTTCGCCGCCCGCGGCGACATTCTACTCGACGCCGCACTGATAAATGGAGTCGATATTCCACATGATTGCCGTTCAGGTCATTGTGGTATCTGCCGCGTGCACGTCCTCAGCGGATTAGCCGTCGGCGGGGAATGCGGCGAGCCGGGCGCCGCGCGGGCGTGCCAAAGCCGGATCATGTCAGACTTGCAGCTGGAAATCGAAGGCTTGCCGAAAATCCAGATGGCGGTAGGCCGAGTGAGCGCAATCAAGAAGCGTGCACCGGATGTGGCCGAAATCAATATCGAGCCCTCGCAGCCCATCAGGTATCTGCCGGGACAATATCTGCGCGTGCAGTTTCGTGGTTATCCGATGCGCTGCTATAACCCGACCGCCTCGATGGAAAATCTCGCGGAAAAGGACTTTCTGCATTTGCAGGTGCGGCGCATTCGGCGTGGGCGCGTATCCGCGGCCATCGGTAGCGACATTCGCGAGGGCCACCGGGTGAAGATTCAAGGGCCGTTCGGCTTGGCGTTCTTGCGTCCGGCGTCGTTGAACCGGCTGGTGCTCGTCGCCAGCGGCACCGGCTTTGCGCCGATCTGGTCGATTGCAGTTGCGGCAATCCGGGAGCATCAGCGCCGTCGCGTTGTCATGGTGGTCGGCGCGCGCACGATCGAATCCCTGTACATGATGAACGCGCTTTGCATTCTGGCGCGTTATCCGAACGTGACGATCATTCCGGTTGTCGAAACACCGCAGAACCTCTCCCACATGATCCGCATCGGAAGCGTCGCCCATTACGTTCCGGAATTGTCGCCAGAGGATACAGTCCACGCCTGTGGACCGCCGCGGCTTGTGGAGGCCGTGAGCCGAATGGCTGCCGCAGCCGATGCACCATGTTACTGCGTTCCGTTCGCACCTCAACCTGCCAAAGAGAACGCGCTGTCGCGCGCGCTCGGTTGGTTCAATGACGTAAAGCAATCTCTGACCCTTGCCGAGAGAGCAGACCGCCGTCCTGCTCCTCGAAGGTCTCCGGTTCGCGGGTAACGGGCTCGAAAAGGTACCTACTCGCTCAGGAGGTCTCCAATCGGCATGATGAGGTCGCAGCGGAACTCATCTGCAGTTTTGCCGTTTTGATCTTCGATGCGGTGGTAGCAAGCGCTGTTTCCAAACTGCCGATTTTCGAATTTTCCATTACGGTCCTGAACCACTTCAGCGCGAATCCTTCTGCCGAGAAAATTATATAGCGTCTTGGCCTTGCCGGCATTGCAGGAAAAGACGATGACAGATCCGTCGCTTTCCACCGAATTGGTGGCAATGGCTTCCGTCATGCAGTCGCTCACGCCTGCCAACGTCAATGTTCGCACATTTATTTGGGCATAACTCGAAGTAGCGACGAATGCGACACAAGACACAACGGCCAATCTGCTCATATGTGCCTCCAACCGGCGGCTGATTGCGTACATCATCATCTTGTCACGGCTGAGCTTGACCCTGACCTATGCCGTGCCATATTTCGTTTCCACCTCGATGCCGACGCTCTCAAGAAAGGCGGTCGGCAGAATCCCGCCCGCGCACACGATGACCACGTCGTTCCTGATTCGCATTCGCCGTCCAGTCTGCTCGATCTCAACGTCGTGGCGACCGATCCTCTTGACACTGGATTGAAGCAAGACGTTGAGGCGGCCGGACCTGCGCGTAGTTTCCACCTCCTCGCGATTCTTCACCTTGGCGCGCGAAAAGGCGTCGCTTCGATGGGACAGAGTGACCCTGGTGCCGGGTTGCTTGGCTAAGCTCACGGCCGCTTCAAGGGCGCTGTCGCCGCCACCGACCACCAGCACGTGTTGCCTCCGGTATTGCTGGGGGTCGATCAATCGATAAACCACTTTGGCTTGGTCTTCGCCTTCGACATCGAGCTTGCGCGGCGTTCCGCGCCGGCCAATGGCAAGCAACACGGACGCGGTCAAGTAGGAGCCGCGCGTTGTCCGGACCTCGATTGCGGAGCCGCGTTGAGCGATACTCTTGACCTGCTCGCCGTATCTGATCTTCAGGCGAGTCTTTCGAGCGACGTCTTTCCAAACCTTGAGCAGCTTTTCCTTGCTCACCGTTTTGAATTTGAGCGTGCCGCCCAGCGGCAGAGTGGCTGGCGAGGTCATAACGACCTTGCCGCGCGGGAAATGCGCAACGGTGCCGCCAAAGCTTTCCTGCTCGATCGTCAAAAAACGAAGCCTGTGCTTAATCGCCGCAAGGCTTGCCGAAAATCCTGCCGGTCCGGCGCCCACGATGATCACATCATAAGCCTGGGAAAGTCGACGTCCCGACAGTTTTCGTATGGATTCGATGGCTTGGCTCCCCTGCTCGATCGCGTTGCGAATAAGGCCCATGCCGCCAAGCTCACCAGCAATGAAGATCCCCGGAACGTTCGTTTGAAAATCTGACCTGACATGAGGAATGTCGACGCCTCGGCGCTCCGTGCCGAAAACGAGCGTAATTGCCCCGTAGGGGCACGCCTCGCGGCAGGCGCCGTGGCCGATGCAATGGGTTGGTTCGACGAGTTCGACCTTCCCGTTGATCATCCCGAGAATATCGCCTTCCGGGCAGGCGCGGACACAGGCGCCGCAGCCGAGGCATTTCGCCGGGTCGACTTTCGGATGAAGTGATGCCGGCTCCAGGAGCCCGGCTTCGGCTGCCGCCTCTTTGGTCGCCCGGCTTCGCGCCTCAAAGCGCCTGCGCGACGCGATATAGAGGGCCCAGATGACACCGATTGCCACGACGTACACGGCAATGACCGGAGTAAAGCTCATCGGATGACAGTCTTGCTTTCAGTTACGCTGATAATGGGCTGATGTCGATCATTGTTATTTCAGCAACTGCATAATTTCCGCGCGTCCCGAGGTAATCGCGACATCAATTGCAGTTTCGCGCTTCTTATTCCTGAGCGTGCGATCGGCCCCGGCGTGCAAGAGCGCCTTAACGATATCGACCCGTCCTTCGTGAGAGGCGATCATAAGCGCATTGTATCCAACGTTGTTTCGCACATCGGGTCGTACGCGTCGTTTGAGTAGCTGATCAACGATCTCGTTCATGCCGGATTTCGCGGCAAGTATAAGCGGTGTATTTCCTGCTACCGTGCGCGCATCGAGATCTGCGTTCTCTCCCATGAGCAGACGTGCCGCGTCGCCGTTGCCATTTTCAAGCGCTCTCAGCAGCGGCGTTCGACCTTCGTTGTCGGCGATGCGCTGGTCGGCATTGTGCTTGAGGAGCGCAAATATGCCGCCGGTGTTTCCGCGGTCGGCCGCGAACCACATGGCGGTCCGCCGCCCTTCATCAACAGCATCAATTTGTGCTCCGTCGGCGATCAGCAATTCCATCAGGTCGCTTGGACAGGTGGCGGCGGCAACCATAAGCAGCGTCATGCCATGATCAAGAACCACCCGCACATCAGCGTGGTGATCGACTAAGAGTTCCGCAACCTGTTGATGACAGTGGCGCGTGGCGAGTGTCAACGCGGTGTCGCCGCGGCGCGTCCTGGCGGCTAAGTCTGCTCCTCTGCGAAGCAAAACGGCGACGATATCGGCATGGCCTCCGGCCGCCGCAAGCAGAAGCGGCCGCTCGCCCAAGTGATTCTCCGCATTCACCTCCGCGCGAGCCGATAGAAGCGTGTTCACCGCGTCAATCTTGCCTACAGACGCAGCGCGGAGCAGAGCCGTGTTGCCGTCGTCGTCTTTAGACGAGATGTCTGCGCCGGACGAAATCAATCTTGTTATGGCGTCGGTCTGACCGCGCCAAGCAGCGTCCAATATCTCCGCAGCCGCGTTTCGCGGAGCTGTCGCCAGGCCGCGCTGCAATGACGTTTCAATTCTTGTGGGCCGCGGCGGCGCTTCGTTTGCGTTCGCTTCGACCGTGCGGCGCGCCGAGATTTCCACGAGAAGCTTGGTGGCTTCGTCGTACTGTTGTGCAGCCGCCTTCCGCAGCCAGACTTTGGCAGAGCCAACATCCGGCGCTGCTCCGCGTCCCGCCAGATACATTCTGGCGAGGTTGAATTGCGCATTGGCATGGTTTTGTTCAGCGGCGGCCTTCATCCATTTGAAAGCCAAGAGATCGTCCTGAGGTACGCCGCGTCCAATGCGATAGAGTGACGCCAGCCGGTATTGTGCTTCCGAGTTTCGAGACTCCGCGAACTTGCGAAGTACTATCGCGGCGCGGCCGAACTCTGCCGTACGAACGGCGTGATCGATTGTATTCATAATAGCGGTTTCGTCGCTGGTGACCTGCGCGAATGACGCGGCACTGCCGGCAACAAGTTCGGCGACGAGCGCCGCCGCAGGCAACAACCAGTACGGGGATTTGAATCTGGGTGAAGCCATGCGCTGGTGTCGACCCGAGCTCTCCACGGTAATGAGGCACCAAGCTTGCATGATGCTGTGTGCGCCGGATCGGACCGACGCCTGCCCCAATATCACCGCTCGATTCCTTCGCACCTGATTGCGGCAGAATCTTAGAGCACGGAGCGTCCGCACGACGAATTGAGGAGTAGCCGCAGCGCGTCATAAAACGGTCAGTCTTTGTTCAATCTGTCGCCCCCCTGAGAAGATCGGATCACCGCAATTCGCCGCTAAAAGAGGCGCGCCTACCGAACCGGCGCGTGGTCACCCGTCAGAGGGAATGATGACCGATTCAGCAATTTCAGAATTGCTCGTCGAGAATGTCACCACTCGGCGGCGGCCCGACGCTAATGACCATCGGGCGGCGGCCCCGGCATCCCGCCCCCGGATGCGCACGGCAATATCTCGCCCCTCCACGCGCGCAACAGCGGATGCTGCTCGCACTCCTACGCATCGCTGGCCGAACATTATCCCAAAAATTTTTACCGTCGCTGTTGTTGTCGCGCTTTGGATCGGTTGGCTCAACCGTGACGACAATGGCCTGACACCAGTCAGCGGCGTCGGTTATTGGCTCGGAATTGCAGGGAGCAGCCTTATGCTGCTCTTGCTGCTGTACCCGTTAAGAAAACGGATCCGCTCGTTGCGAGCACTTGGGACGGTCACCTTCTGGTTTCACGCCCACATGATCCTTGGCGTCCTCGGGCCGGTGTTGGTTCTATGGCACGCAAATTTCAGGCTCGGCTCGATCAACTGTAGCGTCGCGCTGGTGACGATGCTTGTCGTTGCGGTAAGTGGCATCATCGGCCGGTACCTTCACAGCAAGATCCACCTTCGGATGCACGGGCGCAAAGCGGAGGCCCAGGAGGTCCAGGCCGATGCCGACGAGCTGAGGGGATTTATCGGCACGGATCCCCACGTCGCCGATCGCATGATCGCACAACTGAACGACTTTGGGCAGCTTGGTACGGCCGCCCCCAAGGGCGTTCTCGGCGGGCTTGTCTTGCTGTCGGTGATCGGCTGGCGCGGGTCCGTCGTTCGTATGCGATTGATTGCCCATGCCCGACGGGTGATCGCGATCGAAGGCAAGCGGCGCGGGCGGTCGCGGCGGGTGCAGAGCCAGCAGCTTGCCGGGATGACCGATTTTGTGACACAACATATTGGCGCCGCTAAGAGGGCTGCGACCTTTGCATTTTACGAGCGTCTCTTCAGGCTCTGGCACGTTTTTCACGTGCCCTTGTTCGTTCTTCTTATTATCGTGGCAATCATTCACGTCTTCGCATCGCATTTCTTTTGAGCAGAGCCTCGCTGTTGAGCCGGCAACTCACACGTGCGCTTGTCATCGGGGTCACCATGGCGGGCGCCATAATGCCCGCTGTGCGAGCGCAAAACTTGTTCGAACGGCTTGTCACGCCTGGGCCGGTCGTCGGCGCACATGCCAAGCTTGAAAAGGACTGCAGCAACTGCCACGAGCCGTTCTCACGACAGTCGCAAACGCGACTATGCCTGGCTTGCCACAAAGAAACTGCTGCCGATCGCCAATCGTCCAAGGGATTTCACGGGCGTCAAACGGATGCGGCGAAACAGGAATGCACCCATTGTCACACCGATCACAAGGGTCGAGATGCTGACATCGTCCTGCTTGACCGCGAGACATTTAATCACGCGTCCACGAATTTCGAGCTTCGGGATGCCCACAAGGCCGTGCCATGCGACGGCTGTCACGCGCAAAATGCGAAGTTTCGCGACGCCCCCGGGCGCTGCTTCGATTGTCACAAGGCAAACGATCCGCATAAGGGGCGTCTTGGGCAAGCGTGCGACAATTGTCATGGCGAGATCACATGGCGTCGCACAAAGGCGTTCGACCACGGCAAGACCATGTTTCCGCTGCAAGGTGCGCACCGCGATGTGGCGTGCTCCGCGTGCCATGTTGGCGAACGCTACAAGGGAATCGGCACAGCGTGCGTGGATTGCCACAGGATTCAGGACGTCCACGGCGGACGGTACGGCGCCAAGTGCGGAACCTGCCACGAGCAGAACAAGTGGACCGCGATCCGCTTTAGTCACGATAAGGACACGAAGTTCCCACTCAGGGCCGCCCATGCAAAGGTCAAGTGCGAGGCGTGCCACACCGGTGATCTCTATCGCGACAAGCTGGCGACGACATGTGTGTCCTGCCATCGCACCGATGATCCGCACAACGGTCAGCTTGGCGTTCGCTGCGAGCGATGCCATGGCGAGGACAATTGGCGCCGCATCGCATCCTTCGATCATGACGTCACGCGATTTCCGCTGATCGGATACCACGCCGTCGTGACATGCGAGGAATGCCATCGCTCCATGCGGTTTAAGGATACGTCGCTGGTGTGCGCCTCCTGCCACAGGGACCGGCACCACGAGGGGCGGTTAGGGGCCGATTGCGCGCTCTGCCACAACCCGAATGGTTGGGCGCGATGGCGCTTCGATCACGACACGCAGACACACTACCCGTTGACCGGGGCACATCGCGACGTCAATTGCCACGCCTGCCACGCTATCAAGAACGTTACCAAGATTATGCTGTCGACGGACTGCTATGCGTGTCACCGGCAGGACGACGTGCATCGTGGCGCACTCGGTCAGACCTGCGAACGTTGCCACGTCACGAGTTCGTTCAAACAGGTGAGTAAGCGGTAGGGAAGGCGCTGAGCCCACCCAAACGTGCTGGAGAATAGCTGCTTCAAATGAAGGACTCTAATTGAGATACCAACGTATTCCCCTGATTTAGGTATCGGCTTTTGTCGCCGCATTTGCCGCCGACCAATACTAAACAGAACGTGGCGAGGTCGTCTTTCTGCCACGGTGACATATCTCTGAGCGCGGTTCTGATGCGACGCTGCTTATGCTTTTCTCGCCTTTGCAAAATGTCTAGTCATTATGAATATCGTTCGACGGTGCGGCAGGCCCGCACCGACGAATTCTTGCCTATATTCGGATGCTGCCGATTTTTTCCGAATAGGTCGCTGCGCCACTCATTTGCAATTTCTGCCGGACATCGCCGCGAAATGGTCCGATCAGATGCGTGATGTGGTCCGAATCCTATGCGAACAATCATCGTGGTTGAAGCTTGGTAAACGTGGGTGACCTCGGCACTTTGGTTGGGAATTCTCGACGGCGATTCCGGATGTGCGAGAGAATCCGGAATCACTGGGCGCTTCGTGAGCGCGACATCTCTAAGTGTCGGCGGTGCCGCCTAGCCACAGGGTAGGGGATGGCGAATGCATTCATCAGTATCAACTCTCCGCGATGCGAATAGCAGGCGATTGTTCGCGTCGCCGCCTGAACAAGACGTGCGCGCACGGCGCCTGAGCCGACCGGCCGTCGATCCCGTCACGAGCGCGGCGTATACCAGCTAAATCCGAAATCACGAAAAGGCGGAAGAGGTTGGCGCGGACGCCTGCGCGCCCGTCGTCTCCACTCATGCCGACGGAAGGGAGAACCCGAGGAGCTCGGTCAAGGGTCGACTCCATTTCTCAGTTTCCCTTTCGGGGCGCCAGATCTTGACGCAGTGAGCAGATCATTACGGGCAGCGTGGGGTAGACGGGATGATCTCGTTGAGACCGGTAAGTCTGATGTTGCCGGTCGTCGCGGCAGTAGTCTTGCGCATTGCGGTGCCGGGGTATGCGCAAGATTTCCGCTCACCGGGACGCATGTCAGCGTTCCTTGCGCGTCGTGCCACATCAACGCGCGTTATAAGACCACGCCGCGGGCATGCTTTGGTTGCCACAACGGCATGACCGCGCCGGGCGCAGCGTCGGTGCTGTCGCATCCGGTGACAACGAATTATTGCGAAGGCTGCCACCAAACGACGACGTGGCGCGATTATCGATTCATCGACCATGTCCAGGCGCTCGGACCTTGTGCCAATTGCCACAACAACAAGATCGCCGCCGGCAAGACACCGAACCATCCCATCACCAACGCAGCCTGCAACACGTGTCACTTCAATACGGTGACGTTCAGGGGCGGGATATTACCGACAACTACGCCACAAGCTCCCGCGGCAGCCGCGACGACCAGCACGACTGCAACCCCGCCGACAACGACCACGGCGCCGCCAAACACCAGTTCGTCAAAGCTGCCAAGCGCTCAGACACCATCGCGCATGCCCGGCGCCTCGACAAAACCGAGCCACGCGGGTCTCATCAGCGGCTGTGCGACCTGCCACAACGGCATCGCCGCGACCGGTAAGCCCCCGAACCACGTCATCACCAGTGCGCCCTGTGAGACTTGCCACAAGAGCACGGTGACGTTCGCCGGGGCCCGCATGAACCACACCGGGCTCGTCGCGAATTGCGCCAGATGTCATAGCGGCACGGTCGCCCTTGGCAAGCCGACGAAACATATCGTCACGAATGCCCCGTGCGAGACCTGTCACAAAAGTACGATGACATTTGCGGGCGCCCGGATCGATCACGCCAGCCTGACCGGGACGTGCATCAGTTGTCACAACGGCGCCGCAGCGGAGGGCAGGCCGCCCCGTCATCTCCTCACGACCTTACCCTGCGACAGCTGTCACCGGACCGCCTTCTGGACACCGGTGACATACCGGCACACTTCGCCCGCCTACGTGAATCACGGCTCCGGACTTAGTTGCGACAGCTGCCATGTCGCGAACGGCCAGACCGCCGCGTGGAAATTCCCAGCGTTCAGGCCCAACTGCGCCGGATGCCACGTCAACAAATATCGCCCGATGGCGCACGTCAAGTTCGAGCGGCCCGTGAAGGTCTACTACACGGTTGCGGAGCTGCGCGACTGCACGAGCTCCTGCCACATCTACGCCGACAACACGCAGCGAACCATCGTGGCGCGTAACTTCATGAGGCACCGGGCCTTCGGAGGCGGATGGTGACGGTTCGCAACGTCCATCGCCCGCTTGTGACGCTTGTTCTGGTGGGGGCGACGCTGCTCGTGTTGCGAGCTGCCTGGGCTCAGACGGCCCCGAACGCGGGCGCAACAAACATCGTCAAGAATCGACGCGCCGGCACGATTTCCGATTCAGATCTGAGGGTTGTGGCCGCCTCGATGGACGAAGGCCGCGCGGCCCTCAAACGCAGCAGCTTTCGCGAAGCGATTCAGCTCTTCACGAAGGCTCTCGGATATCCGGAGAACCAGTACAGCGCCGAGGCCCAAGAGCTCCTGGGTGTTGCGCATCAGAGAAGCGGCCAGCTTGCGCAAGCGAGGGCGGCATACGAGGACTATCTTCGCCGCTATCCAGGCGGTGAAGGCAGCGAGCGCGTAAAACAGCGCCTCGCCGGTATCGTAACAGCGCAGGATGACGCAGGCGCGCCGCTTCGCGTGCCGGCCACGCCGCCGGTCGGCGCACTGCCGGTCGGTAAATTCTCGCCGACTCATGAGACGACCTGGACCCTCGTGGGCGGCGTGTCGTCGTTCTATATTCATGACGATGCCAATACCACTGCCCGCGACACCTCGCTCGCGCCCAATCCCGCCGCGAATGTCGACGATCATTCCGTTCATCAGAACGAAATGCTCACCACTGTCGATTTGCAGGCGACCTGGAATAACGACAAGACGTCGGGAAAAATCCGTTTTAACGGCGGCGAAGAGCATCGGTTTTCGACCAATCAGAATGGCCCAACCGGCGATCAGAAGGATCAGATTGGTGTTTCGCAGGCCAGCCTCGATATGGTGATAAAGGATTGGAATCTGCGCACCGTGGCTGGTCGCCAGACCTACAACGGCGACGGTGTGTTTGGCCGCTTCGACGGCGCTCTGTTCAGCTGGCAAGCGCTTCCCCTGTTGAAGTTTGATGTCGTGGGCGGATCGCCGGCAAACAGCCGCTACAACTTACCGTTCACGGCCGAACGATATTTCTATGGAGGGGGCGTGGGCGTGGGGCCGTTGTTTGGCGGGTTGGAAGCGTCGATCTATTACAACGAGGAGCGCGGTCGATGGCTGGTTGACCGCGAGGCCGTGGGCACCGACATCCGCTACTCCGACCCGACCAAGTTTGCTTTCGCCAACGTCGACTACGACCTGCGCTTTCAGCACCTCAATGAGGCGGTCCTGTCGGGGTCGTGGACCTTGCCGAACACGGCGACCATCTATGGCGGCGCCGACTACCGCAGGGTTCCTTTCCTGTCGAGCTGGAATGTGCTGCTCAATCAGCCGTTCGGCACTCTCTACGATTTCCTTAAGAACCAAGTCGCGATAGGCCAGGGCCTGACCAACGCGCAGGTGGACCAGCTCGCCCTCGATCAGACGCCGCTATACAGATCTGCGATGATCGGCTTCTCGCACCCGCTCTCGGACAAACTTCAGTTCAGTGCGGACGCCACCTATGTGAACCTGAGCCGGACGATCTCGCCGCTTGGGCTTGATCCCGCTTTGGCGGCGCTTGCCGCGGGCAACGAGTATTACGCCACGGCGCAACTCATCAGCACCAACATCTTCAAAGACGGTGACATGTATATCGGCGCCTTTCACTACGCGCAGCAGGAAACAAACACTCAGTATGTTCTCGACTTCAACACCAGGTACCCGATCATCAATGATTTGATGCTGGCCCCACGTCTGAGGCTTGGTTACTCCGTGTTCAGCGGAACCGATCTCAGGCAGTACACCGTCATGCCGTCGCTCTTGATCGATTATAATTGGAGTCCCAATCTGACCTTTGAAGCCGAGATCGGTACGCAGTGGACGCGTTCGGTCCAACCGGGCATCAAGACCAGCGACACCCAGCTTTTTGCAACGATTGGCTTCCGCTACAATTTCGCTATTGACGGCACAAAGCTGACCGACCGCAGCAGGCCGCCAACGCCGGCAGCAGCCGCGGTCTGCCGGTATACGGTTCGCCCCGATGGTAGTTGCACGACGCCCTCGTCGGTCCGCCAATGAGCGGTTCGGAGGTCGGCGAACTCGCAGATAGCGAAGCCGTTTCCTCTACAAAATTGCCAGCGTACGGGGAACTACGGCCGCAGCACGGCGGCGGATTGACGAGCTACTCAATGAGAAGGAGTTCAACATGACGTTGTGGCTCATTCTGACGATCATGACTGCGGCCGCAGCAATTTGGGCGTCGGTGCCGTTGATTCGACGGTTTGACCGCGCTCAGGCGGAATTTGTCAGCGACATCGAGATCTATCGCGACCAATTGCAAGAGGTCGAGCGTGAGCTGCGGCAGGGCCTGATTGACGATACTCAGGCGGAGATGGCCAGGGTCGAAATCAAGAGGCGCATTCTGGCGGCCGATAGCTCGCAGCGAGCTGTCACGCCGAGGCTGTCCGGGGGCGAGTGGAATTTTGCCGTCATATGCGTGGCCGGAATCGTGGTTTTGGGTTCGGTCGGTCTTTACGCGCTAACTGGAAATCCTGAGCTCGCCTCATGGCGGGCCCGGTATGGGGAGGAATATAGGGGGGTGGCGCAACGAGGTTTCACTTCATTTTCTTTGGATTCATCGGCACAGAAAGGTTTTGCTGCGGCGTCGCAGACTGGCATATCTGAAAGCGACGGAGAACCCCGGAGCCATGCGGGGCTTCCCTCGGTCGACGAGATGATCCAACGCCTCGCTGATCGGCTGATGCGAAATCCCAAGGACACCGAGGGCTGGCGAACACTTGGCTGGTCTTATTTGAACATTGGTCGGCTCCAGGAAGCGGCTGAGGCCTATGCAAGAGCGATCGAGCTCGATCCCGATGTCGCCGAACTCAGAGGTGATCGCATCGAAGCGCTGGTTGCAGCTGCAGATGGCATCGTCACGTCTGAGGCGAAGAGTGCAATCGAAGATACCTTAAAGCTCGATCCGAAAAATGTTCAGGCACGGTTCTTTCTGGGTTTGGCCGAGGAACAAGAAGGTGACAAGGCTTCAGCCCTCGCCGAATGGACTGAACTACTGAAGGATACCAATTCTGATGAGCCGTGGGCGGTGGACCTCAAGAACAGAATCAGCGAGCTAAGACGTAGTATGGGTGTCGATGGTGGTTCGCGTCCGGCGGAGCCGAAGCCGGTGACCGCAGGAGGAATGCGCGGAATAATGAGAGCACAAGGCGGATCGCCGACGCCTCGGGAAGTTGAGAACGGACCGAGTCCGGAGGACGTGCAGGCCGCGCAGGCCATGCCGCCGGCGGATCGCTCCCTCATGATAAGAGAAATGGTCGATGGTCTTGCCAATCGCCTGGAACAATCACCGCGCGACGCTGATGGGTGGATTAAGCTGATCCGATCGCGCGTCGTGCTTGGCGAAAGCAAGCTTGCAAAGCAGGCGCTCGCGCGTGGTCTCAACGTGTTTGCTGATGATGCGGGAGAGCGAGATCGGATTGCTGCGGCGGCGCAACAGCTGGGGCTGAATCAATAGCCTGGTCCAGCGAAACAACCCCACGCCGAGAGATTGAACTCAGCTACTTAGCTACAATGTCGCGAACGGATCCTGCATCGCGCTCGCCGCAAAGCCGATCAGCCGCCCGAATGTGATCACGCTTAACCACAAAACCAGCGACAGCGTGCCCGCCAGCTTGGCTGAGGCCGGTGGGGATTTGCCGATGTCCCAAAACGCCACGGTCTTGATCGTGTGGAATTCGAAGACCGCCATATTGATACCTGCAAGCAACAGCAGGAGCATTTTCGCGCGAAATTCAAAATTTCCAAAATAGAATACCGGGTTGGTCGTGAAGAGAAGCGGCCCGGTAATGGCCGCTAGGCTAAACGCGGCCCACGTCCATCTCAGGGTTTCCCCGGCGACCGCCGTAAAACGCCGTGTGGTCGTCGGCAGACCGAGCAACCTCAAATCGACGATGAGAATCGTACCGAACACAGTGACGGTTGCGATGACGTGCAGGGCCTCCACGATCGCGAATGCACCCCTCGTCGTATTGATCCAAGTGGCAAGACCGGACGAAGCCACCGCCACAAGAAGTTCCCTCACATCCATCAGGGGATACTGCCTTCGGTTCGACTGCCTGGCCTCTTCGAAACTAGTGCGGAGTAGAGAAAGGGCCCCATATTTGCTCATCAAAGGCAATGAACCGTCCGAGGAAGACCACAAGACACCACACGCAGAAAATGCCTATCCCAAACACCTGCGTCCGCAGCCGTGCTGCGCTTTCCCAGTAGGCCGCGTTCCGATCGATGCTCCTTCGGAACAGGATGGCGATAGCGATGGCGATCGCCAGTATCGACATCTTCAGCCAGAACGAGATCGCCAGAAGCTGGCGCGGAGGCTCTGTGACGATGAGGATCATGCCCGTTATAGCCAGGATCACCAGCGAGCCCCAGAACCATGGGCAGAACCACTCCACGGTGGCCTTGAGCGTCTGATCCCGTCCGGCCCATCCCATGACGCGCAGGCCCACCATCAGCACCGAGGAGAACAGGATCGCAATCGCGACAATGTGGGTCGTCTGCATTGCGGGCACAACCCAGGATGATTTCGCAAGCGCGATGCTCAGCGTCGTGTTTACCAGCCAGTTTGCAAATGAATGCAAGAACTCACTCCTGTCAGGCGCTTATCACGTCGGACGCTCGTTGCGCCTGCCTGGACGGGCCGGCACAGCGCTGTCCTGTCGACGCTTGATCCCCGCCTGGATCACGGCGTGGCTGGCGTCGGGGACTTGCTCTCTGCCTCGGCCCGAGACTTGTAGCCGGCCTTAATCCACGTCGACCATTCGGCATTGCGTTGGTTAGCGCCGCAGCCGCCATCAGACGGGTTGAAGACGGAGCCGTCGTCGGCCACGACGAGACCGATGCCGCCACCATCGCGACCATCGCGGAGCGGGCAATGGACGACCATGACATGCTGGCCCGGCGTGAATGTTGTCCCGCTCATCGCCGGAATGCGCTGCAGAAGTGCCGGCGGGGCAGCACCCTCGAAGACCCATTGCTTGCCGGCGCCGTCCTTGATGAACAGCAGCGTGTGCGGGCTGTTATAGGCCCAGCGGATCACCGTCCCCTCAACCACTTCTTCGCGCGAAGGATCGAACATGGAGAAGCTGTGGTGAGCCTCGACCATAGAGGCCGCGGCGCCGCCGACCGACAGCACCGCGGCGAATATGAAGAGCCTGTTCATCGATCTCTCTGCTGTTCCAGTGTTGGCGAACTATTTGCCGAGCGCCGAGTCGAGACTAAGGACTTCGCCCGTGTCCTTAGGGTCGCGGTTCTGGCCAGGCAGATTCGGGGGCAGGTCCGGGCTACGGCGCGTTTGATCGGTGCCGCGAATGTCGTTGAAGCCCTTCTCGCCTGGAAGCGCCATTTGCGTTGTGCCTTCAGCGGTCAAAGAGGTGTTCTGGTTCGCGCTGCACTCCCACCATCGCATCCGAAAGCCCGCGTCTTCGAGAGTCGTGGCGCGGGTGAACGTGTAGACGCCGTCGAGCGGCTTCGTCAGTCCGATCGGGTCGTAGAAAGTCGTCTGAACGATGATCACGTCGTCGCCGTTCGGTCGCGTTTCCCGGTGATAGACCTCCACCGATTCGAACTGATTTGAGGTGGGCGGATAACCGCGAAAATAGTCATTCGGCCACACGTTGATCGTGTGCACGATCAAGTGGTCGCCCGCCCAAAACCCGACGCTGTCGCCCTGCGGAAAATGCGTGTTGTCGATGTTCTTGTGATCCTGGTTGATGTAGATGCGCCTCGTGTCGTTGGCGAGGTCGTTCATCCACCAGGACTGGCTCGGTGTATTGACGAATTCGCGGGCATAAGGCTCAAGCAGCCAGCGAGGCATGCCGGCGGGCTCGCAAGTGGTCAGGCGGTCGTAAGGCTGCTGGTTGAACTTCTTCATGCCCTCGCGGCGCTGGATGAAAGCCGCTTCATATGCAGGAGACAATACCCCTTTGGCGGCTTCACCGCCGGCCGTCAGCCCCGTTGGAATCGGGCCCACGAAGAACGGGGAAACGCCGCCGCGCAGAGCGATGCTGTTCCAACCCGCTTGCCAGATGCCCTCCCATTTCGGCACGCTTTCCCAAGTATGCTGCGTTCCGCCTTTGTGGACACGCTTCAGATATTCATAGTGTGCCGTCGACGTCTTGAAGGTTTGTGGCGGAGAAATAACCTGGAACGGAGGCGGCGCGGGCGCCTGTTGCGCCTGGGCCACGGCTGTCGAAGCGGCCGCCATCATCGCGATACCGACCCATGCCTGTGATTGCATGCGGAGCTTCATCCCCGTCTCCTCCTCACAAAACGCCGCTGGCATGAAAAGACGTGGAAGTCGACGCCTTGGCGAGCCCGTGAGCCAAGTCTCGCCCGACTTCCTGGTCCTCCCGGACACCTTTTTTCTTACCGGCAGACTGAGGCTATATTGGAGTCTGCGCTAGCTGCCTGCACGAATCATGCGACTATTCTGCACAAAAAGATCATCCACGAGGTATTGCGGCGTTCGCCACCGCCTCGGTCAAGCCCTGCCGCAGCCGCCGGATTTGGCCTCTTTGGACGCGCCCCGGAATGGTCGTGCGTCACAACGCGACCTCGCTCGGATACCCTGAGTTTCATTGGCGAGGTGGAGCCCGAACGAACTTAGATATCGGTTTGGCACTCGCGTCTACTTTAATCCTTTTGCTCGACCGCTGCTGCAATGTCAGGCAGGGTAGTCCCAGAGTGAAGCCAGAGCGATGGAGGAGCAATGATCAGCAAACTGGCGATAGCGGTCTCGGCTGTCGGACTAGCCGCGCTCATGTCGTATCCTTTGGTGCTCCAAGCGCAGACGCCAGCTCCCACAGTGGATTCGATCGGGCCGAAGTCGACGCCCCAACAGGGGGGCGATGTCCTTGCGCGAAAGGCTGCAATGTCGGCATCGGACGAGCAGGATGCCATGATTCTTGCGAGACAAGGGCTCATGGAAGGTATTTACCAATACATGGATGACGCTGAGGATTGGACGGGCCAGAGCGCCGGTGCGAGCGACGCCGCGATGTTACAGGCCCTGACCCGCGAAGCCGCGCACACGGCATTAATGCTGCCTGCGTTCAAACAACTGTTTCCGCCTTTCACCAATCCCGAAAGTCCGAAATTTTCGTCAATGTTCGAGACCTATGCGCTACCCGGCATCTGGGCAAAGCCGGATATTTTTTCCGCCGATCTTGATGCCACGGTGGCGGCGCTCAATGTCTTAAGCATGGCCCGGGACCGGTCCGAATATGCGCGACGCTTGGAGGCCTTGCAGGCCACATGCGATGCCTGCCATGACCACTTCCGCAGGGTCTACGTATCGCCGCTGGATCCGAAGTAGCTGCGGCCGTCGTCGAGGTCACGAAGTCGTGGGGCGTGCTCGACGGACCGTACGCTTTTTTTGACGCATCTGCGGCGCCCGCGGCTACTTCGCGGCGGCCGGGAACGCCGGCAATTTACCGATGTCGCGCGGATCATGCTGGATAATGACGGTGGCTTTGAGATTCGCCGCGATCTTCTTGAAGCGATCGACCGAAGCCAGTGTCGCTGCGTGGTCGGTGTTGAATGTGGTCACACGTTGTCTTCGTAATTTTCCCGAAAGTGCTCGAGATCGCCGCTGAGCAGCACGTTGCCCATCTCTCTTAGCCTGGCGAGCAAGCTGTGATGGCCGGGCGTATGTCCCGGCGTGTCCAGCATGACGACGGTGCCGTCGCCGAACACATCCTTGTCCAGCGTCACGGGTTCGACCTTGCCGCCGCCGCTGATCCAGTTCGCAAACGGCGCAGGAGCGGCGGATGTTGCCCGGCCGCGCGAGCCCGGTCAATGTGCCCGCACGGTTCCGGCTCCGTTTTTGGTCCGCGAACGTAAACCACACAAAGGTAGTCAAGCCGGTACCGACGCGTCTGTCGGTCCCAGGTCACACCCCGAGCTTGTCCGCGAAATCGTGGAAGTTCTTGGCCACGACGTCGAACGAGCCGTTGGGTTCTGTCTCGCCAGTGCCTGGACCGCCCTCTCCCGGCCGCCCGATATGGCCGGTGCGCAGCCCTAGTTTCTGGGCGGACGACAAGTCGCCGCTGTGCGCGGCGCACATCATCACCTGCTCGGGCTTGAGATTGAACGCCTCGCAAGTTGCGAGGTAAACCTTCGGCTGCGGTTTGTACCCCTGGGCGATCTCGGAACCGAGGATTGCGTCCCAAGGGAGATTGTTGCGCCGCGCCACATCGGCCATCAGCGCAATGTTGCCATTCGAGCAAGGTGCCATCAGGAACCGCTTGTGCAGCCGCGCAAAGGCTGGACCGACATCGGGCCAGGCGTCGAGTTTGTGCCAGGCGAGGTTAAGCTCCGCAAGCGTCGGCTCCTCGAGCTTCTCCAGCTTGAACCGCGGACGGAGGCGATCAAGATTTTCGCGATGCAGAATATCCAGCTTGACGAACGCCCGCCGCCCGCTGCGCACTTCCTCCATGCCCGGCCCGTATTCTTTGCGCCAGGCATCCGCGAAGGCAAGCCAGTCGAGATCATAGCCCATCGGCCTCAGAATTCGCTCCGCTTCGCGCGCGACGCCATTGCGCCAATCCACGACAGTGCCGAATGTGTCGAAAACCAGGGCCTTGACGTCGGGCATCCGCAGTCCCGCTGCGCCTTGGGCCCGTACAGGACTCGGCGCGAAAAGTCTGGAACCGGCCAGCGTGCCCGCGGCCACCAACGCCGTTCCCCGGCGAATAAGACTGCGGCGTGTCGAATACATAGTGGCGTCCTCCTGCAAGATTGAAAAGCGACACCGCCACTATAGCTCCGGTCACATGGGTAGCGGGACGTAATTTTCCGTGGCGTCGCGGCGGTCTGGGTTGTCAAGAATTGAGCGCGCAGGCCTATACGCGTTGCGCCTTGTCCGGTACGCTTTCGGCAAAACCAAGGGAGGAACGACATGCGTGCGAGCCCGGCAGGATTTGGTATTGCGTTGCTCACCACTGTCGTCGCCGCCGGAATGGCGTCCGCACAATCGAGCTATCCCTGTACGGAGACGAACAGCAATTTGCCCGATCCCTACCGCCTGGTAGCGAATTGGGCCTCGCCGCCGAGGCCCTGGAGCCCGGTCAATGCGGTCGCGGTCGATCGCAATAATAACCTCTGGGCCGTTGATCGTTGCGAAACGGACGACTGCGTTCCGGTCATCGAACTCGGCCCCGACGGCAAGACACTGAGGAATTTCGGCGCCGGCCTCTTCGTCGAGCCGCATCAGGCGGCCATCGATAAGGATGGCAATCTCTGGGTGGCGGATGCCGCGGCGAAGGGCATGCAAGGAATGCAAGTGACGAAGCTCAGTCCCGACGGCCGCGTGCTCTTGAAGCTCGGCAAGCCCGGCCAAGGCGCCGGCCAGACCGGCCTCGACATTTTCGATTCGCCGACCGGCGTGGCGGTTGCCTCCAATGGCGATATCTACATCAGCGAAGGGCATGGCGAAACCAGTGCCAACAATTCACGCATCATGGTGTTCACCAAGGACGGCAAATTCATCAAGACGTTCGGCACCCGCGGCACGGGCGACGGGCAATTGCGCTCGCCCCATGCGCTGGCCTTCGACAGTCAGGACCACCTCTATGTCGCCGACCGAGGCAACAGCCGCGTCGTCATCTTCGACAAGGACGGGACATTCCTCGCCGCCTGGAAGCAATTCGGCCGGCCGAGCGGGCTCGCTATCGACCATAATGATATGCTGCATGTTGCCGATTCCCAGTCCTCGGATACGCCGAGCGCCGCCAATTACAATCCCGGCTGCCAGCGCGGCATCCGCATTGGCAGCGTGAAGGACGGCAAGGTGATGTATTTCATTCCGCCCCCGGTGCCGCCGGATCCGAAGATGCAGCCGCCGATCGGCATCGTCGTCGATGGCAATGGTACAATTTACGCGGCGTCCGACGACCAGAAGGACATCAAGAAATACGTGAAAAACTGATCCGATGGATCGATAGAAGCGCTTCGCGTAAGCTACCGTGCGCTGCCTGCCTTTCAGCCGTCGACGAGGGCCAGGCAACGCTCCTCGGACGAAGCGACGGCGGCGCACATTGTGCCTCGCCGACAGCTTAGCTTTACCGCTGGAAATCTTCCTTGGTGATGAAGGGCGAGGTGGTCACCCACCAACTTGACTGCGCCGTCGCGGCATCGGCGGCCAGCGCGGTGACCTGTCCGGCCTTGGTCGCAGCAGTAAGGACGTCTTGCAGGCCCTGTGCATCATTGCCTTCGGTTTCCCAGATCACGAGGTATTTGGTGAAGGCCAAGCGCGGTGGCACAGCGCCGGGAGGCAGCGTAGCGAGGTGGAAACGTTGTGCCGCCATCCAGCCCGGCAACGCCAGCACCTCGCTCACGCGTCTGGAAAGCGTTGCTTCGAAATCGGCATCGCTGACACCGGCAGCCGGCTCGACGAAGTCGAGCATGATGTAGCGGTTGGGCCGCGGCGTCTTGTTGTCGGTATAGTCGGGAATGATGGGCTTCCGGCCGTCGGGGCGGGTCGCGCGCAGGCTGATCACCTGATAGGTCGCCCGGACGGAGCCCTCATCCGAATAGTCGAAACCGGGAATGCGCCGGCTTTTGCCGCCGGCGATGGCGGCGCGCGAGTCGCTTTGGAGCTTGCCAAGATCGGCGCCCTCCTGATCCCAGATGATGAGATTGCCGCGCCGGTAGAGAGGTTGGGTGTTGCGCGGGGTGACGCCCACCAAGCGGAAACGCTGCGCCCCTGTCCAGCCGGGAAGCTGCACGAGATCGCCCATATGCATGTTCTGGTAGCCGTCGTTGAAATCGGCTTCCCGGCCCGGCAGCGGATCGGACATCACCAGATACACATAGCGGTTCTGACCTTTGGGTGCCTCGCGCGTCCCTGGCTGGCCGATCGACCATTGGGCAAGCGCGGCGGTCGAGAGCCCCAGCACCACGCCCAGGCCGATCGAGAATCGCTTGAAAATCCTGTTCATGCCGATCTCATCTCTGTTTGACGCCACCGATGCCAACAGCTCAATTATCGCCGATGCGACATGAGCTTGACAAGGCTGCGGGCTACGCAGGCTCGGCCCTCTGCGCGGCACCGAGGGCGAGCGGCGTAGCCCCCCTTCATTCCTATCCAGAAACAGAAGAGGTGTTATCGAAGGATCGACGTGACCTCCTTTAAATAACTCGCAACATCCGTCATGACGGCACAATAGAGAAACAAATTATGGAGGCGATTTTCGCCCGCCGAGCCGGAGGCGGTGGCGCGTTAGATATCCGGCCTCTGATCGGCAGCAGCGTGATTGTGCCGATGGTCCAGCGGCGGTCCTGATTGATTTGGTTCAGGTATTCAGGTGCGTCAGATACTCAACTTTGGTTGACACGTAGACGATTTCACTGAACACTATAAAGTTGGTTGGCAAAGGCATTATAAAATTGGTTGGCGAAGACATTCAGGCCAAGGCGTCGGTCCTTCGCAAGATGCACGACGCAAAGGCTGCGCCGACAAAGCACAAATCGGAAATTTGGGATCACGGGAGGCAATCATGGATTCCAACGGATCTGGCCGGAGGCGGTTCCTGAAGCACGCTGCTGCATTGGCTGGTGCGGCCGCAGGTGCAGGCGCAGGCGCAGAATGGGCCGCGAGAGGCCAGTCAGCTAAGGCTGAAGCATCGGCCAAGCCTGAAGTGCAGGCCAAGGATGCCCACGGCCACCGCGAGCTCTTGCGCCGAGGCGCCAGATTCAGCGTTGATCACATCACTTACTACACTCCGCTTCAGGATTATGCAGGGATCATTACACCGACCCACCTCCACTTCGTGCAACAACACTCCTCCCACTTCCCCGAGATCGATGCGCAGCAACATCGCCTCACGATCCACGGCATGGTGGACCGCCCGCTAAGTTTCAGCATAGAGGATCTGAAGCGCCTGCCTTCCGTATCCCGGATTCATTTCCTGGAGTGCCATGGAAACAGCTCTCCCATGATCCATAATGCTGGCAATCAGAACATGGGATTGCCGGTCCAGTATATTCACGGGATGACCAGTTGCAGCGAATGGACCGGAGTACCGCTGTCCGTGTTGTTGAACGAGGCCGGCGTGCAAAAGGACGGCACCTGGCTGGTCTCGGAAGGGGCGGACCCGGGCAAGTTTTCTCACACCCTTCCGCTCGCCAAGGCCATGGAAGACGTTCTCGTGGCCTACGGCCAAAATGGCGAGCCGTTGCGTGTTGAGCAGGGTTACCCGATACGACTGCTCGTTCCCGGCTGGGAAGCGCCATTCAGCGTGAAGTACCTGAGACATATCAAGGTGGTAGACCAGCCCTACCATACCTGGAATGAAAGCATGAATCACTCCGTTGCGCGACCCGATATAGGCGGCAAATCGCGCTGGTACCATTTTCAGTTCGGGCCGAAATCCGTGATTACGCGGCCTTCAGCTGGACTGAAAATACCCGGCCGCGGGTATGTCGAGATTACTGGCTTGGCCTGGTCCGGTGGGGGCGTGGTCAAGAAGGTCGATATTTCCACCGACGGCGGCAAGAGCTGGAAGGAAGCGAAGCTTCAGGGGCCGGTGGTTCCGAGGGCGCATACCCGGTTTACGTTTGACTGGGCTTGGGAGGGACAAGAGGCGGTGCTCCAGTCGCGTTGCACGGATGAGCTGGGTGAAGTTCAGCCGACACGCGCGGAGATGTTTAAAAACTGGGGCATCAGCGAAGAGGACTCGAAAAAACCTCAACGCTCCATTCATACCAATGCCCAGCAGCCCTGGAGGGTGGCCAGCGATGGGAGCGTACACAATGCGATGTTCTCTTAATCTACTCGCGCCGCGCTGATGATCCTGGCAGCGCCTTTGGTGGGGCTAGAGCGGGATGACTTTTCTTCGAATCGTCATCCCGATTAGCTTATTGTTGGAGCATGATCTTTTCCGAAAACCGGTTCCCACTTTTCGGGATCATGCTCTAGCGCAGTCGCCCAAGTATAATGTGGGCACGCGCCTCTGAGCCAGGGAGAAATCCAGGGCTTTGACTTCATGATCTCGGGTCGCGCTGCCGGCGTCGTCGCCAAGACGGCCCGTGACCCAGACCCGAGGTCGTGCCGGAATGGCGGCTTCTGCGCTTCTACGAGCTCTTGTTCGGATGCGGCGTGCCGATGTACGGGAACTCCCTGAGAATGTCGGTATGCGGTTTGAGGCCGGTGGGAGGAATTTCGGCCTTCGAGAGGAACGCGAGACGATGATCGATCACATCGTCCGTGAAAACGCGGCCGTTGGGGTACTTCGCGGGTATCGAGGGATTGTAGCACAGCATGTCCGGCAGGATGCGGTCCTTGTCGATCGCGGCGATTGCTTCTGCGCGCGTGTAGTTGCCCGTATGACCCATCAGGTGGACGAACTGATCGAGCCAGCGCTTGCGATCGTTAACCGGCTCGCTGGCGTTGTATTCCTCTTTGGTCTCGTCGGTGTTGAAAAAGCTGCTGACACTCGGGTGGCCCGCGCGATCGACATGGAGGAGCTTGCCGTCGCGCCGCACGCTGCATCGTCCCCAGATGTGAATCTCAGGCTTGGCCCCCAGCTCGCTCGTCGGCAGCTCGATCACTGTCGAGAACACATTGGCTTGCGTATTTGAATCCACGCCAGTCCATGGAGACTTGCCGCCCAGGTGAGGCGCGGTGAAGTTTCTGCCGCCCTTGGTGTCGAACAGATTCTTGATTCCGTCGAAGTCAAAAAAGAAAGCGTCGCTGCGTCTGCCGGCGAAGAATGTGTAGTCACCGGACTTGACGATGTTAGGCTTGGCGCGGAAGGACACCTCGGCGTCGGTGATTATCTTGTTCCCGACAGCTTCGACCGAGCGGGCTTCCGCGCCTTTTGCCACGAAGACGTTTACTGTCTGGTCGCCGTCTTGCGGCGTCGAGAACACGTAACTAATCGCGATGTCCGTCAGGCAATCACCGTCGTTGTCGATGTTAAGGCGGTAGATGGCGTCGGGATGGAGCGCGTCTGCAGTCGGATTTGCATTGAGGATCAGCACGGTCCGCGACAGATCCGCTGGTGCCTGGAATGCGTAGAGGTCGCAGAGGTCGAGTCTCTGGTCGCCGAGCGGCGGACCGAGGCTTAGGCCGGTAAAATGGTTCGACATTTTCTCTCTCCTTTTCGCCCGTAACCCGACGATAAACAACGGTAAAATCGCTGGGTTCCACCTCATGCCGCCGATTCCCGTCACTCCTACTCGATCATCCCGGCGGCTTTCCGGTTACGTCGACGACCCGGTTCACGCCCGCCGCCATGCACGGAATCGGTCGATAACGATAACGTATGGTCACTCTCGTTGGCGCGATCGACCTCGTGTTCGGCGAGATCGACCGCTGAGAATCCCAATTTCTGCCGGCAAACGGCTACTTCGGGACGCCGTGCTTCCACTTGTCCCAATGGGCGACGACATCCTTGATGAACGGCGCGGCAGCCGCCCATAGATTGCTTATCGCGGGCACGAAACCGCCCGAGCTCCCCTCAGGGCCACAGCCGCAGAGCGAATGCCAGGCGGACTCACCCGGATAGGGACGGTCAAAGTTCGATGCGGTCCGCAGCACGGCAACGCGGTTGAGATCCACCAGCCCGGAAATCGCCCCGCGGCTGAGGGCCATGTAGGTGGCATTATCCTCCTGTTGCGTGGTGCAATAGGTCCCTTTGCCGCCCGTCCACAGCGTGGTCCATGCCGTGGCCCGCTCGCCCAGCTTGATGCCGTGAAACCAGGTGTCGCCCGCCATCGTATCGCACTGAATGACGCTCGGCGGGGCCTTGGCCTTCGCCTCGGCATAGTGGCCGCGATAGGCCTGGGCCGTCGCATTGTCGTTGCCCGTGAGATCTACCTTGCTGGTCAACGCGAGGATTTTCTGCAGCAATGCTTCGTTCAACTGATACATCTCGCTGTGATAAGGGGTGGGGATACCGGGCAACGAATTCCAGGGCTGCACGGTCGTATCGGTGGGAAAGATTGCGAGGTATCCATAGGGCCGCGCCGGGGTGGTCGGATCGACTGCGCTGCCTGGAATCTCGCGCGCGTCGATCTCCCATGAAATGCCGTAGTCGATGAGATAGCGCGCCCACGCTGCCGAGCCGGTTGTCCCCTCGTGAGGATCGATCCCCGCAATGCCTGCGATCAGGAAGTAGGCGCGGCGCAAGTCGAGCTTGTCGCTGAGGATCAAGGCCATAGTCGATGCGGCGACGTTCGCGTGACCCTCGCCGGCGACCATCTGGCACACATCGTCGGCGTTGCACAGAATGTTGGGATAGTCGGGCGACAGGCCGCGAACGGGTATCGATTCCGTCAACCCGAGATTGCCGGTGAAAGCCGATGCCTCGGAGAACGGGAAGGGGGCGCCGCCGAACATGTTGATGATCATGACCTTCACGGGTCGTGCGTCATGGTCGGCGAACGACGGACCGGCGAAGAGTGCAGCAACGAGGACGCCTGCGCCGGCTAGCAAGTGTCTCATTATCGATAGGACAGTTTCGAACATCCTGTGGCTATGCATGGAAGGGCCTCCTTCTAGGTGTCGATATTTGCGCGATAGGGTGGTTGCGACGCGAATTGCTGCTCGGAAACGAGCAAGCACCTTTGGAGCATTTTCTGTGCCGAGAACGATCAAGCGACGGCGCTGCGCGCGGCCGTCTGGCTTGACCGCGGCCCCTCGCCTCCGCCACATAACTGGCATGATTGCCGGCCTGGAGCATCGCCAACGGATCGCGCGCCTGATGCCGCTCGATGACGTCATGCGGCGGATCGCCGAGCGCGTCCACCCGGCAGCGCCGCGCGGAATTGAGATCGTTGACGCGCTGGGCGCCACATTGGCGCAGGACATTGTCGTCACAGACCGGCATCCGGCGGTGTCGCTCGCGCTGATCGACGGCTGGGCGGTGCAGGCCGAATTGACGACCGACGCCGGGCCCTATGCACCGACCGTACTGCCGCAACTGCGCGAGGTCGCGGTGGGCGAAGCGCTGTGCGCCGACACCGACGCAGTGGTGCCGCTCGAAGCCGTGTTATGGCGCGGCGGCAAGGGCGAACTCCATGCGGCGATGACTCCGGGTGAGGGCGTACTGATGCCCGGCACCGATGCCGGTGTCGGTGAAGTGCTGCGGCAGGCGGGCCACCGGCTGCGCTCCGTTGACATTGCGGCCATGCAGGCGCTTGGCATTATGGAGGCGCGGGTGCGCAAGCCTCGCATCCGCGTTGCGCGCGCGGGCCACGGCCGCGACGACATTGCCGACGCCATCGCGAACTGGCTTGCCAGTGCGATCGCTGCCGCCGGCGGCGAGGCCGTGACCACGAGGCCGGGTGACGACGTGGAAGCGCTTCTTACCGGCGACGGCGTGGATGCCGTGGTGATGATTGGCGGCACCGGCACCGGCGCACGCGATGATACCGTGCACGCGCTGAGACGGACCGGTGCCGTCGAAGTCCATGGCATTGCGCAGTCGCCGGGCGAGACCGCGGCATTCGGCATTGCCAATTCCCGGCCGGTGCTGCTGGTGCCGGGCCGCCTCGATGCGGCCGTCGCCGCCTGGCTGCTGATCGGCCACGCGATACTGGCAAGGCTTCGCGGCGGCACTGAGCTCTTATCGTCGCGCAACAGCACCTTGATTGGAAAAGTCGCTTCGACGGTCGGCCTGACTGAGCTCGTCCTGGTGCGCCAGGTTGGGGATGGCGTGGAGCCGCTCGCATCGAAATATCTGCCGTTTGCAACGCTTGCCCAAGCAGACGGGTGGATCGTCATCCCAGCTGCAAGCGAAGGGCTGCCGCCCGGCGCCCGCGTCACGGTGTATCCGTTGCTATGAGCGTGTTGTCATGACGGCCGACCGCGAGGCGCTGCGTCAGAGCGAGCTAGTGGCGGCGGTGCGAGCCGCGGCGCGCCAGGATCAGTTTCTCGAGGTCATTTTGCCAGAGGAGGCACGCCGGCGCTTTGAAGGCGCCATTGATCGATCGCCGCTCGCGGCCGAGACGGTTGGGATTACGCAAGCGCTCGGACGCGTGCTCGCCTCCGATCTCGCGGCCGCAACCGACGTGCCGGCCTTCGACCGCGCCGGCGTTGACGGCTTCGCGGTACGGGCGGCCGACACCATCGGGGCGGGCGACCGCGCGTCGCGACGGCTTCTGCTCAATGCGGAAGTGATCGCCTCCGGCCATACGCCCGCCCGCGAAGTGCGCGTCGGCACGGCAAGCGCGATTGCGACCGGCGCGGCCGTTCCGCGCGGTGCCGACGCGGTGGTGATGATCCGAGCATACAGGGCTGATCGAAACATCCGAAGGACCGGCGATCGACGTGCGGCGCGCCGTCGCGCCGGGCCAATTCGTGGCCTTCGCGGGCTCTGATATGGCGCGCGGCGAAACGGTTTTGCGACGCGGTCAGCAGATCAGCTCGCGCGAAATCGGTATCCTGGCCGCCTGTGGCATTGCGGAAATTCCAGTGGTGCGGCGGCCGAAGGTGGCTGTGCTGTCGACCGGCGACGAGCTCGTATTACCTGGCACGCCTTTACCACCTGCCAGCGTCTACGACAGCAATAGCGCGATCGTGGGGGCTGCAGTTGAGGAAGCTGGCGGCGAGGCGGTGCGTTACGGGGTCGTTCCCGACGACGAGGCGAAGCTCGAGGCGGCGGTGCGTCACGCGCTGGCAGGCTGCGATATGGTGGTGCTTTCGGGCGGCACCTCGAAGGGCGTCGGTGATTTGTCTTACCGAATCCTCTCGCGACTCGGGCAGCCGGGCGTGCTGGTGCATGGCGTCGCCCTCAAACCCGGGAAGCCGCTGTGCCTTGCGGTCGCTGACGGTAAGCCGATTGCCGTGCTGCCCGGCTTCCCGACCTCGGCAATCTTCACCTTCCATGCGTTTGTCGCTCCGATCATTCGCGCCCGCGCGGGGTTGCCGGCTGAGGCGGCAAAATCCTTGAGGGCGACAGTGCCGGTCCGAATCGTGTCCGAGATGGGCCGGCAAGAGTTCGTGCTCGTAGCGCTGGTGCCGGGCGAGCACGGACCGGTGGCCTTCCCGATCGGCAAGGGTTCGGGCGCCGTAACGTCATTCTCCCAAGCCGATGGCTTCGTCGCGATCGATGCGCTCAGTACCGGTCTCGACCCAGGCCTCACCAAGGTGACATTGATCGGCGGCGGCGCGAAGGCGCCTGACATTGTCATCATGGGCAGCCATTGCGTGGCGCTCGACGCCGTCATCCAGCGGGTTGCCGAACAGGGCTTTGCGGCGCGCACGGTCGCCATCGGCAGCATGGGTGGTGTCGCAGCGGCAGAGCGCGGCGAATGCGACATCGCACCTGTGCACCTGCTCGATGCAGTGAGCGGGAAATATAACAGCCATTTGATCAGCCCTGGGATTTCCCTCCATCCTGGCTGGCAACGTATGCAGGGCTTCATATTTCGCAGCGGCGATGCGCGGTTTTGCGGCCAAACCGTGCATCATGCGTTGCGCGCTGCGCTTGAAGATTCATGCTGCCTGATGGTCAATCGCAATGCCGGCGCCGGCACCCGCATCCTGATCGATCAACTGCTCGAAGGCCGCCGCCCGCCGGGGTACGCCAACCAGCCGAAATCCCACAACGCGGTCGCCGCCGCAATCGCACAGGGCCGCGCCGATTGGGGGGTCGCGATCGCCAGCGTGGCGAAACTCTATGGCCTGGCATTCCTGCCGATTGCGCCTGAGCATTATGATTTTCTGGTGTTGGATCGTCGCCGTACGCGTCCGGCCGTCCAAGCCTTTCTGGTCGCCCTCGCGGAACCCGCCGTGCGCCGGCGCATCACGGCTCTTGGTATGAGGCTCCCAGAGGATGCTCCGCAATGACGGTTTGCATTCAACGACGGGGGCCGATATTACATGCCATGGGCACCGGCACGCGCGTATCACGATCAGAACCAGCGCCCCATTCACCAAAACTGATCGTCTAGTTCGATGACTGCGCGGTCGCAACGCGCACGGGATCGGGGCGGAATAGGTCCAGAAATCGATCAAGGCAACCTTGGCTTTGAGCCCCTCGTGCGTCAGCGGCGGCGAATTGAGCCACTCCGTCGCGCCGACATTGGCAAGCCGATTCGCTTATCAGGCGATCAAGGCATCTCCATCGCACGACGCGATCGCCGGCGAAAGGCCGAAGATCACTTCGCCTGCGGCTGCACTATGGCCATTCGGTGCCGACATGTTTACAAGCGCGACGCCATCGTAAAAGCTTTGAGCAGAACACTGGTCACGCATGATCGAGAGAAGCCCATGACACACTTCGGCGCTGGACTTATGCGAGGCATTTGCGTGTCGTTGTGGCTTGCGGTGTTGCCGCTTGGCTCGGTCGCGGACCCCGCTGATTTTTACAAGGATAGGACGATCACCTTCATCATCGGTTCAGCTCCCGGCGGTGGCTACGACACCTACAGCCGTTTGGTCGCCAGTCATCTCGGGCGACACATCGGGGGGCAGCCGACGATTGTCCCGCAGAACATGCCAGGGGCAGGCAGCATCCGTGCGGCGAACTATCTCTATAACATTGCGCCGAAAGACGGCACTACAATCGGCATGGTGGATGAAGCCATTTTCTTGAACCAAATCCTGGGGGTGCAGGAGCCGACCACCGATGCGGCGAAGCTCAGTTGGTTTGGCGGCATTCTGCGTCGGATCATGGGAACGCAGGAGGTGAGGACGGACGCGGTCAAATTCAACTGGATCGGGCGCATTCTAGCGAACAGCGCCGTCCTGTTTGTGCGCCGCGAGGTCGGTGTGCAGAAGATCGAGGACGCCGTTGACAAGGAACTGGTTGTTTCCGCGTCGGGGACGGCAGCCAAACTGAATTGGACCGTTTTGAAGAACGCGTTCGGAATGAAGTTCAAGATCGTTTCCGGCTACCAGGGAAGCAATGAGAGCCTGCTGGCCTTGATGCGTGGCGAGGCAGACGCTTTGAGCATGCCATGGTCGATATTGAGGATCACGGGCGCGGAACTGATCCGCGATAAGAAGATCAATCTTTTGCTCCAAACCGGAGCCGAGAAGGATGCCGATCTCGGCAACCTGCCCCGCATGATCGATCTCGCGCGAAACGACGAAGAGCGAAAACTTCTCGAGTTGTTTGCCTCGCCCTCGACGATCGGCCGGTCCGTCATCGCACCGCCCGGAACGTCGATGGAACGCGTGGCCGAGCTTCGTCGTGCTTTCATGGCGATGACACAAGACGCGACCTTTCTCAGCGATCTCAAGAAAGCCAGGCTGGAGCTCAGTCCATTGTCCGGCGAACAGCTACAGACGGCCGTCGCCAGCATGGGGGAGGTCCCCAATTGGTTGATCGAACGCGCCCGGCGTGTTTCCGAAACAGTACGAAACTGAACTATCTGTTGTGACTAGCCCGCGACCTGCGCCTTCGCGTGGTCGGGCGTCGCACCCGCCGCACTCATCAAAGCCAGCATCTTGGTCCATGCCACGGCCCCAGCGGCGATCTCTTCGGGATTGCGCGCGCGTGCGGCATTCTGGAAACCGTGACCGACATTCGGATAGCGATTGAAGAGATAGGGAATGTTGTGTCGCTTAAGCTCGGCTTCGAAGCGGTCGACGTCGGTCGGTGAGGGATTTCTGTCCAGATCGCCGAAAAAGCCATAGACCGGGCATCGAATCTGGCTGATCAGTTCAAATGGCGTGGGCGCTCCCTCCCCCCAGTGGCTCATCATTCCGCCACCGTAATAGGCAATAGTGGCCGTGAACACCGGTTTCGTGCTGGCGCCCAGGAACGCGAGCCGGCCGCCCATGCAGTGCCCCATGATAAAGAAACGGCTGCGATCGAGGTCCGGCCGCCCAAGCGAATAATCCGCAGCGGCGGCTATTTCACTGATGACCTCGGTGTCCTTGAGGAATTTCTTGCAATCGTGCAGTGGCACGTCCTTCGGACAGTGATGGTAGAAATTTGGCACCACCGTGAGGTAGCCAGCTGCTGGGAGTTCCTTCATGTAATAGGCGGTGCAAGCATCCATCCCGCCACGGTGGAACATCAACAGCACGCCAGGATGTGGGCCCTGACCATGAGGGACAGCTATATGCACGTCCATCGACCGCCCTTCGACTTCTAGGTAAATGGTTTCTTCAAAGGCTTCGACTTTTTTCATCGGTCCTGTCCCACGCTTATCAACGCCCGTGCCTTCGTGACGATCGCCGGAGAGGACGATCGCTGGAGAGTAAGCGAACGTGTTCTCGATGATTGACTAGCGCTTATCTCCTGGCAACCGAGTGAGGCTGACCTGCATATTCTCGATGTCGGCCAAGAAACCGGGATCCTTATTAAGGGTCGCCGCGAAGGCCGTCCGCAGCTCCACGATCTCGCTCGCTTTCCAATTCGACTTGGTCACGTCGGCGTTCAACCCGGTCACTTTGAGCAACTGTGTCTCATAGATTGACTGCTCGAGCATGGCATGACCGGGAGACCGGCACCAAGACTCCTGACAAGGCAGACCTGCATCACATCGTGCTGCAGAAGGACCTACTCAGCCGCCTGCTGACCTTCCTCTTCGGCGAAGCCGCGGGCCTCGATACGGTCAATCTCAGCCTGATCCATTTCGACCAGTATGTTGGGCATGTGCTGGATTTTGGCCGGATCATCGTCTGGACCGAGCAGCGCCACGGCGTCGCCGCCGCGATCACGCAGCGGTGGTGAGTGCGATTCGAAAACCACGGCCGTCTCGGTTCCGCGGTTCCACGCCCAGTGAACCTTGTTGCGGGGAATACGCATGATGTCGCCGGGTTTACAGCGGTAGCCCCGACCGTCGACGAAGAAAAAAATCTCTCCGGACAAGATATAATTCATCTGCTCGCAGTCGTGCTTGTGCGGACTTGTGTGATAGCCCGGCGCGCGTTCAGCGAACATGAGACTGGTATCGGTTCCATGAACCTTCTGCGATCGCAGGATAGAGTGGCCAACTGCCGCCATGGCGACACGCTCGGTTATCTTAACGTCGCGCCTGTTGACCCTATAGTTTGGCTTGTCCGTCATTTCAGTCTCCTCCGTTCGCATCCTCAGACGCATCACAGACAGTACCATTCGCTGACGGACACGCGCAATCTTGACAGGGACGTCCGGCATTTTGCGGGCTGATCACCCAGAGCTATGGTGGAAGGACTGCTGCGCGATCACCTCCGGGTTTCGCAAGCTGTCCTGGCCGCGACGGTATTTCCCAACGGCGTCTATAAACGCATTTTCCGGAATGGTTACGGCGGCGCAGGACGCGGCAGCCCGAACGGTGAGAGATTTCGATTGGGTACGCGGTGCGGGCCCGCCACGAAGATTGGCTACGCCAGCATCAGGGGCAAGAGAACGCGGCTGCGAGTAAGCGACCACGTTGCCCATTGGTCGGCCAGCAAACATCGTACGCGATAACCGCCCAGCCGACAGGAGCTGGCGCGCGAGGCCGGCCTGTGGACTCCTTGTGTTTCGCCGCTGTGCGTCTTGTGCGCTGCTCCAATCCTCAGCTTATCACGGATAGTCGTTGACGCGGCAGCCGCGCAGCGGTGTCATTGCCGTCGCGAGGAGAGCCTGGACCGTTGCACAGCTGAAAGGCTATTTTCGCGCTGACAAGACCCGTCGGGAGTGGAACGCCATGAATACGCCCGTTACGCCGAACTCGCTCGCCTGCATTAGGCTCAACCTGCCGACACGGCGCGGAGCTTACTATGGTGGCAGGTGGCACGAGCCGAAGAACGGCCGCTATGCGGAGCAAATCAATCCGGGCACCGGTGACTCGCTGGGGCGAGCGGCCGATTCCACTGCCGAAGATATCGATGCCGCAGTCAGGGCCGCCAGGGCGGCGTTTGCGGAATGGAGGCGCGTGCCGCCGCTCGAACGCGCACGGATGCTCAAAGAGATCGCACGGGTGCTGCGGGAGAATGCCGGCGAGCTCGCGATGATCGACTCCGCCGATTGCGGCAATCCCATTTCGGAGATGATCGGCGACGCCAACGTGGCGGCGGCGCAGGTCGAGTTCTTTGCCGGGCTGGTCACTGAGATGAAGGGTCATTCCATCCCGCAGGGGCCGGACCGCCTGAACTTCTCGGTGCGAGAGCCGTTGGGAGTCGTCGGCCGCATCGTGCCGTTCAATCACCCTTTCATGTTCATCGCCGGCAAGGCAGCAGCTCCCCTCGCCGCCGGCAATACGATCGTCATGAAGCCGCCCGAACAAGCGCCGCTATCGTCGCTGCGACTCGCCGAATTGATCGATGGCCTGCTCCCGCCCGGCGTGTTCAACCTGGTGCCGGGCGGCAAGGAAGCGGGAGCTGCGCTGGCTCGTCATCCAGGCGTTGCCAAGATCGCACTGATCGGGAGCGTTCCGACCGGCAAGGCAGTGATGCGCGCCGCCGCCGATACGCTGAAGCGCGTTCTGTTGGAACTTGGCGGCAAGAACGCACTGATCGCCTATCCCGATGCGGATCCGGACGCCGTTGCGGGCGGCGTGGTCGGTGGCATGAACTTCACTTGGTGCGGCCAGTCGTGCGGCTCAACGAGCCGTGCGTTCATCCACGAAAAGATTTATGACGCCGTGATCGAGCGCATAAAGGTTCGCATCAAGCGATGGAAGCCCGGCATCCCGACCGATCCGGCGACCACGATGGGCGCGATCATCTCCAAGACGCAATTCGATCGCGTGATGAGCTACATCGACTCAGCCAAGAGCGAGGGCGCGCGGCTGGTCACTGGGGGCGGTCCCCCAAGTGACCCGGCGCTGGCGAAAGGGTTCTATATCGAGCCGACCGTGTTCGCCGATGTGAAGCCAACCATGAAGATCGCGCGCGAGGAGATCTTCGGGCCCGTTGTCGGCGTATTCCGATGGAGCGATGAAGCCGCAATGCTGGAGCAGGTCAACGCGGTTGAGTATGGTCTGACCGCCTCGATTTGGACCAACGATCTTGGTACCGCGCACCGCGCAGCGGGGAATGTCGAAGCGGGCTACATCTGGATCAACGACGTCAGCAAGCATTTCCTCGGCACGCCTTTCGGCGGCTACAAGCAATCGGGCATCGGCCGGGAGGAATGCCTGGAAGAATTGCTCTCCTTCACGCAGGAGAAGAACATCAATATCAACCTAGCGGCGTCCTCAACGGGATGAAGTGAACCGAAGGCACTGGAACGACGACGCGAGTTCATCGGGGGCCCGGGAGAACGAGATCGACAGAACTATCGGCGACGCTTGGCTGTGTCGCTGTCGTTGGCGCAGCGATGCGGGCACCGACTCTCTCGATATCAAAAGCGCTTCCACCGGACCTGTGGCCCGGACGGGCAGCTCCTGACCGGAGCGATGCCGACCGTCAGGCCGGCAAGCACCGCGATCCGCTGCGGCGTTTGACAGCGCTATGCCTGGGAAAATATAACGACATCCTCCATTGCGGCCGACGTTGATGATGTCGGGGCCCGCGATGGCGGCTGCTGTGAGAGTCTAAAATAGGGAGTGAGGATCCATGGACAATCGGCTTTTGATGGGGCTGGCGGTTGGCGCGACCTTAATTTTGTCTGCCGAGTCATCGGCGCAGCAACCGCCTGCACCGCCGCCATATGGCTCCCCCGGAGTGACCCTCGACCAGGCGAAGAAGGCGATCGCTGCTGCTGAAGCAGAGGCGAAGAAGAACAGCTGGCGCATGGCGATTGTTGTGGTCTCGAATGCAGGTGATCTCATCCACTTCAGCCGCATCGACGATACGCAATTCGGATCGACCGATGTGGCAATTCGCAAGGCAAAATCCGCTGCGGCGTTCCGCCGTCCAACCAAGGTGTTTCAGGACGCGTTGACAGCAAATCCGCCGGCGCTACCCATCCTGACGCTTGGCGCAATTGCCGTCGAAGGCGGCTTTCCCCTCATGGAGGGCGGCAAGGTCATCGGGCCATCGGCTGTAGCGGCGGTACCGGCGCCCAGGACTCGCAAGCCTGCCAGGCAGGCGTAGACACGATCAAATAGGCAAAGAAAGCCGACACCGGCACAGCTGCGGGTGTTGGGCGATTCGCGAGTGGGGTCGGTCCGGCTGGAACCCGGCTGCGGCATCGCCAGCTGTCGTCGAAGAACCCCGCTTTGCGAACAGCTTGAGATATTCGGGTGCGCTTCATGCGGAGCGAGTCCTGAGTGCGCGACATCCCGCGTGCTGGGCTCGCCAGCCGAGGTCGAATGTTGACCCAGCGAGTGCTTGCAATTTCGCTATATGCGGTGAAATATAGCGAGAGCCATGGGAGGACATCATGCGGTTCACGACGACTGGAATCCTTTGCACTGCAATAGTAGTTGCGGTTTCCGCAGCGGCACAGACTCCCCCGCCTCCGACCGCAACTGTTCGTAAGGTGGTGGCCGCTACCAAGCTCCCGACCGTGACGAACGTACCGCTTTATTTCAAAGTCCAGAGCATCACGCTCTCGCCCAATGAGAAGAGCAGCGTTTCGGGAACCAACAGCGTCCTTTACCAGCTGTCAGGATCGACCGACGTCTCGGGTGTAGGCGAGACCAGAACGTTGAGTGCCGGAGACGGACTGTTGATCGCCGCCGGGATGGCGGTGGAGTTGAAGCCGACCGCTGGAGCGCCGTCGACCTTGCTCCAGTTCCTGCTTTCTCCTGCCTCGGATCTAGATCGGTCCACCGCAGCGGGTCCGGCCGCAGTGAAGGAATTGTACCGAACTGCGGCGCCGATTCCGGATCTAAAGTCAGGCCCTTATGATCTCAATTTGACGCAGGTGACGTTCCCGGCTGGGATGCCCTCCAATGCACCACATTATCGGTCCGGAGCCGCGCTGTACTTTATCGTTTCGGGAACCGGCGCGAATTCCGTCGGTGGGAAGACGGAAGCAAAGGGACCGGGTTCGCTGATCTACGAACCGTATGGTCTCGTGCATCAGTGGGGCAATCCAGGCAATGAGCCGCTGACATTTGTGAGCTTCAATATCAACCAAGAAGGTGTGGCAGCCGTGCTTCCGGGCACACCGGCACGGACTCAATAGGCCCCCCTCATTTGAGACGGCTTGGGGCCTCGCCAACAACCTGGAGCGATACGACGACTATGGGGATTGGAGGAACTGATCCCCGCAAGCGAGCATCGCAGCCGGCGACTTCGCGGCTGCGGTGCGGTAGCCTCCCAGATTAACTCAGGCCTTAAGATCACGCGCACCCTCAGGCTCGTTCGTCGTGATGGTCTGGCTCTGCATATACTCGCGAATTCCTTCGATTCCGGATTTGCGGCCGATGCCGCTTTGCTTGACGCCTCCGTATGGCGCAAGATGGTTGATGGCGTGAACGCCATGCGCGTTGATCCAGACTTGTCCTGCCTCGATCTTGCCGGCGATACCGACAGCTCGCTCGACGTCGCGGCTCCAGACTGAGCCGCCCAGCCCGTAGATGGATTGATTGGCGCGCGCAATCACATCGTCGAGATCGTCGTAGGCGGCGACCGGTATGGCGGGGCAGAACTGCTCTTCGGTCATCAGCGGGGCGTCTTCCGGGATCTCTGTGACCAGCACGGGACGCATGAAATATCCACCCGAGAAGGTCGCCTCGTTGTCGATTCTGCCTAGATTGGTGACATTCGCGCCACGGCGGACGGCGTCCTCAAGTAGCCCCTCGGCTCGCAGCTGAGCCTTCCGGGTGTGGAGCGGTCCCATGGTGACGGCCGGCTCCAGCCCGTCGCCAATAACCAGGGACTCCGCGGCGTGACCGAACGATTCCAGAAATTCGTCCCGACGCTTGGTAGGTACATATATCCGCTTGATTGCCATGCATACTTGGCCGGTCATTTGAAACGTCGCCCCAAGCATGGATTTCATGGTCGAGGCCCCGAGATCGGCATCGTCGAGAACGATCGCCGGATCGTTGCCTCCTAATTCAAGGGTTACTCCCTTAATCGTCTGGGCGGCATTCGCCATGATGTGGCGGGCGGACGGAATGCTGCCCGTGAATCCGATCTTACCCACATCGGGATGGGTGGTCAGGGCGTCGCCAATCTCATCCGGCAATCCCGTGACGACGTTGATCGTGCCGGGAGGCAGCCCCTCCGCAAACATTGTGACCGACCGGATAAGGGCCAGCGGACAGGTTTCCGGCGGCTTGAGGACCACGCAATTCCCGGCCAACAGGGCCGCGACAACCTGCGTGAAGGCAAGCACGACCGGTGAATTCCAAGGTACGATCGACACCACGACGCCGTAGGGTCGATTGAGAACGAACGTCCTGCCATGTGGCGCCTTCAGGGTGCGAGCGGCGTCTAACTCGGCCGCGTAGGCAAGCGCCATCTGCTGGCGCTTCGGCACGCTGATGAGCTCGCCCCGGGCCTCCGCCAGCGGCTTGCCGTTTTCGCGCACGAACACCGCTGCGCGACGATCGATGTCGGTCTCAAGGCGGGTAAGTGCAGCGGCAAGCAGGTCTGCCCGCTCCACGAAGGTCCGCGCGGCCCAAGCCGGCTGGGCCGCCTTAGCGGCAGCAACGGCTTGGTCGACGTGCTCGGGACTGCCCCGCACGACGGTACCCACCAGGTCGTCGGGCCTGGCCGGGTTGCGGACCTCAATGGGGACGGGACCGTCGACGCGCTTGCCCGCAATCAGCATGGGCTCATGGATGGGGGCTTCCACATTGTTCTTCGCGGCCATGGTGTTTCCTCCGGTCGCAGTTTATGAGGCCGTTGCGGCACAGCAATCTGATCTACGCACCGTAGTCTGGCATCAGTGCGGCATTCAGCGCAGCCGTGGTCAGCCCGTTCCTGCGCAGTTCCGTCCAATCCGCTTGGGGGCCCGTTCGATCGCGGCGAGATGGCCAGCGCGGCGATCGCGAGCCCGCCCGACACTGCCGCGCTTTCCTGGATTGGAGCCGCATCAGGGATTGCATCGTTCTACATGGATACGTTATATCCAATCACATATAGCGATGTCCAGCGGCAGACGTTTCCTGCAGACGTTTTGTGCGGCGGTCGTCATCAGGTTCCACGCGGGTCTTCCCGTCAATCGCAGCCTCAGGGTCCGCTTTTACCCTAGGGCGAGTGGCAATGGGTTCAATATGGCAGCAAAGTCGAGACCCGCACCTACAGATGGGCGCCATCCTCGGCCATGATCATCCACTGCAGCAAGCTCACGACGTGCGGGACTCTTGAAGATGGCGAGACCGTGAAGCTGGAATTTGTCGACGCGGGCGGCAATCCCATATCCCTGCTGCTTTCCTTTGAAGACGCTGAATCGATCGCGATGACGTTGCCGCGGCTGCTGACGCAAGCCGTCAAGGCGCAGGCCGGGCAGGACAATGCGCGTTATGTGTTCGCTCTCGGTCGATGGCTCCTGGAAGGAGTTGAGGATCGTCAATCGTTGATCCTGACGTTGGCAACAATCGACGGCTTTGGTCACTGCAGCACGACGCAGAGGATGACACAGTTGACCTTGGCGATGCGCCCGCAGGGGCCGAGAAACGAGAGATCAACTAAACGCTGGGCTCTGCGAAAAGAGGTCGGCGCGGATTGGCAGCACGCTATATTATATGATATATAGCGTCTCTCGCTGTGCTCGTGCTTTTTGGAGTCTTGCGACCGCAGAGCCCGATGGCTTGAGAGAACAGAGCAGACCCGACAAGTGTGAGACTGGGATCCTCATGAGCGAGAACAGCACGAAACTCTATGCCGAAGGCGGGTGGTCAAACCGTGCTCGGTTACCGTCGCGCTTAAGGATCGCGACGTCGGCAGCGCCGCAGACGCTGGTCGGGGCCCATCCACCTACGGTTATCGGCTGACTGCCGGTAAGTGGGCATCAAATGTGTGTGAGATTCGTTATTCCTGTCTCAATACAGCGTATCGGCTAATATCGTCGTTGCAATTACGATGGGCGACTCCGGACAGGAAATTGGGAGGACGAGACCATGATGACGAGACGCCGTCTTCTGATCGACGCGGCTGTCGGCTTTACGGCGGCATCGATTGCCCCAGGGTGGATTGCGGTGGCACGGAGTGAGGCCTTCGAGGTCACGCATACCGACGCCGAGTGGCGCAAGCTCTTGACGCCCGACCAGTTTGCAGTGCTGCGCATGAGTGCGACCGAGCGCCCCTTCGCCAGCGCGCTGCTGCACGAGAAGCGTCGAGGCAACTTTGCTTGCGCGGGCTGTGACCTCGACCTGTTCTCCTCGGCCACGAAATTCGACAGCCGCACCGGCTGGCCAAGCTTCTGGGCGCCGATCGAGGGAACTGTCGGGACGACCAAGGATATGAGCTTCGGCATGGTGCGAACCGCAGTTCACTGCAATCGCTGTGGCGGCCACCTGGGTCACGTCTTCGATGACGGTCCCAAGCCGACGGGCCTGCGCTATTGCATCAACGGCGTCGCTCTCACATTTAAGCCCATCGCGGCCTGACCTGGAACCGAACATGGTTTTGTTTGTGCTGGCCTATCTCGGCGGCGTGCTGACGATCGTGAGCCCCTGCATCCTGCCGGTGTTGCCGTTTGTGTTTGCGAGAGCGGACCGTCCGTTCGTGAAAAGCGGATTGCCGATGCTCATCGGGATGGCCGTGACGTTCGGGGCGGTGGCGACGTTGGCGGCTGTTGCCGGCGGATGGGCCGTCGATGCCAACCAGTATGGTCGCGACGCTGCAATCGTGCTTCTGGGGCTTTTTGGATTGGCCCTCCTGTTTCCTGCGATCGCCGATCGGCTTGCGAAGCCCTTTGTGGCTTTTGGGCGCGCCTGTCTGAAACGGCTGAACACGGCACGACCGCTGAGGGTGCCACCGTGGTGCCATCGCTTTTGCTAGGCGTCGCGACCGGCTTTCTGTGGGCGCCCTGCGCGGGGCCGGTGCTGGGCCTCATCCTGACCGGCGCCGCCCTGCAGGGCGCGAGCGTTGAGACCTCGCTGCTATTGCTGACCTTCGCGGCAGGCGCCGCGACGTCGCTCGGATTGGCGCTCGTTGCGGGAGGCAGGGCGTTTGCCGCGATGAAGCGTTCGCTCGGGGCCGGCGAATGGATTCGCCGCGGCCTGGGCGTGGCGGTGCTTGTTGGCGTGGCGGCAATCGCCATGGGGATCGATACCGGATTTCTCACCCGCGTTTCATCCGCAGGCACGGCCGCGCTTGAGCAGGGGTTGCTAGACCGGTTCAAGCCGGCGTCGCCGGCAAATTCGCAGCCCGCGCCGTCCGTCGTGGACGGTGGCCCTGGCATGATGATGGGCGGTCCCGCCATGACAGGCGGGCCGGCCATGATGATGAAGGGCAAGCCGGCCGAGCAATCCAGCGACCTGCCGGTCGAAGGCGCGTTGCCTCCGCTGACGGGCGTGACCGAGTGGCTCAATTCTCCGGCACTGACGCCGGAGGGGCTTAAAGGCAAGGTGGTCCTGATCGATTTCTGGACCTACTCTTGCATCAATTGCCTGCGGGCGATTCCCTATGTGCGCGCCTGGGCAGACAAGTACAAAGACCTGGTGGTCATCGGCGTGCACGCGCCCGAATTCGCCTTCGAGAAGAGCACCAGGAACGTCCGCGCCGCAGTTGCCGATCTCAAGATCAATTATCCGGTCGCGATCGACAACGACTACGCCATCTGGCGCGCGTTCAACAACCAATATTGGCCAGCGCACTACTTCATCGACGCCGAGGGCCGCATACGCCACTACCATTTCGGCGAAGGTGACTACGACGAGTCCGAGCACGCCATCCAGCGACTTCTCGCCGAAGCCGGCAAGACCGAAGTGTCGGCCGATGTCGTGGCGGTCAACGCTTCCGGCGCCGAGGCGGCGCCCGACATGAGCAACGTTGGATCGCAGGAGACATACGTAGGTTACGAGAGGGCCGAAAACTTCATCTCGCCCGGCGGCCTCGTCGAAGACACCCGTCACGTCTATGCGGCCGCGGCGCCCCGTCTCAACGAGTGGGCGCTGTCGGGAGATTGGACGGTCGGAAAAGAAGACGCGATGCTGAACGAGCCGGGCGGCCGCATCGTGTATCGGTTCCATGCGCGAGATTTGCACTTGGTGCTTGGGCCGGGCCTTGATGGCAAGCCGGTGCGGTTTCGCGTAACCGTCGACGGCGCGGCGCCGGGCGATAGTCACGGCACGGACGTCGATGCGGAAGGGCAAGGCCTAGTGACCGGGCAACGGCTGTATCAGCTGATACGCCAGAGCGGCAAGATCGCCGATCATACCTTCGAGATTCACTTTCTCGATCCGGGGGTTCAAGCATACGCATTCACCTTCGGCTGAAATAGGAGCGGACCATGAGCGAAGCGCCGACGAGGCTTGCGAATACCAGTTGGCTAAGCTCGCCGGCGGCGATGTCACCCGCAATACCTTCATCGTTGCACCGCCAGCCTCAGCACACGATCCCCTCGATTTTCAGTCGCCTGAAGGCGCATTTTCGTCGAAGGACAACAGCATCGTGGTCCTTCAACGGCGCGGTGTGGTGTTCATGGCGTGCCATAATGCGATTTGGGAACAGGTGGAGCGACTTTCCGCTGCTGGTCACAATCCTGACTATCTTCCGGTCGACCGGATCGCGGCCGAGTTGACAAATCACCTCATTCCGGACGTCGTCCTCACACCCGGGGCCGTCGCAACGCTCGTGAACCTCCAGCAAGCCGGGTTCGCGTATTCGAGGTAAGCGGCATGCCTCGACTCCTGCTCGCCCTGTCTCTGCTGACGATCTCATTCGCCGGGCAGCCAACCGCACTTGCGCAGACCACACCGGCCGATCGGCTGAAGTCCATTGAGGCGATCTACCCCCCGTGGCAGCGTGGACGGAACAACGACGCGATTCAGCGCGGCCTCGAGTTCACCGTTCCGCCGGCGGACGTGCTTGCCGACTTCCACGGAAGTCTCGATCATCCGGAACTCGTACTCTACGCCTCCGGAAACTACTTCTTTGCCATGGGACCCTTGGTGGCGGCGTTCGGCGACGCCTACCCGCAATATCGCGGCCGGGTCTTTTATGAGACGCTTCCACCCGGCTTGTTGCTGAAGCAAATGGAGGCCGGCGGCACGGTCACCTCCGGCAACATGACCTGGACGGTAAAGCCGGACGTCTATCTCGCCGAGCTTGCCGCCAGCAACGACCTCGTGCGAAGCGGTCGTCTGATCGCTCCGGTAGTCACCTTCGCGACCAACGATCTGACGATCATGGTGCCCGCTGCAAATCCCGCCCGGATCGCCGGATTGGCGGACCTCGGCCGCCCCGGCCTTGCGCTCGCCATGCCGAACCCTGAGTTCGAGGGAGTCGCGAGACAGATTCGCGCGTCCTTGGTGAAGGCTGGCGGCGAAGCGCTGGCCGAGATGGTCTATGGCAAGAAGGTGCGGGTCGGAGAGACCGTGCTCACGCGCATCCATCATCGCCAGACGCCGCTCTTTCTGATGCAGCACCTGGTCGAGGCTGGGGTGACATGGAAATCAGAGGCGATCTTCCAGGAGGAGATCGGCAACCCGATCGGTCACGTTGATATCCCGACCGAGTTCAACACGCTCGCCAACTACAGCGCTGCGATGGTCGCCGACGCACCCCATCCCGTGGCGGCGCGGGCATGGCTGGATTTCATCGGCTCGGACGGGGCCTTCAGGATCCTTGAGCACTACGGCTTCAGGCGCTTCGCCGCAAAGCCACAATAAATCTCTACACGATAAGGTGGGACACGTTCTTGGCGACGGTGTAGCACTCAAGTCCCTCGGTGCCGCCCTCGCGGCCGTAGCCGCTTTCCTTGACGCCGCCGAACGGCGTCTCGGCAATCGAGGCCACGAAGTGGTTGATGGAGAGATTGCCGGCTTCGACACCTTCCGCCAGGCGATCGGCGTTGCGGGCTGAGCGAGTGAAAGCGTAAGCCGCGAGGCCATAAGGCAGCGCGTTCGCCTTCTCGATCGCCTCGTCCAGTGACCCGACGGGATTGATCAGGGCAAGCGGACCGAACGGCTCCTCGCGCATCGCGCGGGCGTCGTCCGGCACGTCCGCCAGCACCGTCAGCGGATAGAAATAGCCGCGGTTTCCGATGCGGCTTCCGCCCGCCAGAAGACGCGCGCCTTTTGCAATGGCATCGGCGACCATCGCTTCCATGGTTTCGATCCGTCGGTGGTTGGCAAGCGGCCCCATCTGGTTCGCGGGATCAAGGCCGTCACCCACTTTCACCTCTCGCGCCTTTGCGGCGAAGGCGGCCGCAAAGCAGTCGTAGATCGCCTCCTGCACGAAGAAACGCGTCGGTGACACGCACACCTGACCTGCGTTACGCGATTTGCCGATCACCGAAGTGGCGGCGCTTGCAACCGGATCGACGTCGTCGCACACGATCACCGGGGCGTGACCGCCGAGCTCCATGATGGCAGGCTTCATGTGCTGTCCGGCGAGCGCCGCCAGGCGCTTGCCGACTGGGATCGAGCCGGTGAACGTCACCAGGCGCACCGCCGGCTGCGGTATCAGATACTCGGAGATTTCCGAGGGCGTTCCGAACACCAGATTGAGCACACCGGGCGGCACGCCGGCATCCCGGAAGGCGCGCACCAGCTGCACCGCCCCTGCGGGCGTCTCCTCGGAGGCTTTCAAAATGATGGCGCAGCCGGCGGACAGTGCGCCCGCCACCTTGCGGGCCGGGGAACTCATTGGAAAATTCCACGGCGAAAACGCAGCAACCACGCCGATCGGCTGGCGCAGGACGGTGTGCCGCATGCCAGGCTCGCTCGGAATAACACGGCCATAGACGCGGCGGCCCTCGGTGGCGTCCCATTCGATGATGTCGCAGCCGCGGAGAATTTCGAGCCGCGATTGAGCGATTGGCTTGCCTTGCTCCAGCGTCATCGCGATCGCCATCTCCTCCACGCGTTCGCCCGCCAGCCGCGCCGCCTTGAGGATGATGTCGGCGCGCTTGGCGGGCGAGGTCTGCCGCCAGACCCGCAGCCCGTGTTGCGCCGCCGTCAGAGCAGCATCAAGGTCGTCGCGCGTCGCGTGCGGTACAGTGCCGAGGACGCTCTCGTCGGCGGGATTGAGCACCGGCTGGCCATCCGCGCTTTTCCATTCACCCGCAATGAAAAGTTGCAACTCTGGATATGTTGGCATTGTGGGGTCTCACTCCCGCGACGGCTTCAACGCTTCAAGTAGAACGATGCATTTTTGGTGCTCGGGACACAAGCGGGCTCTCTCACATGATTTGGGGTCCGCTGCTTCGCCAAACTCCTCATCGAGGGTCGCTGAAAGCAGGGTGACGCATCTTTGGGACCAACGCCATATGGAGGAGCATCAAAAACACCACACGTTGATCACCAGTCATTTTGGCTCTCTCCGCTCCGCCGGACGCCCCATTTCTTCGCGCCAAGCTCGACCATGGACACGCTATATGTCAATATATATAACGATGTGTCCAGCTTGGAGTGACATGCTTCGAGGTATTGGCGGGTTCATGCACCCCCGATCGAGATGATAAAAGGGACCGCGCGATCGGAGAGCGCATCGGCTCGGACGGCCGGGGTCCGTCGCGGTGGGCACGGCGGTTCAAGGAGGCCCGATTGAGCACCCATCAAGAACAGTCCAGCCAGAGTCGGCCGTTTGTGGTTCACGTCGTAGGCGACATTGCGCCGGGCGGCGAAGTGATCGGGCTGCAGATCGACCGCAGTGAGCAAGGTCCAATCGACCTCTGCATTCGGACTGAAGATGTGAAATACCTCGTTGGCCTTCTTCTTAACCTAGGTTGCGAGGCAAAGCGCCGGCAGTTGTCTCCCAGGCCCGACGCGCCGCCGACCGAAGCCATTCCGCTGCCGCTGGACGCGATCAACGTCGGCCAGAGCGATGACGATCAGCCATTTCTCTTGCTTGAGGTGGGAATTGCGTCGCTGATGTTCATGGTGTCGCCGAAATGTTTGGAGCAGGTTGGGCAAATGATGCTGACGTTGAGCGCCAAATCTTCTTCAGCACTATCCTGAATGCGAGGAGGGTCCAGTCGGGCGTTGGTTGGAGGCCAAGATCGGTGCTTCACGTGTCGCCGACCTGAAAATCTCCAGGCTGCGGCGGCGCAATCGGTGTGAACAGCGTTCGGTCAGGCTTAAGGTCGAGCAACGGCGTCTCATCGATGCAATCAAGGCCGCGCACATAGACCGTGCCGCCGTCAATTCGTTGAAGCAGCGCAATCGCGGTACCGATCGGATTGGGACGGGCGGGAGACCTCAGCGAGAATGTGCCGCGGGCGTCTCCATCATTGGCTGGGCTCTGGAGAACAAGATCGCGGCGCGAGAGATGCAGCCAGTAAAGCACTTCGATTCGCGAATATGCCTCAAGACCCTGCAGTGCCGGCATCCAGGGTTCGAAAACCTCGATCCGGCAAACTGGGCCGTCAATGCGACCCTGACGCGGGGCGACGAGTCGGGAGGTCCAAGGAGTACGGATGCGCCCGATGAACACGAGCCCGGCGTCGGTCGCTGCTGGGGGCTCGATGGTAACCTCGGCCTCGCGAACCTCGTTCTCGCGAACCATCGTAATCTATTCCACGTCGATTCTCACGATGTCGCGAGCCGGACGGCTGCCGAGACCATCGTCAGGCTCAAACCGGGAGCGAAAATAGCTGCGCATGGGAGGCCCGTCTGGTGGGCACTTGATCGACGGTAGCAGTCAGTGGTGATGGAGGCCAGCGTCTTGCGAGTCGGCTGGCCTCCGCCGTCGTCACCCCCTGGCCGAATCGGGCGCCCGCCTAAAGCCAGGCGCAGCGACTGGACTATTTGCCGACCATGACTTCGGAGGCCTTTATTATTGCCCACGCGTCATCGCCGACCTTGAGACTAATACCGCTTCCATAGCTGTTTGAATCGAGGGATTTTTGGCGTTTTTTTGGGTCGCGTGAGGGCGCGGGATATGATTCGCTTTGGCTATCTGATTCGGGGGGACGGATGGTCAAGTGCACCAAGAAGCAAATCCGGG
>WNFR01000585.1_pt1 | contig 73310 bp, 68 predicted proteins | sample 5400221 | NCBI WGS metagenome assembly WNFR01 (sample SAMN13153357, study PRJNA577476) | soil metagenome | isolation source: 40 cm soil under Madrone tree | place: USA:California | collected 2016-06-14
TTGAGCGTACGGCCTACGCCGCGGTCGCGATAATTGGCGCGCACGCCGGTCATGTGCGAGTGCAGAAAAGGAGCGCCATTGCGAACCGCCGCAAGCGCCAGCGTGTATCCCACGAGAGTGTTTCCGTCGTAGGCGCCAATTACCTGACCGCCGGTATGGGCGGCGACCACAAACAGGGTTGCGGGCTCCACTTCGAGATCGTCCTCGCCCCAGATTTCGCGCTGCAGGGCCACGCAGGCGTGGAAGTCCCCGAGCGAGACACAGCTGCGCGCAATGATGGCCGCGCTCATGGCCGTAGGGCGGCCTGCCGAGCGCGAACTGGCGACGATTTCTCAAGTTCCGCAGCCTTGGCCTGGTCCCAGAGCAGCTCCATCTCGCTGCGCGGTACATCAGCCAGAGCGCGGCCGGATGATCGGGCCAAGCGTTCCATTTCGCAAAAACGTGATGTAAATTTGGCGTTGGTGCGCTTGAGCGCAATTTCCGGATCGATTTTCAAAAAACGCGCCAGATTGACCGCGGCGAAAAGCACGTCGCCCAGTTCCTCTTCGATGTGTTGGCGCGATTGTGCGGCTCGCGCGGCGCCGAGTTCGCTCAATTCTTCCTGAAGCTTTGCGATGACTCCCTCTACGTCTTCCCAATCAAAGCCGATGCGCGAAGCGCGGCGCGTAAGTTGATAGCCCTGCATGACCGCAGGCAGCGAATGTGGAATGCCGTCGAGCAAGGATGAGATTGTCCGCTCTGATTTCTCACTTGTCCCTGTTCCCTGCTGCGAATTCTGCGCGTGGCGTTCCTCAGCTTTGATCTGTTCCCAATTCTTGAGCACCTCGGTAGCGTCTTTGGCGCGTTTCTCGCCAAAAACGTGCGGATGGCGGCGCACCATTTTCTGATGAATCTCGCGCACCACGTCAGCGGCGTTGAAGCGCCCTTCTTCGCTGGCAATCTGCGCATGAAAAACAACTTGCAGCAGCAAGTCGCCCAGTTCTTCCGCGAATTTCGCGTCGTCGCCGCTTTCCAGCGCTTCCAGGACTTCGTAAGCCTCCTCGATCAGATAGGTTCGCAGCGATGAATGGGTCTGCTCGACGTCCCATGGACAGCCATTGCGGGCGCGCAAGCGGGCTTGCAGCGCAACCAGGCGCTCGAACCACACTCCGGCCGATTCCCGGCGCGAGCCGCTGCTCGTTTTGCGGGCAACGGTGCGTTTTTTGGACTTGCGGATTCTCTTTTTCGTTGGCGGCATCGGACGGTGAGAATGCTTCCTCGTCTGCAAACTCAAGACTTTACGGCGCCGAGTGCAAATTTTCAAGTAAACCGGCGCGGACATGGCGAAAACGCCCTCGCGCCAAGCCGTGCTAAACTTGCAGCATACACTCTAGTTGAGGGTCAAAACCGTGGCAGAGAAGAAACCAGAAGAATCGTTTCGCGTAATCGACCGTCGGCCGTTTACGACGGAAGGCGAGTTACGCGAGGAATTTGTAGCCGAGCAGCAGCGCGAAGCCCAGCAAGAAGCGAAGAAGGCGGCAGAGGCACCGCAAACGCAAGCACCAGTGCCCGAAGCGAAAACGCCACCGGCGGAAACGCCCAAGCGTTCCGCGCCTTTTGAGAATTTGATTCGCATGCTGGGAAGCAACGGCGCAATGGTGCTGGGCGCCTACACCGATCCGCGCACCGGGCAGCCGGTGATCGATCCGGAAGCGGCGCGCGAGTTGATTGACATGCTGGACGCCATGCATGAAAAAACCAAGGGTAACCTGGCCCCGGAAGAAGACAGCCTTTTGCTGGATCTTCTCGGCAAATTGAAGATGACCTATCTTGAAGTCAATCAGGCGTTGGCTGCGCAAGCCGCTCAAGCGGCCGCCAAGGCCAAGGGCCGCTAGCGGTTGGTCACAACATAACGCGCCGCATTGCCTATTCGCATCATGTCCGCAAACACTTTCCAATTCCATTCATCTTCGACAGAAAGTTCGGCACGAACTGCGACAGAAACTTCGCCAGGAACTTCGCAAACAGGAACTTCGGGAAGCACACTGCAGTTGACAGTGCTCGGCTCTGGAACGTCCATGGGAGTTCCAACCATCGGCTGCCATTGCGCCGTTTGCACTTCGAGCGATCCGCGCGACAACCGTATGCGCCCGTCTGTTCTGCTCTCACGAAACAGTCAGCATGTTCTGATCGACACAACTCCGGACTTTCGCACGCAAGCTTTGCGGGCGGGAATCGATCAGATCGAAGCGGTGCTTCTAACCCACGGCCATGCCGACCACGTGATGGGTTTCGACGATTTGCGGCCGTTGACCGTTGGCCGGTCGCAACCGATGCCGGTGTACGGAAACAAACAGGCGTTTGAAATTGTGCGCCGCGCGTTTTCGTACGCGTTTGACGGAAAGCCAAAATTGAGCACCGTACCCAGCGTACTTTTGAAGGAAATCGACGGCCCGTTCGAGCTGCTTGGCGTAAAGATTACGCCCATCCCACTGGTGCACGGCGAAATGACGGTGCTGGGATTTCGCTTCGGACGCGGCGCGTATCTCACGGATTTCAATTCTGTGCCGGAATCTTCCTTGCCGCTGCTACAAGGTCTCGATGATGTGATCCTTGATGCGCTGCGCGATACGCCTCATCCCATGCATCAGACCGTCCAGCAGGCGCTGGCGCTGGCGGAAAAAATCAAACCAAAACGCGCGTGGTTCACGCACATCGCGCATGACCTGGGACACGCCGCGACCAACGAGCGGCTGCGCAATCAGGGTCACGCAAATATTCAATTGGCGTACGACGGCCTGAAACTGGAAATCGCAACCGATGCTCCGGTGGCCATGAAGAACTCCGAATTCATCAGTCCTCGCCGCGACGGTTTGGCGGTGTTCACCGCGCCTGAAGAATGGCGAGAATTTTATGCAGCCAGCGGCCGCGGCAGTGTGCTGGCAATCGGTAACTTTGACGGAATTCACCTGGGCCATCAGGCGATTCTACAGGAAGCCACAAATCGCGCCGTAAAATCAGGTGCAGTCGCGACGGCATTGACCTTCGAACCGGCGCCGCTGAAAGTGTTGCGGCCAGAGGCCGCGCCGAAGCGCCTGTCCACGAATGCGCAACGACTGGAGTGGTTTCGTGCGGTGGGCGTGGAAGCGGCAGTGGTGATGCCTTTTACGCTGGCGCTGTCGAAACTCAGTCCACAGGACTTTGTCGAGAAAATTCTGGTGAACGAACTGCGCGTTCGTGCGCTGCTGGTCGGAGAAAATTTTCGCTTTGGCCACAAACAAGCCGGCGACACCCAGCTGTTAGGCGAACTGGGAAAAACCCACGGGTTTGAGGTGGTTAGCATTCCCCCCGTCATGGCGCACGGCGAAGTGGTTTCCAGCACCGTGATCCGCCGCGAAATCACGGAGGGAAAAGTTACGCAAGCCGGTCGGCTGCTGGGACGGCCGTTCGTGCTGACCGGCTCGATCGTCAGCGGTACCGGAACTGGCAGCAAATTTACATTCCCAACGCTGAACGTGCGCGTGGATCAGGAGCTATTGCCGGCTGGCGGAGTCTACATCACGCGAACGCTGCTGCAAGGCGAAAGCAAGAGCCGGCGCTCGGTGACCAATATCGGAGTCCGGCCGACGTTCAATGGGAGTGCGCTGACAGTGGAAACGCATTTGCTAGATTTTTCCGGACCAATTTCGGCGAAGCGGATGGGGGTGCGGTTTTGGAAGAGATTGCGCGGCGAAAAGAAATTTTCCGGGCCGGACGAATTGCGCGCTCAGATCGCAAAAGATATCGCTTCTGCAAATCGGTTTTTTACCTTGCTGCGAAAATTCAGAATCCTGATGCTATCGGATTAAACGCTCACGCGTGTCAAACAACCGCCCAGCAGGCGGCCGCTACAAGTCCAACCAGGGGGCTGATTAGGCGGTGCCGTTGGCCAGGCATTCGGCGCAATAGCCGCCAACCTCCGTGCGGGAAATTGTCACTTTCATGCCGAAATCTTTTTCAATCTGCGATTTAAGCTGCTCGTAGAGGCGACTTTCGAACTCGCGTACCTTGCCGCACTTCAAGCAAGCCACGTGAATGTGATCGCGCGGGCCGTGCGTTTCGTAGTAATGGCGGTCGCCGCGGAGGTGCAGAAGATCGAGTTCATCGATCAGGCGTTCCTTTTTCAGAAGTTCGATGGTGCGGTAAACGGTGACCAGGTGTACGCCGGCATCAATTTGCCTGGCGCGTTCTAAAATCTGATCCACATCGAGATGCTGTTCGGCGTCGTCCATCACCTGCAGAATGACGCGGCGCTGCCGAGTCAAACGAATGCCGCGCTCACCAAGAACTTTGATGAGCTTGCCCGTCGTTTCTCGAGTGTTGATGCGCTCGCCAGTCGAAGCGCGATGCGCGGGCGTGGCGGACATTGTACCAGTCCTTTGCACTCAGAGTTCGTAAGTACAAACCCTGAAACCCGATGGAATTGAACGCAGGGTTTGCATTGAAAAGCTCGAATTCCCCCGGGGCCAGATCAGGAATGAATCGGAATCAATCCGACGACGTCATTGTACATGACGTAGGCAAAGAGCAGCAGAAGGAACACAAAGCCAACTTGAACAAAGCGTTCTTTGACCGCCATGCTCAAATCGCGGCGCATCAAGCCTTCAATACTCAGCAGCAGGATCTGACCGCCGTCCAGGATCGGTATCGGCAACAGATTGAGGATGCCAAGATTCACGCTGATGAAGGCCATTAACGCGATGACCTGCGACGGTCCGCGGTGTACCGCATCGCCGGAAACCTGCGCGATGCCGACTACGCTCTGCAACTGCTTTACCGACGCGCGCCCGCTGAACAGTTTTCCCACCACAGCAAGCGTCTGGGTGAAGTAATCGCCGGTGCGACGGACGGCAAACTCAGTCGACTCCCGCAGCGGCACTCGCTTATAGATAATATCGTCCTGATTGACCACGCCGATCTGCCAATTATTTTCCGCGCTATCCGTGAGCCCCTTCTGTGGAGTGACAGTTATCGTGAGCGGTTTGCCGTTTCGCGCGACTCGCAAAGCCACCGGGCGGCCCTGCGACTGGTGAACCGCATCCACAAACTGTCCCCAGTAAGTGATCGGCGTTCCATTCACTTCCAGGATGCGATCGTCAGCCCTCAGCCCCGCGTGTTTTGCGGGCGTACGCGGACTCACTTCGTCAATGACAGGAGGAAACGGAACAAAACCAAATAGCCAGGCAAACGAGGTCGGGTCCTTCACCGTAGTCTGTACGGTACGCTGAACTCCGTGATTCTCGACGACGATCGTCAGCGGAGCGCCGGCTGGCAGGTGCTCGAGTTGCTCCAAACCGGTTTCCCACGTGGGATTTTTCAGACCGTTGATTTCGACAACGCGGTCGCCGCTTAGCAGCGGACTGGGCTGCGCCAGCGAAGTTGACAGGTAGCTCACCTGCAAGGGTTGCTTGAGAATTCTGGACTCCGGCAACCCCACCACGCCATACAGCACGCTCAACAAAATCAGCGGCAACACAAAGTTCACCGCAGGGCCGCCAAACGCGATCAGCGCGCGCTGCCAGCGCGGCTTGCTCATCAATTCATCGGAAGCCCCGGTGGGAGCGACATCGTTCGAATCGACGTCAGAGAGATCCTGTCCGGCCATGCGAACGTAACCACCCAGCGGAAGTGCGCTGATACGCCAATCGGTCGCTCCGCTCTTCCAGCCAAAGAGTCGCGGGCCAAAACCAATCGAAAACACGTCAACGCGGACACCACACAGTCGCGCGACCATGAAATGTCCCCATTCGTGCACCAGGATGATGATCCCCAGAACGAGGGCGACGCCAATCAAGATATCTAATGCCATAGTGCGAGCAACCTTTTTGAAAGGCGACCGCCAACGCGGTTACCTTCCCTTTAAATAACTAATTAATTGAAACCGCCATCACCTTTGCAACCAGTCGGCTTACTTCTTCTTTCGCTATTCGCCGGGCTTCCGCGTCAGCGGCGAGCACGTCGTCCATCTTCTCGATTCGAACCCGCGCAGTCCGCGATAAAACTGACTCCACGACTTCCGCAATCCCCAGAAACGGAATCTGGCGTTGCAGGAATGCCGCGACCGCGACTTCGTCCGCCGCATTTAAAGCGCAGGGCCACGCCCCGCCCTTTTTCATGGCCTCGCGGGCCAACCGCAAGCAGGGATAGCGCCGCGTGGAAACCTTCTCGAAGTCCAGACGCTTTAGTTTGGCCCAGTCCAGGTCCACCTGGTTAGATGCCACCCGCTCTGGATAGGTTAACGCATACTGAATCGGCATGCGCATGTCTGTTGCGCCGAGTTGCGCAAGAATCGAGCCGTCCACGTACTCGACCATGGAGTGAATCGTAGATTGCGGATGTATCACCACTTCCACTTGAGAAGGCTTCATATCGAACAGCCAGCGTGCCTCAATTATTTCGAAGCCCTTGTTCATCATAGTGGCGGAATCAATCGTGATGCGGTTGCCCATTTTCCAGTTGGGATGAGCAAGCGCCTCTTCGATCGAAACATTTTCCAGATGTTTGACGGGCATCTTGCGGAACGGCCCTCCGGAAGCAGTAAGCACCAGTCGGCGAACTTCGCCATGAGCCCCGCTGCGGAGGCACTGGTGAACCGCGTTGTGTTCGCTGTCGACAGGAAGGAGTTCTTTGCCTGCCTTGTGCGCGGCAGCCATAACCAGTTCGCCGGCGGCGACCAAGACTTCCTTGTTCGAGAGCGCGATGGTTTTGCCAAGTTTTACGGCCTCATAGGTCGCCGGAAGGCCGACCACGCCAACCGCGGCGGACACCGCAATGTCAGCCCGGGCATGAGTGCCGACGGCGAGCATTCCTTCCGACCCGTGCAGCTTCGCGATTCCCTTTTCGCGAAGTCGTTCCGCGAGAACGTCAGCTTTCTTCCCATCCCCGACAGAAACAATTTCCGGCTGGTAACGCTCAATCTGGCTGATCAGTTCGTCCAGATTGCCGCCTGCGGCCAGCGCGACCACGCCAAAGCGCGGCGCAAGCGCATCCACCACAGATAAACACTGGCGGCCAATCGAACCGGTCGAACCAAGAATGGCAAGCTGCTTCACGAATCAAAAATCCCTTATTTGTCAAGGTTTGTCGGGACAAACCCTGAAAGCCGAAGTTTGAGGCCTGAGGCGGAGACCCAGCGGACTTACGCCCGCGGCGAGTAGATCCACAACCAATAATACCAGACAACCGGGAAGGCGAGGATGAGTGCGTCGATACGGTCAAGTACCCCGCCATGGCCCGGCAACAACGTGCCAGAGTCTTTCACTCCAGCGCTGCGTTTGTACGCCGACTCCAGCAAGTCGCCCATCTGCCCGGCGACATTGCCTGCCGCAGCCACGCCAAGCAAATGAATCACCGCAACGTTTACCAGATGGCTGGTTGCGAGCGTAATTGCGATCAGGATCGAAGCAAGAAAGCTGGCCGCTGCGCCTTCCCAGGTTTTTTGGGGGCTCAAATGCGGCGCAAAGGGATGCTTGCCGATGGCGCGGCCGACGAAATAAGCCGCACTATCTCCAATCCAGGTGATCACCAGAGAAAAGAGCAGCAGATATTTGCCGACCAGGGAAATGCCGTGCAGCCGCACGGCGAAAGTCAGCGGAAGCGCAACCAACAGAAGCGCGGACGAACTGATGCCCGCCGCCGGCAAAGCTTCGACCAACGGACGACGAGTAGTAAGGGTCAGGATCGCTATACCGATCAGAAAAATGAACAGAACATCCCCGGCTGAAGGAGTTGCGAGCTGGAACAGTCCTAGGATCCGGTGAATCGCAGGACCATCGTTCAGTGAGTGTTGCGCGTCCATCGCTGCAAGATATTGCACGTACACCAGCAGCATCGCGCAAAAGGCAGTCCACAAACGGTACGCGCGATGGCCAATCGCCTCACCCAAGGAAAAATATTCGAAGATCGCCAGCAGAATCACCAGTGCCAGCGCTACAGCGACCAGCGCTGTCGGCGCGGCGAGCACCAGACTGACGACCAGCGGTATCAGCACCACCGCGGTCGCCACGCGTTTCCAGGTCATGAAGTGTTCTGCCTCAATAAAAAGGAATGAAGCGAATTGACCAATCATCATAACGGGAGAGGCTTCGTGGAGGAAAACGAATTCGGGACAGCAGTACTTCAGTTACTTGTGGGCAAGCCTGGACGCGCTCGGTTCCACTTCTTCACTTTCGCCGATGCCGCCAAAGCGCCGGTCGCGCTTCTGGAAATCGACGAAAGCTTCGAGCAAACGCGGACGGTTAAAATCCGGCCACAGCGTTTCTGTGACAAAAATCTCCGCGTAAGCGATTTGCCACAGCAGAAAATTGCTGACGCGCATCTCGCCGCTGGTTCGAATCAGCAGGTCGGGATCAGGCAGCCCGGCCGTATAAAGATGGCGCTCCAGTTCGCTCTCGGTGAGCTTTCGCGAATCGCCAGCGGCGTGGCGAGCGGTCAGCAAAGCATTCGCCGCATCCACGATTTCCGCGCGTCCACCGTAGTTGAGGGCAATGGACAATACCATGCCGGTGTTTCCCGCGGTTGCTTCCACCGCTTCGCGCGTATCGCGCTGCACGGCTGCCGGAAGTTCATCCGACCGGCCCAGGAAACGCATGCGAATATTATTCCGCTGTATCAACGGCATTTCCTGGCGTAGATATTCGCGCAGCAATTGCATCAGAAAATCGATTTCAGCTTTGGGACGGCGCCAGTTTTCCACGGAAAACGCGTAAAGCGTCAGCGCCTCGAGTTTCAGCCTCGAACAAGTCTCAATGGCGATACGCGCGGTTTCGGTTCCCTTGCGATGACCGGCGATGCGTGGCAGATGGCGGCGCTGCGCCCAGCGTCCGTTGCCATCCATGATCACTGCCAGATGCTTCGGCAGTTGGCCAAGGTTCAGCTTTTCCAGCAGAAACGCTTCTTCGGCCGTTATCGCGCCGAGCGGATGAGAGGAAGCGACGTGGAGAGTTTTTGCGGAGGCAGGTTCGGTCACGGGAATTAGGGTGGCGCTCTCCTTTACCGCATAAAGTTAACACGGCTTTCGGGACGGCCGCAACGGGTTATCGGGTCCGTTTCCCAAAATGACAACCAGGAAATGCGCTCAGGAAACAGGATGTCCCGTGAACTCGCGAATCGATGAATAAACCACAACCATCGTCAGAATAATCACCGCGATGGTGGAAATCCACGCGACCCAGTTAAACCCTTTAGGATTGGTCTGATCGCCCATCAGATCGCGTCGGTTCACCAGAATCAGAACGAAGATCATGACCGCTGGAAGCAGGAATCCGTTCAGTACCTGAGACCATAACAGGATAGTATTGGCAAAACGTCCCATGAAAAGAACGAAGATCGCCCCCAATGCGATCAAAGCGGTGTACAGCCCGTAAAAAATCTTTGCTTCGCCAAATTTGCGGTCAATCCCCGATTCGAAACCGAGCGCTTCGCAAATCACATACGAAGTCGAGAGCGGAAGAATCGATGCCGCAAACAACGAGGCGTTCAGCAGTCCGATCGCGAACAGCGCACTGGCCCATTTTCCAGCCACTGGCCGCAGAGCTATCGCCGCGGTGCCCGCACTGTCAACGTCGTGAATCCCATGCACGTAAAGCGTGGAAGCCGTACACACAATGATGAAGAAAACGATGACCATGCAACTGATACTGCCGATCAGTACGTCGTTGCGCGTCGTGGGGTATTGCCGCGGGCCGACCCTTTTCTCCACTACCGCCGCCTGCAAATAGAAGTGCTGCCACGGCGCGATCGTCGTCCCCACCAGCGCGGCGAGGATGATGGCATAGCTCGCACTGAATGGGGGAACTTGTACGAACGGACGGACCGTCGGGATGTAATGCATCAATTGCGGCGGGAGAAGATGGAGCAACGAAATGAGCCATTCAGGCTTGGCGAGAAAAGCGGAAACAACGTAGGACAGATACACCACGCATATGCTGAGAAAAATTCGTTCCACCCATTTCGCTGTGCCGGCCACCACGATCGCCCATACCAGCACTGCTGCCAGCGGAACAGCTATGAACCGGCTAACGCCAAAACTTTCGCTGGCCCAAAATACTCCGGTGAATTCCGCCATCACGTTGCCCAGATTCACGATCAGCACCACGGCCATCAGGAAAAATGTCACGCGAAATCCGAACTCCTCGCGGATTAAATCGGAGAGGCCTTTGCCGGTGACCGCTCCCATGCGTGAACACATTTCGAGAGACACGTACAGCACGATAGTCATCGGGATTAGCGACCACAGCACCGCGTTGCCGTACTTGGCTCCCGCTTGCGCGTACGTATAAATTCCGCCTGCATCGTTATCTACGTTGGACACAATCAGTCCCGGGCCCACCACCGCCAGAAAAAGCGCAATTCGGTGACGATACGGGCGCACCACGGATATCAAGCGCTCTGCGCGGTCTGCCCAACCTGCCCACTGCGCTTCAATGTTTTCGCGATTCCACATCTCGATCGGTTCTTCCTTTTACTTCATCAATTTCGATACCACATCGTCTACCGTGACCACCCCGATTGGCCGGTTATCGTCATTCACGATGGTCAACATCCGCAGGTTATATTTATCGAAAATTTCAAACACTTCCTTTTCGCTGGCGTCGGGAGGCATCGAGAGCAGCGGCTCGGTTTTCAGTCCTGCCAGCGATTGCTCCGGATCGGCAAGAAGCAACCGCGCCACCGGCACCGTGCCGGAGAATTGCGCTGCCCGGTCCAGCAGCACGATGGTATCCAGCTGATCCAGGTTGAGATCCTGCTGCTTCATCCACTGCAAAACTTCGTCTCGGTTGGAGCCTTCACCGATAAACACGAACTCGGTATTCATCATTCCGCCAGCCGTCGATGGATCGAATTCCAGCAGTTCGCGTACTTCCGCCGCTTCGTGGCCCGGCATCTCTTCCAGCAACTCCTCTGATGTTTCCCTGGGAAGATCGGCCAGCAAATCGGCCGCAGCGTCTGGAGCCATCTCTTCCAGAATGTCCGCAGCCTTTTCCGGGTCCATCTTTTCCACAATTTGGGACGTGAGACGCGCGTCCAGCTCCGCAAGTACTCCGGCTGCGGTCTCCTCATCCAAAGACGCAATGATTCCCTGCCGTTCCGCCGCCGACAGGTCTTCCATGATGTCCGCAAGATCGGCTGGATGCAGGTCCTCCAGTTTTTCGTGCGTAATGCGGAGCTTTACGCGCCTCAGCGGATCCGATTCCACCAGGTTCACAAATTCCCAGCGGATCGAGCGCGGCGGAAACTGTCCCTGCACCTTGCGAATAAATTTTTGCGGAGCAATTCCCTGAAATAGCCTACGTACCGCCCCGGGAAGTCCAACGTCCACCTGGGTCACTCGCAGTTCGATCGAGCCGTTGGTGCGCTGCTCCGCAAGGTCCACATCGTTCACGCGAACCACTTTCCGTCCGGCGGTATCAATAATCTGCTGATCGAGCAGATCCTTCTGGACCGCCAGCCAGGCTTCATTCGGTTCATACGGCTCCAGCAACCTTTCATTTACGTTCAGCCGAATATTGCCGGGCGCCACCGATGCCACCTGATCGTGCCGAGCCACCAGCGGCTGAAAACTTCCGCGCGACAGCAGATAGTGCGAGATGCGATTCGGCTGGTCCGCGGGTTCGATGAAAAATTCGCGAATCTTGCCGACATAATTGCCCTGAGCGTCGTAGGTCTTCGCTCCCATTAATTCCGTTGCATAAAGCATGCCGTGCTCCGTTCCGCAGGCAATAAAAAAGCCCGCATGCCGGAATCGCTCGGCCGCGGGCGCGCTACCGCAAAAATAACCCTGCCCTAGCCGCCGATGAACTCCTGCACCTCTATCCCTTGGACGTACTCCTCGACCTCGCGGGATACTATCCTCCAAATCCGTCCTGCTTCATGCGCCATTCCGGACTGCAATGCACGAAAGCCAGGGCCAGGTTCGGGTTCCTTGGTAGAGTTCATCGAAAAAATTGACTCCGAGCGTAGTGATAAGCCGCTTGGCGTACGAAGTCAAGGAAAGAATGGCACTTACTGGAAATATTTTGTAGATTTCGACAATGGTCGGTGCGATTTATTTCTTTTTCCCGGATGCAAACAGCATATTTCCAGGCGGGACACCGCGCCGCCTGCAATCTTCCGCGTACAGCTCCAGATAATTTTTCAGCAGATAGTCTTTTCGCGAGTAACCGAGCGCTTCCGCTGCCTTGTCGATAGCCTCCGGCGGACCCTCCAACTCCACGAATGTCCCGGCAGGAGTTTCGTCCAGTTCAATCAGAAGATCCTTCGCCCAACGCGTCGCCGCGCCTAGTTTCCAGGTCGTCCGGTATTTTTCATACGAAAACCAGCCTCGCAACCCCAACCCTTCGAAAATTTTCTGCAGCATCGCCGCATCGGCCACCTCAACCTCGGTTTCCTCCCGTATTTTGAATCTGCTGCCCTCGTCATCAACGGCTCGCACGGCAGGTTGCTTGAAGGTCAGGATTACCCGCCGAGGTATCTCTTTTTTGCTGCCGCTTTGCAGCGATTCGGTTCGAACACGCAACAACTGCCCGTGTTTGGCCAACCCGCCGTCCGGAGTATCAAAAATGACATTCAATTCATGGACGCGCCCATTCCCCGCCCCGACAGCCTTTCCGCCAAGCTTTTTAACCCTTCGTTCGAAAGCTCTCGTGTCGCGCACTGGCAGCTTGATCTCGGTTTCTTTCGCCATCGCTTCCTTTCGCGTTTCCTTCTACTTCCGCACCCGCTTTTGCGCTTGTCCGACTTCCGCTAGTATAACCAACGCGCACCAATTGTCTTCGGTGCCGAGTCGAGCCGGCCGCTTCACCGAGAATCAGAAAAATGGAACCCAAAAGCACTTCAGAAGCAACCTTTGCACCAGACGCCGCGGCCAACGAGTCCGCGCGTCTTCAGCCGCCGCTCGCTGCTCGCCGACCGGTCGAGCATCGCCTGCACGGTGACCTGCGCATCGACGACTACGAGTGGCTCCGCGAAAAGGATAACCCAGAGGTCATCGAGCATCTCGAAGCCGAAAACGCCTACACCAAAGCCACCTTGCACCCGACCGAAGCCTTCCAGGAAAAGCTGTACCAGGAAATGTTGTCCCGCCTTCAGCAGACAGACTTAACGGTTCCATACCAACTCCGCGGCTATTTTTATTTCACGAAAACACTGGAAGGGAAGCAGTATCCTCGCCACTACCGCCAGCCGGAATCTGCTAACAGCGATGAAGAGCTTCTTCTGGATCTGAATGCTTTGGCCGAAGGCCACAGTTTCCTGGGCCTCGGCGCGTTCGAAGTAACCGATGACAATCACCTCCTCGCGTATTCGACCGATATCACCGGATTCCGTCAGTACACCTTGCAAATTAAAGATTTGCGAACGGGCGAGCTCTTGCCATTTCGCTCCGAACGTGTGACCAGCGTAGCCTGGGCCACCGACAACCGCGCACTTTTTTACACTGTGGAAGACGCGGTCACCAAGCGTTCGCACCGGCTCTATCGCCACACCCTCGGCGACCCAGGGCCCGATCCACTCCTCTTCGAAGAAGCCGACGAACGCTTTCGCATCGAAATTGAACGAACGCGCAGTGGGGCATATTTAATGCTGCTTGCAGCCAGTCATACCACCAGCGAAGTTCGCTATCTCTCGGCCGGCGAGCCATCAGGCGAATTCCGCCTGATGGCGCCGCGCGAAGACGCCCACGAATACTACGCCGACCATCACCCGAATTTCGCAACCCCACAAAACGATCCGTCTCCCTCAGACGTCTTTCTGATCCGCACAAACTCCGGCGGACGAACGTTCCGGCTGGTCGCGGCCCCTGTCAGCGACCCACGACGTTCGAATTGGCACGAACTGATCCCCAATCGCCCTGCGGTCATGCTCTCCGCCGGGCTGCCCTTCCGCTCGCATCTGGTCCTGTTCGAACGCGAAGACGGTCTGCCATTCCTGCGCGTCATTCCACTCTCTCAACATTCGAACAAGCTGCTCGAAGCTTCCTATCGCATCAATTGCAATGAGCCCGCATACAACTCCGCCCCCGGAATGAATCCTGAATTCCAACAAACCCATTTCCGCTACTCCTACGAATCTTTTGTCACCCCGCGCTCCATTTTTGATTTTGATGTAAGCACCCGCCAAAGCACTCTGCGCAAACAACAGCCCGTGCTCGGCGGCTACGATGCAACGCTCTACGCCAGCGAAAGGCTCCACTCGGTCGCGCCAGACGGCACCCGCATCCCTCTCTCGATCGTCTATCGCAAAGACGCGCCCCGGGACGGCAGCGCGCCGCTACTCCTCTACGGCTATGGCAGCTACGGCATCGCGATGCCAGTAAATTTCAGTTCGAACCGTTTGAGCCTGCTCGATCGCGGCGTAATCTACGCCATCGCCCACATCCGTGGTGGCGGCGAACTGGGCAAGCCGTGGCACGATGCCGGCCGCATGCACCAAAAGAAGAACACTTTCGCCGATTTCATTGCGTCGGCCGAACACCTGATCGCTGAACGTTTCACCAGCAGCAAAAAGCTCATCATCGAAGGCGGCAGCGCTGGCGGACTGCTGATGGGCGCGGTCTCCAACCTCCGCCCAGACCTTTTTCATGCCGTCATCTGCCACGTTCCATTCGTCGACGTGCTCAACACCATGCTGGACGCTTCCTTGCCGCTCACCGTCGGCGAATACGAAGAATGGGGCAATCCACAAATCGCCGAAGATTATTTCTACGTTAAGAGCTATTGCCCCTACACAAATTTGCAGCGCAAACCGTATCCAGCCATGCTTATCAAAACCGGCCTAAACGACAGCCAAGTCATGTACTGGGAACCCGCAAAGTACGTCGCAAAACAGCGCCAACTGAAAACGGATTCGAACGCACTGCTCTTCAAAATCAATATGGGTGCAGGACACGGCGGCGCCTCCGGCCGCTATGACTACCTCCGCGAAATCGCCCTCGACTACGCATTTCTCCTGCGACAGATTGGGATTCAGGCATGAACGCAACGACACTCGCTATTCACTATTCACTGCTCACGAACCACTTCCGGTCATGATCGACGCCACCACACCCCTGATGCAGCAATACCAGTCAATCAAATCCCGCTACCCGCACGCCTTGTTGCTCTTCCGCCTCGGAGACTTCTACGAACTGTTTTACGAGGACGCCATCCTCGCCTCTCGCGAACTGCAAATCACTCTCACCTCTCGCAATCGCGAAAAAGGCCAGCCCATCCCGATGTGCGGCGTTCCGTACCATTCCGCCGACGGCTACATCGCGCGCCTGATTCGCTCCGGTTTCAAAGTGGCCATTTGCGATCAAATGGAGCTTCCCGGCCCAGGCAAAAAATTGGTACGCCGCGAAGTCGTCCGCGTTATCACTCCAGGCACCGCCACTGACGTGGCCGTGCTCGACGCCAAAGAAAACAATTTCCTCGCGTCCGTTTTCCCAGACGTCGCAGCGAGCACCATCGGCCTGGCGTTCGTGGATCTTTCCACCGGAGAATTCCAGTGCACGGAATTATCCGGTCCGCTTGCGGAAGAAGCGCTGCGTGACGAACTGCAACTCCTCCACCCACGCGAAACGCTTCTGCCTCGCCCCGCGCAGCTCTTTGAAACCGCTAAGACTTCCCTGCTCGACGGAACCGGCGGAGTCGAAAGCCGTATTGAGGACTGGGCTTTCCAGCACGACTACGCTCAACGCATTTTGAAAGAACAGTTCGGCGTTGCGGAACTCACAAGCTTCGGCCTCGACGGCCATCCTCACGCCCTCGCCGCCTCCGGCGCCATCGTCCACTACCTTCGCGAAAATGCCGCCAAAGGCAGCGAATCGAACGGCAGCGCCGGCTACAGTGGTGCGCCAACCCTCGAAGCCTTACGCCATCTCGATCGCGTTCGCTACTACGAGCAGCACGATGCACTTGTCCTCGACCCCGTTTCTGTCCGCAATCTCGAACTGCTCACCCCAATTTTTTCCGACGACTCCGGCAAAAACGCTCCAACCACGCTGGTCGCCGCGCTCGACGTTACCGTCACCGGAATGGGCGCGCGCCTTCTACGCACGTGGATTCTTCGTCCCCTGATTGAGCGCAACGCCATCGAAGAACGCCTCGACGCCGTCGCTCATTTTGTTCAGCAAACCGTGGTGCGCGGCGAAATACGCAAGGAGCTGCGCGGCATTCAGGATCTTGAGCGTCTCACCAGCCGCATCACACTGGGCCAGGCCGGCCCGCGTGAGCTGGTAGCCCTGCGCAAGTCGCTGGCACAGCTTCCCGTCCTGCGAAATTTCGTCACACCAGCTCCAGCCGGCGGCAGCATACTCCTCCGCCGCCTGCACGATGAAATTGACGAACTTGCCGACGTTCGTGAAACGCTCGACAGTGGCATCGCAGATGAGCCTCCCGCTCTTGCGAGCGACCCCGGCATGATTCGCCCGGGTTTCCACGCCGAGCTCGACGAACTCCGCGACCTCAGCCAGCACAGCAAACAAATCATCGCCTCCATGGAAGAGCGCGAACGCAAACGCACCGGCATAGGCTCGCTGAAAATCCGCTTCAATCAAGTCTTTGGTTACTACATCGAGATTTCCCGCGCCAATTTTCATCTCGCCCCGGCGGATTACGAACGCAAGCAAACTTTGGTCAACGCCGAACGTTTCACTTCGCCCGAGCTAAAAGATTACGAACGTAAAGTTCTAGCTGCCGATGAACGGATCATAGAAATCGAACGCCAGCTTTTCGTAGAAATTCGCTCCAGCATCGCCGCAAAAGCCGCGCGCCTGCGGCGTACGGTGATCGAAGAACTCCTCCGCCAAAAAGGCGAGCGCTTCGTTCCTAACGATCTATATTTCGAACCGCGCCGCCAGCAACTTCTCCTCATCACCGGCCCCAACATGGGCGGCAAATCAACTTATCTTCGTCAGACAGCGCTGATCGTTCTCATGGCGCAAATGGGTTCCTTCGTTCCCGCGCGCCAGGCAAAACTGCCTCTCACCGACCGCATCTTCACGCGGATAGGCGCAAGCGACAATCTCGCCCGCGGCCGCTCCACTTTCCTCGTTGAAATGAGCGAAGTCGCCAGCATCCTCACCCACGCCACTGCCGCCAGCCTGGTTCTGCTCGACGAAGTCGGCCGCGGCACTGCCACCTTCGATGGCCTCTCCATCGCCTGGGCCGTCGTCGAACATCTCCAGAAACACACCCGCGCCCGCACCCTCTTCGCCACGCATTATCACGAACTCACCGAACTAGCTGATCTCTTGCCTGCAGTGAAAAACGTTCACGTCTCCGTTAAAGAAACCCCCAACGAGATTATTTTTCTGCGTCACGTCGAACCCGGCAGCGCCAGCAAAAGCTACGGCATAGAAGTAGCGCGCTTAGCGGGCCTCCCCCGCAGCGTCATCGAACGGGCACGCGAAGTTCTGAAAAAACACGAACTAAGCGAACACGAACTAAGCGAACGCCTCACCCCCAGCGCAACCGGCGCCCCCGCGACGAGTTCCGCGCAAGACATCCTCTTCACCCCCATCGACCGCGAAGTCCTCGACCGCCTCCGCTCCACCGACCTTGACCACCTCACCCCCATCGACGCCTTAACCCTCCTTGCCGCTTTAAAAAAACAAATCAACTGACCTTTGTCTTTGTGGCACAGCCATTCTTGGCGGTGCTCCTTGTTTTTTAATTCTAGTGCTACTGTCAATTCATGCTTCGCATTCGCGCAACTCTCTCCTTCGCTGCTATCTTCTTTTGCAGCCTTTTCGCACAGGCTACGGCTGTCCAGTCCGCGGCTAGAACGTCGAAATCCTATCCTCTTTGGAATTTTGAGGAGATGAGTCACACATGCTGGGCCAAGGGGCGCCTACAGGACCGTGACCATTGTGGTTCCCACTTGCTGGACAAGATCGTTGCTGATGGAAGGGACGCAATGCCCATCTTGATTTCTCACCTCCGCGACACGCGTCCCACGAAAGAGCCCATTTACGACTATTGGTCTCTAACAACCGCAGGGGACATCGCCTACTTCATCCGCAACGATCTTTTTACCGATTCCGATTGGAAAACTTTCACTATGCCAGGCATGGATGCACTCAACGACAAGGATTGCCATAGCTACGGCGAGGATTGCTGGCAAAGATTTTTGAAAAAGGACGGACGGAAGTTCGTTCAAGACCAAGGGCTTGCAGCATGGAAGAAAAATAAGGACCGCGTCTACTGGAACGAAGAAGCGCGTTGTTTCCGTCTGCAACCGGAGTCGACGGTCAAATCCGCTCCGCGCAATCAATGAACAATCGTCCCATGCTCGTCCTCGGCATGATGTCCGGCACCTCCGCCGACGGCATCGACGTCGCCCTCGCCCGCATCTCCGGCGCCCCTCCACATCTGAAAATCAAGCTCCTCGGGCACACCGGCGCGCCCTTCCCCGCGGAGGTTCGAGCAGAGATACTTCATGTTGCGGAGCAGAAGCCGATAACCGCCGGTCGGCTAAGTCAACTAAATTTTCAGCTGGGAGGGTTATACGCAGATGCCGCTCTCAAGGCTTGCAGGAAATTCCGCGTTGCAGCGCGACGGATCGAGCTCCTAGGCAATCACGGCCAAACAGTTTTTCATCAGTCGTGGGCCGCTCACCTCTTTGGCACTGCCTGTGCTTCAACTCTCCAGATTGGGGATGCGTCTGTGATTGCCGCCTGCAGCGGCATCACAACGGTTTCAGACTTCCGTCCAGCTGACGTCGCACTTGGCGGACAAGGCGCTCCCCTTGTGCCGTATGTCGACTATCTTCTTTATCGCCATTCTAGACTCGGGCGCATTTCTTTGAATCTAGGCGGTATCGCGAACATTACCGTTCTCCCTGCCGCCGCCAAGCCTTCGAGGGTTTTGGGGTTTGATACCGGCCCTGCAAACATACTCATTGACAGTCTTGTTTCACACTTCACAAACGGGCGTAAGCGCTTCGACAAGGATGCGGTGCTGGCACTCAAGGGCCGTACCATCCCTGAATTTCTTCGCGAACTCATGCGCGATCCCTATCTCCGGCTGCTGCCCCCTAAATCGACAGGACGCGAGTATTACGGCCAGTCCTATCTCCACCGCGTTCTTGCATTGGGTCGCCGATTTCGTGCGGCGCCGAACGACATCATTCGTGCCGCCACTCTCTTTACCGCCCTTTCAGTCGCCGAAGCGATCAATCGTGTCGTTCTGCCAAAAACCAAGATTCATCAACTCATCGTTTCTGGCGGTGGTGCGTACAATCCGCTCATCCTCGCCCAGCTTGCCGCCTTGTTGCCAAGCATTGAAATCGTCCCGTCGTCGGATTTCGGCATAGCCGTTGAAGCCAAAGAAGCCCTGGCCTTCGCCCTTCTCGCGTACGAAACTTTCCACCACCGGCCAGCAAATCTCCCCTCTGCCACAGGCGCCAGCAAACCAGCCATTCTCGGAAAAATCTCCTATGCCCCGCCGCGCTAACTCAGCTGGTTACGCACCGCCCGCAACGTCTTCGCGCTCCTCTGCGCACTCCGCGTCTCTGCGTTATCTTTTCTCCTCTCTTCCCTCTTCTCCGTTTTATTTTCTTCTCTGCCTTCTGGTTCTCTCTTCCTCCGGCTGCTCCCAGCGCACAAAATTCGATCCGTCTTCGCTCACTTTCCTGATCGAAGCCAACCCAGTCAACCTGGACCCGCGCTTTGCAACTGACGGCCAATCTCAACGCCTCGACGGTCTAATCTTCAGCGGACTGCTCGCCCGCGACGCCCAAATGAACCTGCATGGCGACCTCGCCGAATCCTGGCAAACTCCCGATCCACTCACCTACATTTTTCACCTGAAGTCCGGCATCCACTTCCACGATGGTCGCCCACTCACGTCCGCCGACGTTAAATCCACTTTCGACTTCATCCTCAATCCCGCCAATAAATCTCCCAAGCGCGGCGGCTTCCGCATGATCGAGAAAATCGACGCGCCAGACCCGCTCACGGTAGCCTTTCATCTGAAAGAGCCGTACGCCTCATTCCTCTGGAATCTCATCCCATCCGCCGCAGGCATCGTTCCCGGCAACGCCGCTCCCGATTTTTCGCGCCATCCCATCGGCACCGGCCCGTTCCGTTTCGTCAGCCAATCCCAGGACGACGAAGTCGTCCTCGCGCGCAATCCCGGCTATTTCGCCGCCGCCCCCGAAATCCAATCCATCCGTTTCCGCATCGTTCCCGACGCGGTAGTCCGCGCGCTAGAACTCCGCAAAGGCTCCGCCGACCTCGAGATGAGTTCGCTCTCCGCCGACCTGATTCCGGTCCTGGTTCACAGAACATCGCTCGCCATCAGCGAACGTCCCGGCACCAACTTCGCCTACCTCGGCGTCAATCTCCAGGATCCACTCCTGGCCAAGGGCGAAGTCCGCGAAGCCCTCGCCTTCGCCACCGATCGCGAAGCACTGGTAAAATTCCTGCTCCACGGCCAAGCCCGTGTAGCCAACGGAATTCTTCCACCCAATCATTGGGCCTACGAACCAAACGTCACCCAATATCCTTCCGACACCGCTCGCGCGGAAAAACTTCTCGACGCTGCGGGCTACCCGCGCGCCGCAAACGGCATCCGTTTCCATCTCACGCTTAAAACCTCCACTGAAGAACAAGCTCGCCTCATCGGCGCCGCGCTGCAAGAACAATGGCGCAAAGCCGGAATCGACCTCGAACTTCGTCCGCTGGAACTAGCGACTCTCCTCTCCGACTCCATTCACGGAAATTTCCAGCTGACGTTCCTTCGCTGGGTCGGCGCAAATAACGATCCCGACGTCTTCGAATTTGTCTTTTCCTCCAAACGCTTCCCGCCTGACGGCGCCAATCGCGGACACTACCGCAATTCGCGCGTCGACGCACTCACCGATCAGATTCGCGTGGAAGCGGATCAGGAAAAACGAAAAGCACTCTGCAGCGAAGTACAAAAAATCCTGGCCGACGAGCTGCCCTACATCCCGATGTGGTTCACCGATGTAGTCTCGGTCCATCGCCGCGAACTAGGCGACCTGCAACTTTCCCCCACCGGCGACTACGATTTCCTCACCACTCTAAAACCTTCTCCCCAACTCGCCGCACTCCCAAAAGATCGTTAATCCATCATTAATTTTAGGTTGGTCTATCTTTCTAGCCCACAACCCGGTGCCATCCTGAAGCGATCCGATAAGGATCGCTGAAGGATCTCAACTTAGGAAGTTTGTACCAAGCTCATCTTCCCGAACTTTTGAGTTCAACTTTCGACAGTAAATTTCTTCTCTCACTGCAGCGCGACTTCGATTTCCTTAACACTGATCACACCCACCCGCAATATCTTCCATTTGTCGTGATGCAATTCCACAATGGTTGAAGCGGCCGCCGCTTTGGTCTCGCCCGCATCCAGAATCAAGTTCAGCCGGTCGCCTAATTGCCCAAAGACCTGCTGCGCATCCGAACAAGCTTCCAATCCAGAAAGATTCGCGCTGGTCCCGGTAAGCGGCCCGTCAAACTCTTCGATCAACCGCGCCACCACTTCACTACGCGGCCAGCGCAACGCAATCCGCCCTGTGTTCGCCGTAACTTTCAATGGCAAACGGTGCGACGCATCCACCACCAGCGTCAGCGCGCCCGGCCAAAACTCTTCCGCCAACCGCAAAAAATTCCTGGGCACTTCACGCGACAACAGCATCGCCTGGTCCAGCGAATTCACCAATATCGGCAATGCCCGCTCTTCCGACCGCCCCTTCACGCGATAAATCTCTTCCACCGCCGACAAATTAAATGGATCCGCCGCCAGTCCGTACACCGTATCCGTCGGTATCGCGATCACTTCCCCGTGCTGCAGCCGCTCCGCTGCATATCTCAACACATCTGCTGAAGGCGACTGCGCGCTGATCCGCAGGATTTCCGCCGGCAATTCCGAGCCTCTCGCGAAGTCTCTACTATCCACCGCAGCTCTCCGCGCAAGCTGCCGTTCTGCGCGCGAAGCTACCACACACCCAAGTACCATGCAATAACATGTAACGCCGCAAGCCCTCACCCGCTATTTCTTTGTCGGCTCTTCTTCTTCACTCCTCTCACTCTCGACTAACATCCAAAACCTTATTTCCCTCGACGAAACTCTCCGCGAACTCTGCGCTCTTCTCTCCGCGCTCTCTGCGTTAAATCCTTCCTTTGTTTTTTCCTTCACCCATTTGCTACGCTCAAATCCAACCAAACCGCCATGCCCCCTCGCACCAACGCCCGCGCAGCAGCAACGCAACCCGGCGTCATCACCAGCCGCGACAATCGCTGGCTTAAGGAATTCCGCATCGCCCTCCGCGGCGGCCTCCCCTCCGAATCCGGAGCCGTCGGCGTAGAAGGCCCCCGCCTCGTCGAAGAAGCTCTCCGTTCCGCCTCACCCATCCGTGCTGTACTCTTCAGCGAATCCGGCGAACGCCATCGCCCGCGTCTCACCCAATACCTCGACCGCCCCGAAGTCGCCATCCCGATCCTGCAAACCACCGACCGCCTATTCGAAGGCATCGCCGACACCGAGCATCCCCAAGGCGTCGCCGCTCTCGTCACGCCGCGCGCTTTCACCTTCGACGACATCTCCCGGCCGTCCACCAACGGTGCCGACCCACTGATCGTGGTTCTCGCCGGAGTGCAAGACCCCGGCAACGTAGGCACCATCCTCCGGACCGCCACCGCTTTCGGCGCCACCGCAGCCGCAGCCGTACCCTCCGGGCAAAGCGGCACAGCAAATCCCTTCGCTCCCAAATCCCTTCGCGCTTCTGCAGGAGCTGCTCTCCATCTCCCGCTCCTCACCGGCGTCTCGCTGCCGATCCTGCTAGCGCAATTCCGCGCCACAGGTATCCAGTCTCTGGCCTCCAGCTCCCGCGAATCCTCCGAAAACGACCAGCCTCTCCTGACTCCCTGGCAAGTCGACTGGTGCCGGCCCGTCGCCCTCCTCATCGGCAACGAAGGCTCCGGCCTCCCCGAAGAAATCGAGCGCAGCGCCGACGCCCGCATTCGCATCCCCATGTCTTCGTCCGTCGAATCCCTAAACGCCGCCGCCGCCGCGGCCGTCCTCTTCTACGAAGCCGCCCGCCAACGCAGTTCCCGCTGCTAATCACCAAAGTCAGCAAATCCCGTCGCGCCCGCTGTTATCTGTGTACGGGCGCAGCGCTACTGCGCCTTTGCTTGCCCAGGCTTAAAATTCAAGCCGTCTCTGCTCAATCGAAACAAAAATCCCATCAACCTCAGCCGAGCGATCCGCCGCAGAAATTTCCGCAATCCCACCAAGCCCTGCTATGTTGGAATCAGTCCTGAGCCGTAAGCCGCAAGATCAGTTCGCAAATCCAAAGAACCGTCAGGACGGCAGCACATGCGAATCACAATCTCTCACGACCGCCCCAAAGCCGAGGTCATCGAAGCAGTCGACCGCTCCTTGGACGATGTGTTCAAAGGCGTCGCGGAACTCCCCCTCCGCGTAACCGTCCAGCAAAGAACCTGGCAAGGGTCCACTCTGACTTTCGCCATCACCGCCAAATGGGGCTTACTCAGCACCCCCATCAAAGGAACCGTCGAGGTCACCGACCACGACATAACCGTAGACGCCGACCTGGGCCTGCTCAATCGTTTCGTTTCAGAAAAGACGGCCCGCGCCGTCGTGGGCAACCGCATCAAGGGCCTGCTGAAGTAATTTGTCTCGTCACTATCTTGCGCTTCGCACGGCTTTCGCAACTTACAAAAAAAAACCGCTAGGCCATTTCGAGCTTGCCCGCCGCAGCCAGACGTAGCGAGGAATCTCGCAGAAAAACGCGCCGTCATTCCGGGCGCAGCGAGGAATCTCTCCCATGCACTTACGCTAGAATGGCCTCAGGAGGCTGGAATCTCTCTTCGCGGACATGTCCGGGTGCTGTTCCTATATGACGTAGCCGAAGCCATCGGCCTCGACGTCCTCCGCTCGATGGCCGAAACCAAAGGCGTAGAGCTCCGCTCCAGCCTCGCTCACCCGGTTCCTCATCATTTGCGCTTCGAACGGCCGCCATCCATCGAGCCGGCTGGCCTTATGGCTCTGGACACCGGCGAAAGCGTCGAAGTTACTACCAAATACTACGACTACGGCGTTGTCAGCATCGAAATGGAGCTGCCTTTTGAAGGCGATTGGGACTCTCTCGTCTCGCAATCCAGCGGCTGGATCAGTGCCGCCGAACTCGAAAATCGTGCCAACGATTTGCTTGCCATCGCTTTAAAGCGCGTCAGCCGCGCACTTGTTCGCCCCTACAAAACCTGGCTGCGCGAAGACTATTTCATCGTGCACCTGCCGGAAATCACCGTGCAGGATGGCTCCACGCTCACCGCCGCTGACCTTCTTTCATCCCACGCCCGCGAAATCGCTCAACTGGTCCGCGGCGACTCCGTTCCGCTCTCCGACGCCGAACGCCAGGAAGTCCTGCAATCGAGCATTTCCTATTCCCGCACCGACCTGCTCGTCGTCGGTTGGACCGGCGCTCTGGTCTACGGCAACACCGAAGTCGCCGAGATGACCATCCAGATGCTCGAATACGCCAACACTCAGTTGCTGGAGTTCCGCCACTACGACGGTTTGCTCACGCAGTTGCTCGACGGCGTCTATCGCTCGCTCGAGCGCAAGAGCGGCATCGCCGCGGCATGGCGCCTTTCCCAAGAAGCCGCGCGTCTCAACACCATTCGTCTGGATGTAATGGAATTGACCGAAAAAGTGGATAACGCCATTAAATTCCTGAGCGACATGTTTTACGCCCGTCTCTACAACCTGGCCGCTGCAAAAGTCGGCGTCCCGGACTACCGCGCACTGGTAGACCAAAAACTCCGCACCGCCGGCGAACTCTACAGATTTATGGTCGACCAGTTCAACCAAACCCGCAGCTTTGTGCTCGAATTAGCCGTAGTCATCATCCTAATCATCGAATTCTTCTTCCTCTTCCGCGGCAAATAAATCCTTTCCGCGCAGGGCACCACATGTCGCAACCACTCCTGCTTGGTCATTATAATGTTCGCGTCGAGCATCTTGGGCGTGAAATTGTTTACCAACGCCAGGCGCTACCCTGACTCTTTCAGAGACGCGAGTGCAGGAATGACGTCGGGCCAAGTTTTCAGCTTGAGATAGGCCTCCATCAGTTTTTCACGCGTTTCAGCTGTGAGCTCCAGCTTAAGTCTGTTCGCGGCAAACACCAGGGCTTCTTTAGTGACGTGCCAAAAATCAGCATGGTGTTGGGACGCTACTCGCAACCACGTGTATTCAAACTGGCGGGTGCGCCATTCGCTGCTCAGATCAGCGCCCCTGCCCGGAAACAGTTCCTCCGCCACCGCGAAAACGGGCCTGGGTCAAAAACCGGGAAGCCATCGAAGGCGAGAGCCTTTATTTCAGACTTCAGAGCGTGATGGGCAGCATTTGCATACGGAATTGATGCCAATACTCCCGCAGCAATTCCCGCGGCCGCGAGCGAAACAACCTCACGACGATTCATAACTATTTCCTCGCGCGAGTCATTGTCACTCACAGCGAAAAGCTACCGCCAACTCCTGAAAAGCCGGGGCATCGACAATGCGCTCCCTACATCACGTATGTGAATTACGGTTGAACCACACCCACCTTATCCACACCGCTACAAGCAATGTACACGCGTCCATCCTTCGTCGCCGCCATGTTGCGCACAACGCCGCCTCCCGACGGGATGTCCGCCTTCGCAAACGTTTCAGTTTTCGGATCGAAACGCACCAGCGTGTTCGGCTTCACGCCCGATTCGCTGTACCACACCATCCCATCCGGAGTCATCGTGATGCCGTACGGATTGGATTCCGCGCCACCAGGTGAGACCCACAATTTCACTTCGCTTGTTTTCGGGTCCAGCCGCCCGAGGTGCCCACTCTTGAAATCCGAAAAATAAACCCGGTCTTGCGCATCAATGGCCAGGCGTCGCGGCCGCGCAACTTCCGGGAGAGCATAATCGTGGATCGCCATCGTTTTTGTATCGATGCTGCCGATTTTGTTCGTGCCCAGCTCGCAGAAAAACGGCACGCCCTTGCTGTTCACCTGCATGCCATAAGGCAGAGCATTCTCGGTCGGCACGTCCTTTAGTTCGATCTTCCCCGTGTTGGGATCAAGACGTCCCACCATGTTCGCGCCCTGCAGCGTAAACCACAGCGTGCCGCTTGCATCGAAAACCACCGTGTGCGGATCGTCCGCTTTTTCCACCGGCATGCGATACTCTTTCACCTCACCCGTTTTCGGATCGAGCTTGCCGATATATCCCGCGAAATTTCCCGTGAACCAGATGTTGCCTTCGCCGTCAGAAACCAGTCCATGCGGGCCGGAGTTCGTCACCTGCAATGGATACTCCTTAAATTCTCCCGTCTTAGGATCAAGCCGGCCAATTTTGTTGGCCATCTGCTCGGTGAACCACAAAGCGCCATCGGCCCCAACCGCCGGATCGTGCGGATGTGCGCCCTTGGTCGGCACTGCCCACTCCCTGATGCTGACTTTGAGCTCCTGGGGCTTCGCCGTATCATTATTGTTGCTGGCACGCGCATTGCTGGCGGTCGCAGCGCGTGAAATTGCAAAACCCGCAAGGAGTCCTACCAGTGCAAGGCTCGCGACGGCAAACTTGGTGAATCGTGCGTTTCTCATGGGATCCTCCTGTCCTGCGCGGACCTTGTGCCAACTATATACCCATGCCCAGGCGAAGAACTCAGGTCAATCGCCGGTTCGGGTGCCCGGCGCGTCGGTGTTACGTTCTGTTCGCTTCTTACTAACTTTCGACTTTCCCCCGCCTCACGCTCTACACTTATCCTTTGCCATGAGCCTCTTCCCTCCACTGCCCACGCCCGTCGAGCCGGAAACCCCCTCCGCGCTTCAACCGCTTGCCGAGCGCATGCGTCCACGCACCCTCGACGAATTCATCGGTCAGGAAAAACTCCTCGGCCCGGGCAAACCGCTTCGCATGCAAATCGAATCGGACAACCTCGGCTCCATGCTCTTCTGGGGACCGCCCGGCTGCGGCAAGACCACTCTCGCGCGCCTCATCGCGCGGCTTACCAAATCAGACTTCATCTCTTTCAGCGCCGTTCTCTCCGGCATAAAAGAAATCAAGGAAGTCATGGCCGCCTCGGAACTCAAATCCAAATCCGGCAATCGCACCATCGTTTTCGTGGACGAGGTTCACCGCTTCAACAAAGCCCAGCAGGACGCTTTTCTTCCTTACGTCGAAGCGGGCCACATTATTTTCATCGGCGCCACCACGGAAAATCCGTCCTTTGAGGTCATCTCGCCGCTGCTCTCCCGCACAAAAGTTTACGTTCTCGACGCGCTCGCCACGCCGCAAATCGCCGAACTCCTCCACCGCGCCCTCACTGATAAAGAGCATGGTCTTGGCGAGCAGAAAATCGATGCTTCCGAACAAGTTTTATTTCGCATAGCGTCCTTCGCCAACGGCGACGCCCGCGCCGCTTACAACACACTCGAACTTTGCGTCCGCAGCGCAAAAATCGGCCCCGATGCCGCGTTGCAGATCACCGCGGAATTACTCGAAGACGTGTTGCAGCGCAAACTCCTCCGCTACGACAAATCCGGCGAAGAGCACTACAATCTGATTTCCGCGCTGCACAAATCCGTGCGCAATTCCGATCCCGACGCCGCTTTATACTGGCTCACCCGCATGCTTGAGTCCGGTGAAGATCCGCTCTATCTCGCGCGCCGCATGGTGCGCATGGCCAGCGAAGACATCGGCTTGGCCGAACCCGGCGCGCTCGCCGTCACTCTTGCCGCCAAAGAAGCCTTCGACTTTCTCGGCGCTCCAGAAGGCAATCTCGCGCTAGCCCAAGCCGCCGTTTATCTTTCCCTCGCGCCAAAATCCAACGCCCTCTACACCGCATACGGCGACGTGCAGGAAGACGTCCAGAAAACCGAAGCCGCTCCCGTGCCCTTCCATCTGCGCAACGCCCCCACCGGCCTAATGAAAAATCTCGGTTACGGCAAAGACTACCAATACGCCCACAACTACGAAGAAAAACTCACCAACATGCAATGCCTCCCCGACAATCTGGCCGGCCGCTCCTGGTACAAGCCCACCGACCAGGGCTTCGAGCAACGCCTCCGCACCCGCCTAGACGAAATTCGCAAAATCAAATCTCGCGGAGCCGGCAATGGCTGAACGTCTTGACCCGAAGTCCACCGCACCGTCATCCCGAGCGAAACGAGGGATCTGCTTTTTCTTTGGACGAGGCGCTATTCTTTGTCTGGCCGCCCTCTTCCTTTCGGGACTTCTCTATGAGGCCAACTCTGCTCCCAAAGGGCCATCTCGCCCACGCATTCTTGGCATTGCGGGGGTCACTCTGGCATCTTCCCGATTCGGACCATCGCAGAAATTTTATGGCAACGCTCTCGCCTTCTCGCCCGCGGAAACAAAGATGAGCGATGCTGCTGCGGGCAACGCTAGATGTGACTTCAATGCCGAAGAATGTTTCTTGACACCACAAGGCCAGACAATTTCGATACTCTCTCCGTGCGGCGCGGAAGGCCCGTGCGAGACCAATTTCCTTTTCGCCATTACCCTCGAAACCTCCGACGCAACCGGACTCAGAGACTTCCTGAAATCTCAAGGCGTTGCAGTCAGTGAACCCCGGCTCGGCGGGAAGGCTTTCACTGCAGTTGATCCTGATCATCACCGGATTCACTTCGTCGATGCAGGGTTATCGAAGCACCTGGGCAGGGACGAGCATGCAGCTGCGAGCCAGATCATCCATGTTGGCTTCGTCGTTCACGATCGAGCCGCGATGGATAAGTTTTACAAAGACATTTTGGGATTCCATATGTATTGGCACGGAGGCATGAAAGACGAAGAAACGAACTGGGTGGACATGCAAGTCCCCGACGGCACCGACTGGGTCGAATACATGCTGAATGTCCCCGCCAACGCCGACAAGCACACGCTGGGCGTCATGAATCACATCGCGCTCGGCGTTCCAGACATCCATGCAGCCGCCAAACAGCTTCTAACCAACGGCATGAAGCTCATCGAAGAACCGAAAATTGGCCGCGACGGCAAATGGCAGCTCAATCTTTACGATCCGGACGACACCCGCGTCGAGCTGATGGAATTCACTCCCGTCCAAAAACCCTGCTGCTCCGAGTACACTGGTCCTCACCCCAGACCATGACCCCGCTATCGCCCCGCTCCCAAAATTGGAATGTGGTCGCTCCGCCTCGGCCGCCTCGAATCTGTCTCACGCGCGTCGTACGGGAGGGCCCAGCTTTAGCCGTGCCGGCTGGACCACAAGCTAAAGGGGTTTTAACCCCTGAGGTCACCAGCTCGCAGCCTCTGAGTATCCGTCAGACACCGCTTAGTTTTTATTCCGAACTCCGCGTTCCGCTGCGTATTCTGGGTCTCCTCGTTGTCCTTTTCTTTCTTCGTCTTCCCGCTTCGTCCGCGCAATCGCTAGATAAACCCGCCACCACCATCGACGAGGACATCACCGCCTTCGCTTTCGCTCCGGACGGCCGCATCGTCTACTCCGTCCGCCGCATGTTCAGAAACAAAAAATACGATATGCAGCGCGATGACATCTGGATTCAGGATACCGGCGGCCATCGCAAGCGCATCTTCCAGGGCGAACACTTTACCGTCGCCGCGCCAATCGCTCCCGTGGACAACGACCGCTCCAGCGACGACGACGTAGATGAAAAAGGCAAAAAAGGAAAAAAAGACAAAAGAGATAAGGACAAGCCTCTAGCACCGCCTTTCACCTACATCGTCGAGAGCTTTAATTTCTCTCCCAATGGCCGCATGGTCCTTGTGCAGCTGCTCTCCAGCACCATCATGCGCGAATCAGACCATCAGCAGGACGAGCGTATGACTCTGGTGCTTGATGAATCCGGCCGCGAAATAAAACTCAGCGGCGACAACGCAGTGATCCACGACGCCGCCGATCCGATGTGGCTGAACGACAACGCAACCATCGTATATCTCACCGAAATCCTGAAGCCCAATGTGCTCTTCTCCTACAAATTCGCCAACGTGAAAACCGGCCCCGCCGGGCCGGCATTTGAAGGCCGCACCTTCGTAGCTTCCGTTCCCATTCCGCATAGCAATTCAGCCATTGGCATCGAGCGCGACAAGAGTCTTTCCGGCCCGCCCAGGTTGCAACGTCTGGAACTTCTCGCGCAAGAGGACAGAGAACTCGCCACGCTCGACGGTTACGAAACCGGATTGTCCGTTTCGCCTTCAGGAAAACGTGTGGCCTACTTTATCGACAAAGAAGTTCTGGAAGTTCGCGATTTGCAAAAGCCCAATCGCCTGGCCCGCGTGCGCGTCGGACTTGGCGCCATCCAGTGGTCGGCCGAGGAATCCTTTTTGCTCATCAAACGTTCGCCGGAACGCAAATCCGGCGAACTGGTATGGATAGCGTTGCCGGCGCTCGCCGATACGACCGGCAAGCACTCGGATCAGATCCCGGTCATCCAACCGGACCCTATTCCGATTCTGCACGGCCTGACCTTCCGCGATTTCGCAATCTCGCCTAATGGCAACATGCTCGCAGTGGTTCCTCCCGGCAAGCGCAACCTGCTGCTCTTTCCACTCCCGCCGCCGCGCTAGCTTATGTATTTTTTGACGAGGCTATTTTTTTGACTACAACAATTGTCATCCTGAGTCGATCCGACAAAGGATCTCAACTTTTGCTCAGCGTAGGTTGCTGTGGCTGGCGCAGCGTTGCGAGGAAATTTTCTGCACTAAGCTGAAGGCGCGAAACTCGCGGCTGCGTCCGCCACGCTTGCAAACGTGGGAACGATCTTATTCACTTTGGTCTGATCCAGAATGCGGGTGATCGCTGGAGGCGCGCAAGCCAGTCGCAAATCTCCGCCAGCGCCCTTCAGCTTTCTGAAACATCGCACCACCGCGCCAATCGCCGCGCTGTCCATAGTTGAAACGGCCGACAAATCCAGAATCACCCGGGTGTGTTTCTCCTGTATCAGCGCGTCCACTTCGTGTTCCAGTTGCGTGCACTCCGTACCACAATGCACGCTGCCCGCAATCGCGATTGCGGCCATTCCATTCCCGATTTCATTTCTGGTAAGTTGCATGGTCTCGCAGTAGTTTACTCTCGCCGCGCTCCAGACGAAATGGTTTCACCCGATAGCGTCGCGCGCCAATCCGGCCGGCAAATTCGAGCCGCAGAACAAATCCTAGGCCTGTGCGCTCACGGAAAATCCCGTGGCCGCCTCGCCGACACTCTTGAAATTCGGAATGAGTTTATCCAGTTTGGTAAGTTTCAGGCTGTAATCCACCATCGGCTGCGCGCACGCCATGCGTAGTCCGCCGCCGGCCTTTTTCAGCTTGGTCAGGCAGCGCACCAGTGCGCCGATCGCCGCGCTGTCCATGTGCGTAACCCCCGCCATATCGAAAATTACGCAATACTCGCTCGAGCCGATTAACTCATCAACTTGCTTTTCCAGCCGCGCGCATTCCGGGCCGCAATGAATGCTGCCTTTGATGATCAGCGCGGTCACGCCGGGTTCGATCTGCTGTTTGGTGAATTGCAGGATCATGATGCGGCTCCATCCTCTCCCTCAAACGGAAATTGGCGGATCAAGCGGACGCAATCGCCCAGGGCGGCAAAAATTGAACTGCCCCAGCCGCAAGGCACGAAGGACGCAGTCTTCTGGTTCAAAGGCTTGTCCGCTTCCGCGTAGAAACGCATGCGCTGTCCGGTCGGCGGCAGCGCGAACTCTTTCACGGTAATTTCAAACATCACGTCCGCCGATCCCTGCCGCTTGACCATGGAGAAATAATGGTATTGCGTAAGTTGCTCGGAAGGATCGCCTTGCAGGTAAACCCACTCGCTCATCCGCTTGCCCCTCACACGTTGGAGTGTGCCGGATACTAGGCCACCTAGCGTCTCAAGTCAACGGTAGATGCTTCGGTACTGGCAGCGACAGCATGCCTTTTGCGATCCTGCATTGACTGTGGACGGTTGCGGGGCTGCAATCTGCATCCGCTGACTCGTTTAGTACTTACTTAGCTGACGCAAATCTTTTGAAGAAGCTGTCGGAATTCCAGGTTGGCCGCTGATCCGCGTTTGCGATTCGAAGCGCCAGTTTTCCCAGGATGGCGTTGAACCGCGCAGCTGCGGCTCTATCCACTGGTTGTGTAACGTCGTCTTTCACTCCGTGGTAACGTTCTTTGTACCAGTCGTTAAAAAGTTTTTCTTCTGGCGTACCCGGCAACCAACCGAATTTGAACGCCAGTGATGGCACACCCTGCTTGATGAAACTGTACTGGTCGCTGCGAATGAAGCGCACGTGATCCGGTTGTTTGTCGGCTTGCACGGTTACGCCAGCATCTTTGGCGACCGCGGTGACATCATTGCCCAGCGAAGATTCGCCTAGTCCCTGTACTTCGAGATATTTCAGCGGAAATAGCGGGAGGTACATGTCCATGTTGAAGTCCGCGACGACTTTGCCTTTTACCGTGCGATGCGAAGCGAAATACTCCGAGCCGAGCAAGCCTTTTTCTTCCGCTGTGACCGCCAGAAATAAAATGGAGCGTTTCGGCTTCGCGCCCGCGTCGCGCATTGCACTCGCAATCTCGATTACCGAGGCGATTCCAGAGGCGTCATCCATCGCGCCGTTATAAATTTTATCGCCGTTCACCGGTTCGCCGATTCCCAGATGATCGAGATGCGCGCTGATGACGACGAATTCATCTTTCAGTTCCGGATCGCTGCCGGGCAGCACGCCAGCAAGATTTTCCGAATGTGCGGTGGAGCGCTTTTCCGCCGTTTTCGCGCGAATCGTGACCTTCAGAGGAAAGTGCGGGAGCGGCTTGTCAGTGCCGAGTACTGCAGTAATTTCCTGAAAAGTATGACCACTTCCAGCAAACAATTTGTCCGCGTGGACTGGATTCATCGTCATCGCGAACTTCGGCCACGGCGCGCTTCCCGCCGCGCCCTGCAATTCCATGCGTTCAGACCATCGCGCGCCGGCCGTGCGTGACCACGGAATCTCCTCGGTCTGCGGATTTAAAATCATCACGGTTCCCACCGCTCCGGCTTGCGCAATATTCTTTCGCCGTTCCTCGCCGGACTGATTGTGCGCTTTCACCGAAGCCGGAATCGAAGCAGGACCGCCGGTGACATAGACGGCGATTTTTCCTTTCAAGTCCACGGCGGCAAAATCGTCGTAGTTCGCTTCTGGAATTTTCAGTCCATATCCGATAAATATGGCGGGCGCTTCGACCGGCGCGGCATTCGGCGTGGTCTGTAGAAATCCGTCTTCACCGAACTGAACCGGCTCCGCCTTTCCATTTCGAATGAAGCCGAGAGAAGACTGCGTCTCATCAAGCTGCAGCACGTTGAGTTCGACGGGCTGGGCGTAGCCGTGAATTCCTGCGGGCTGCAAGCCGGCCGTGTGAAATTGATCGGTCACGTAGGCTGCTGCTTTGGCGAAACCTTCCGTGCCGGTGCCGCGGCCCTCCAGGCTGTCGTCGGCCAGATATTGAATGTGCGCCCACCAGGCCTTGCCGCGCGCGTCCCAAACCTGCGCTTCGCTGATTCCGGCAATTACAAAAACGCAGAAAAGCGCGGCGGCCGCGAGAGTTGCTGTCCGTATCTTCATTCGCTATTTGTCCTTTTAGTTTGAGAAGTCAGATTTTTCAATTGCGCCACTTCGCGCACTGTCAGCGGGCGAACTTTTCCGGGAGGCACGTCCAAGGTCAGCGGACCGAGCTGTACGCGCTTGATTTTTTCCACCAGGAAGCCGGTGTTCTGAAACATGCGGCGAATCTGACGATTGCGGCCTTCGATTAAAATAACTTCGTACCATGGATTGGGCGCGTCTTCGAGCAAACGGATTTTCGCCGGAGAAGTCTTCACGCGTTCGCCATCTTCCAGGGTAATCATGATCCCACGCCGCAAACGCTCGATGGCTTTCTCGTCAGGCCGTCCACTGATTTTGACGTGATATGTTTTCGGCATGTGCGAGCCGGCTTTGCTGAGTTTTTGCGCAAGTTCGCCGTCGTTGGTCAGCAGCAGCAAACCTTCGCTGGCGTAATCCAGGCGTCCCACCGGGTACAAACGCTCTCTTCGGTAGGACACGAATTCCATTACCGTTGGGCGGCCTTCGGGGTCGCTGACGGTGGTAACGTAGCCTTTCGGCTTGTTTAACATGAAGTAGAGAAGCTGCTCGGCGGGTTTCAAGGGTTTGCCGTCCACGCAGATCTCGTCCGCTTGCGGATCGGCTTTGGTTCCCTGCTCGGTGACAATTTTCCCGTTCAGGGTTACGCGACCAGCGGCGATAATTTCCTCGGCTTTGCGCCGCGAAGAAATCCCAGCCGCCGCCATAATTTTCTGCAAACGCTCCGCAGCCATGCCTAGAAAAACTCCCGGCGGTTAATTCCACAGATGAATCGAGCCGACAGATAGAACTTCAAGTGATTTTTCAGCGGCTTTTCTTTTCCTTGCCGCCCTTTAGCTCGATTTTGAATAAGTCCACCTCTTTCGTAGAAAGCAGCTGGTAACGCCCGCGCGGAATTCCTTCCACGGTGAGCGGTCCGAGAGCGACGCGTTTCACTTTTTCGACTGGGTGCCGCTCCTTGAACAAGATTTTGCGCATTGCCTCTTTTTTCGAACTGCGCATGCGCACTTCGTACCAGTAATTTGCAGCGTGCCCGCGCGTCGCGTCTGGCTGGCGCAAGGTTTGCATTTTCGCCCCAATTTCCTTTCCCAGGCGTTCGAGCTCAAGCCGCGTCAGCATGCCTTTTACTTTCACGTGATAGACCTGCTCGATATTTTCCCAATGTTTGAGCATGTCGGCGGCAAAGTCGCCGTCGTTGGTCAGCAGAATCAGGCCGGACGCAGCATATTCGAGATTTCCTACCGGATAAACGCGTTCCGGCATTCCGCGCAGCAGGTTGCGCAATGTTTTGCGGCCTTCGGGATCGGCGAGCGTCGAAACAATTTCTGGCGGCTTGTTGAGGAGGAGATAGACCTTGCGTTCTTCCGCGGCAAGTTTTTTGCCGGAGACTTCAATCTTGTCGGCACCGGTGTCGGCTTTGCTGCCGAGTTCGCGAACGGTTTTTCCGTTGACGCGAACCTGTCCGCTGAGAATGAGTTGCTCGGCGTGGCGGCGGGAAGCGATGCCTGCGCGCGCGATGATCTTTTGAAGGCGTTCTTGCATGGGTTGACTATGTTAGCTGAGGAGGTGAAGGAAGCATAGGCGCGGAGAAAGTAAAAAAGAAAGCCAAAGTCATCAACAGGCAGATCAAAAGACAAAACTACAAAGAAAGACCCACCCTCACAAACGAGGGTTGGGCACCCAAAATTGTGACACGAACGTGGGAAGAAAATTATTCGCCGGCAGAGACGGAGTCGGCTTTCGGTGGCTCTTCGTCGAGTTCGCCGCTGGGCATGCCTTCACTGGTCGAGGCGACTTCGCGTTCGCGCAATAGTTCATCGTCGGATACTGCCGCCGGATCGCACTCTACGGCAGGCGATTCCGCCGATGCGGGCGCAGGAACATTGCGTTCGCCAGCCGCCAGATTTTCCAGGGTGTCGGCGGTAGGCGCGGCAAGCATAGCTTCTTCGGTGGTTGGAGCTACGCCCATGTCGCTGCCGAGGGCTTCGCGGGCCAGCGCTTCGAACTCTTTCAAACTGGGCAATTCCTGTAAATCGCTGAGACCGAAACGCATCAGAAATTCTTTTGAGGATTTGTAAAGAATCGGGCGGCCCATCACCTCTTTGCGGCCGGCAGTGGTGATGAGGCGCTTATCGAGAAGCGTGGCCAACACGCCGGAACTGTTGACGCCGCGAATTTCGGAAATTTCCGGTCCGGTAACGGGCTGCTTGTAGGCGATTACGGCGAGAGTTTCTAGCGCGGGCATTGACAGGCGCAGCGGTGGACGCAGGCTCTTGATAAAGCGGCGTACTACGTCGTGATGCTGCGGCTTGGTGTACATTTTGTAGCCGCCCGCTACGGCACGGATTTCGACGCCACGTTCTTCGACCGCGTAGCTGGCGACCAGTTCGTCGAGCGACGTCTGCACCACGATTTTCTCTTCGCCTAGCGAGGCGGCGAGTTGGTCGATGGTGGCTGGCTCGTCCGCAGCGTAGATGATGGCTTCGAGAGCTGATTTGCGTTCTTCGCTGGTCATATGGGCAGTTTACAGTTCACGGTCGACAGTTTAAAGCCAAGAACAGCCGCCGGGCTGAGGCCCGGCGCTGCGTCAGGAGAAAGCAACCGGTCTAAAGGCCGGCCGCTACGAAAGGCAAGAAAGCTCATTTGTATTCCTCGTCGATCAGGCGCATTTCACCTTTTTCATCGAACACGGTGTCGAAGGATTTGCCCTTGCGCAGCAGGATTTCGCCGAATTGTTTTTCCTGGACGATGGCTACGGCTTGCAACTTGACCATCTCTAGTACCGCGAGAAATGCGACGATCATAGCGTGGCGCGAGGGACAGGCTTCGAAAAATTTTACGAGATTAACGCTGGAATCTTCGCTGGCGAGGATTTGCCCGCGCAACTGCGCGATCATTTGAGCCACGGTGAATTGTTCGTGCTGAAGCTCGATCCGGGAAACTTCCTTGCGGCGTTCGAGGACTTGCTGAAAAACTTTTACCAGATCGACAAGCGAAACAACTAGTTCGCCTTCGGTGCCTTCGTCGTGGTAAAGCGATTTATCCGGCTTGGACCAGACGTTTTCTTCGATTTGCTGTTTCTGGTAGAGAAGCTGCGCGGCGTTTTTGAATTTCTCGTGTTCGATCAGACGCTGAACGAGTTCTTCGCGCGGGTCGGCGGATGGATCTTCTGCCGAGGCCAGCGGGTCGGGCGGGAGCAGCATTTTCGATTTGATGTAAATGAGTGACGCCGCCATGTAGATGAATTCGGAGGAGACATCCACGTTCAGTTCTTCGAGTTTGTGCAGGTAATCGAGATATTGCGACGTGATTTTGGAGATTTGGATGTCGTGGATGCTCATCTCCTGCTTCTTGATCAGGTCGAGAAGCAGGTCCAGAGGACCTTCGTACATTGGGATGTTGATTTTGTAGGGGGAGGCCATTTTTTAGTTATAAGTTGTAAGTTCTAAGTCCTAAGTTTCAAAAATCCTCTCAAGACGCGTCGGCTGCGTTCCTTCGAGCCGATGGATAAATCGGCCCTCAGGATGGCAAATAACTGCAATCGCGGCTAACCGTGCGTGTCGTGCACTTCGAAAGAGACTGTTTTAATTTCAGCGCGTTTTTTCTGCCAGCCGAAAACGGCTTCGCGAACGCGCTCCATGGTGACCTTGGCGACTTCGCGGGCGCGCTTCGAGCCGGTGTCGATCACTTCGAGAACGCGCGCGGGATTTTTTTCGTACTGCACACGCCGTTCGCGAATCGGAGCGATCCACTGAATCAAGTGATCGGCCATTTTTGCTTTGCACTCGATGCAGCCAATAGCGGCGGAGCGGCAACCCTTGGCCGCCCACGCCAGCGTTTCCGGGGACGAGAAGAGTTTATGCCAATCGTAGACAGGACACACGTCCGGATTTCCGGGGTCGGCGCGGCGTTTGCGGGCCGGGTCGGTGACCATCACCTTGGTTTTTTTGCGGATGTCGTCGTCGGATTCGCTCAGCGTGATGGCGTTGCCGTAGCTCTTCGACATTTTGCGGCCGTCTAGGCCGGGGATGCGCGGAGTCTCAGTCAGCATCACGTCAGGTTCGGTCAGTCCGTTGATCCGAAAGAAGTCCCTTTCAGGCGCAGAAAGTAAATCACAAAAATTCTTGAAGCCAGATTCAGCCACGAACTTCCTGATCCGTGCTTCGTAGTTCTTTTGGTCGCTAACGGGCACACGCGCGTTCAACGCCAAATCCTCGGTCTGCCAGACTCCGACAAGAGTCTTCTCAAGAACGTGTCGAATAGGCGCAACCTTCTCGCCTTGGTGGATTCGAGGGTCAATGACTAACCCGAAAAAATTGTTAAATCGTCGCACGATTTCGCGACTGATTTCGACGTGGGAGACTTGATCTTCGCCAACCGGGACGAAGAGCGGTGTGCCGGGTTCGGAATACATCACAATGTCGGCGGTTTGCAGGCTGGGGTAGCCGAGGAAGCCGTAGGTGTGGAGATCTTTGTTGGTAACGTTTTCGAAGGCTTCTTTGTACGTGGGGACGCGTTCGAGCCAGCTGAGCGGCGTGACCATGCCGAGGAGGAGATGGAGTTCGGCGTGTTCGGGGATGAGCGATTGCTGGAAGATCACGGATTTTTGCGGGTCCAGTCCGGCGGCGAGATAGTCGGTGACGATTTCGATGGTGTTTTGCGCTACGGCGCTGGTGTCTGCGTAATCGCTGGTTAGCGCGTGCCAGTCGGCGATGAAGTAGAAGCATTCGTATGCGGAATCATTTTGCAGGCGGACCCAGTTTTGCAGCGCGCCAAAATAATGGCCGATGTGGAGTTTGCCTGTTGGCCGCATGCCGCTTAGGACTCGGTTTTTCTTGGTGGTCAAAGTTTTCCCGGGTGCAGAGTTTTAAGTTGTAGGTAATAAGTTATAAGTTTTTTGTGAAACGCGCCAGTTGGCTCAGCGACGGCGCGTTGGACGCATACGTGCATCGTCATCCCGAACGGGTCTTCGAAGTGCGGAGTCTCTCTTGTCGTTGATGCTAAAGAGCGGAGAGATTCCTCGCTTCGCTCGGAATGACGGCCGGAGTCCCGGTCTTGTTCTGGGACTTAATACTTGCAACCTATTACTTAGAACTCGCTCGACGCGGCAAGCTGCTGCGCGACACAAAAGCGGTACAGCCAGGATTGGTTGTGCTACCTAAGCAAGTCGCGGGCGATGATCGTGCGCTGCACTTCGCTGGTGCCTTCGTAGATGGAAATGACGCGGGCGTCGCGGTACATGCGCTCGACATCGGTCTCACGAGAATAACCGAGGCTGCCATGGATTTGCACGGCTTTGTAAACGACGCGATTAACCATTTCGCTGGCGTAGAGTTTTGCCTTCGAAGCGGCCGCGCCCATCCCTTTGCCTGAGTCTTTGAGCCATGCCGCGTAGTACGTCAGGCCGCGCGCGGCTTCCAGTTCCGTCTCTATGTCGGCGATCATCCATTGAATGGCTTGAAATTCGCTGATGGATTTGCCGAAAGCGCGGCGCTGCCGGGCATACTTGACGGACTCATCGAGAGCGCCTTGCGCCAGGCCGACGGCTTGCGCGGCAATGCCGATACGTCCGCCGTCGAGCGCGCTGAGGGCAATTTTAAGTCCCTGGCCTTCTTCGCCGAGGCGATTCGCAGCGGGAACTTCGCAATCGTTCAACAAAATTTCAACGGATGGCGATGAGCGCTGGCCCATTTTGTCTTCGTGGCGGCCGATTTTGAGTCCTTTGAAGGACGGCTCGACAAGAAAAGCGGTGATTCCCTTTGCGCCGGCTTCTGGATTAGTCTTTGCAAAAATGATGAACACGCCAGCAATGCTGCCGTTCGTGACCCACGTTTTTGCCCCATTCAGGCGGTAAACATCGCCATCATGCTTGGCCGTGGCTTGGATGCCAGCAGCGTCGGAGCCTGCGGCGGCTTCCGTCAGGCAAAACGAGCCGAGAATTTCGCCGCTCGCGAGCCGCTTCAGATATTTCTGCTTTTGCGCTTCTGTACTGAATTGCAGCAGCGGAATCTGCACGGCGGAATTGGTCACGCCGAGCGCCGTGGACATCGCGGTATAAACGCGCGCGACTTCTTCGATCATCAGTACATAGGAGACTGTATCGAGGCCCGGCCCGCCCCATTCTTCGGACATCAACATTCCACAGCAGCCCAGGTCCGCGATTTTCTTCAGCAAATCGAGGGGAAATTTTTCTTCGCGCTCCAAGTCCTTCACGAGCGGGCGAACTTCCGTCTCCATAAATTGCCGGACCGTGTCGCGGATCAGTTTTTGTTGGTCGGTGAGAGAGAAATCCATCGCGTGTCAGATAATGCTAGCACAGTAGCACAGCCGCTCCTGCTTTGCGGTTCATGCTTGGCCTGGCGTCAACCGCGCACAGCCCCGAGAAAGCGGGGCAAGCACGAGTGGCTGTGCTACTCAGAGCTTGAAGATTTCGCGGAGGCGCTTGGTCTGCGTGCGGCTGACCGGGACCTCGGTGTGTTTTTTGTCGTTCATTTTCAGCATGAAGGTGGATTTGAACCAGGGCACCACTTCCTTGATGTGGTGGATGTTGACGAGGAACGAGCGGTGCGCACGGAAGAAGGATTCTGACGCCAGCGCCTCCTCGAGTTCATCCAGCGTACGGTGATTCGTCGTGCCTTCGAGATCGCGCGCGATGATGGAGATGAGTCCGTCGCCGATGGTGGCGAAAATTATGTCCTCGGCGTCCATCAGCAGCAGCTTCTGCTGCGCGTTGACCAGAATCTTTGACGGCGCAGGTGCGGCAGCCTTTGCCGCAGCGGTTTTCATTGCGCCCAGGCGGCTGACGAGCTGCTCCAATCGGTCGGTGGGCGAAACTTCCGATTCGATTTCGCGCCGCGCGCGTTGAATGGCCTTGGCGATGCGCGCCTTATCGAACGGTTTCAGTACGTAATCGACGGCGTTCACATCAAACGCTTTTACCGCGTAGTGATCAAATGCCGTGGCGAAGACCACGTGCGGCACATCTATTTTCCGCTCGACAAGCTTTTGTAATACTCCAAAACCATCCAGACCGGGCATCTGCACGTCCAGAAAAACCAAATCTGGGGCGTGTTCTCTGATCAGATTGACCGCTTCGATCCCGTTTTTTCCCTGTGCAATCAGGTGAATGTCCGGAAACGCTTTCAGCAGGAAGGCCAGCTCCTCGCGAGCCGGCTTTTCGTCGTCAACGATGAGCGTGTTGATGGACATGGAAATTTCGCGCGTCCAAGTATAGGCATGGGCGGCGCGGTGGGGCAATTGCCGAGCGGAGTCCAGTGGGTTGAGATTACGTGCGACACTCGGGCAAGCCGGGCGCAGCATGCTGGGTCCTTACAAAAGAGAAGGCGCCGGACCTGGCTTTGCCAAGTCCGGCGCGTTTGGTTTATGAACGAAGCTAGGAGCTAACGACCGCCTGCTTTAGTGGTCGCTCTTGCCGTGCTGGTCGGTACTTCTGCCAAAGTCGAACAGATCGAATAGGTCGCCGATGGCCGGAGTGTTGGTGGGCACGTAAGGATTGTCCCACTCAGTCTTGGGATTGGGCATATTGTCACGGCTGCGCTCAGAAATCGTTGGCAGCCCCCAGTTGTGTTCGATGAATTTGAGGATGGAAACATGGTCGCTATAGTCATGGGAAATATGTCCGCCACGGCTGTGGTTGGAGACCACAATCAGCGGGATGCGCGTGCCATCGCCAAAGAAATCCAAGTTTTGGATATAGCCGGAGTCGTAGTAGCCGCCGCCTTCATCCACGGTCACGAAAATTGCGGTGCTTTCCCAAAGTTGCGGATTGGCTCTTACGCCATCGACGATTTTCTTCACGAAGCCCTCGAAGAGGTCAAACTTCGAGGACGCCGGATGGCCGTCCACCCAGCCGCTGGGCTTAACGAAGGAAACGGCCGGCAGTGTGTCGTTCTTGATGTCGGCGTACAGATCGGTGGTGTCCACGATGTGGTTGGTGCGGATGGAATCGCTGGTCATGATTTGCGTCTGGTACTGGAACGGGTTGCAGATGTTGCAGTACTGATCGCTGAGTGCACCTACTGTTCCGTAGTGAAGTTCATATTTGTCGCCAAGGTAAGCGTTCCACTGGTCGTTGTAAGACTTCCAGGAGACGTTGTTTTCCAGCAGGACGTCAGCGATGCTGCGCTGGCTGGTGGGAGGAATCGTAAAAGGCGTGTTGTAAATAAAGTGGTCGTTGTAAGCGTTGGAGCCGTCGCCGAAGTAGCCTGGATTGTAGTTGTTCAGCAGGTAGTAGTGGCCCGCTTCGCAGTTGGGATTGATCGGGTGCGCTAGAGAAGCCAAGTGCTTAAGAATTGGGCCAACGCCGGGTTGCGAGGCATCGGAACAATCTGAATAGCTGCCGCCGCCATACACCGCTGAACCAAAGCCGCCGCCCCCGTAGCCGTCCTGAATCCACCAGTTGTTAGTGCCAGGAACCGGGTTGGGATTCTCGATTTCATCCACGACGCCAGTATCGGCGGGTTGATCGGTCCAAACCGCAACGTTGTGCGGTGGAACAGCAGGCTTGCCGCTGCCACTGGGATCGCTGAACCAAAGCGCATCGCCGAACCCGAGCATGATGCTGTCCAGGCCGGTACCACCCATTGCTGGTTGGTGGTAGTTGTCGCTCATGGAGAACTCGTCAGCAAGTTCCTTTAAGTAAGGGGCATCGCCCTGCAAAACGTTGTAGAAGCCCATCGCGGTCGAGCCCTCACCGGTGGTTTTGGCCGTCGGCGAATAGTCCGTGCTGAAATTGGCCGGCTGAGAAACGCCGTTCACGTTCGAACCAACAGTAAGTTCGGTCCAGGCAAAGAGATCCGATTTGCACCCGCTAGGATTGGACTTGCTGGAATAGGCGACGTTGCAATCAGCCTGTTGCCACATTTGATAGAAGCGATGAACCGGACTGGAAGCATACGAGTCCCAGTTAAACGTGTCCGCACCCTTGGAATTGGAGAGTTGGAAAGGGCCGCCAGGCAAGCTGGAGTAGGGGGCCGTCGAATGGACTCCAGTTACGCGCGAGTCTGGTACTCTCCCCGGGAGCCCTGTGCCACCAGAGGTCAGGTAGCCGTAGTACGTTGTGTCTGGAAGGCCGTTCTCGGAAGCTTCGGCATCCGCCAGTGAGCAGATTCCATTGTTCTTGCAAACCTCGGTAGGCCCGCCGGTGAGCGGGGCCGGGAGAATACCGTAGGGCGTCTTGTTGATCGGGCTCAACTGAAATTCAGCGGCGCCAGTGATGTCGGCCGAATATTGCGCGGCCAGCGAATAGTTCGAACTGGGCGTGCCATCTTCATTGATGATGTGCTTGGAAAGAAGATTGTCCACCTTCTCGCCGGGCTTCGGCCTGTAAGTGGCGAAGATGTGATCGAAGCTGCGGTTTTCACCGACGATCACGATTACGTGCTTGATGGGCGACTTGCTGTCTCTACCCTGACTCTTTTTATCCGGCGGGGCTGCGTTCGCGATAGTACCGCCGAGCGAGAACGGCACGGCTGTCAGTATTGCCAAACTAACCCGCGCGGTATGCGCGAGCTTCTTGAAAATACGGTTTGCAGGCATCGGCTCTCCTTGGACACCACGAGTCACTGGGCGACGGAGAGTATTCATCTTGCTGTGTTGCGGAATAGTTGAAGCAATGTGAAATTCATGTTCAAAGCCCGAGGCACCGAGGTAAGCGAACCGGACGATCGACGCAAAAGAAGAAATTCTGCGCAAATCCTTTATCATCAAGCGTGCAATTCGCATTGCCGGGAGCGGACATGGAAAAAGGAATCGTCAAGCAGCCCAACAAAAAAGCCAAAATTTTGAAAAGCGAAATCATTTACGAGGGCAAAGCCTTCGGCGTGCGGCGCGACGAATTGATCGAACCTACCGGCGTTCGAACCACTCGCGAGGTCGTAACTCATCCGGGTTCCGTTGTGGTGTTGCCGGTACTTCCCGATGGACGGATCGTGTTGGTCCGCCAGTACCGCCACGCCACCAGGCAGTATTTATGGGAGCTCGTCGCCGGGCGAATGGAGCCGGGCGAAAATCCCAAGAAAGGCGCGCAGCGCGAACTGATCGAGGAGACCGGCTACCGCGCCAAAAAGTTCACCGTATTTTTGGATGTCTTTCCGACCCCCGGTTTCCTGGAAGAGCGGATGTATATTTTATTGGCCGAGGGCGTCAGTGCCGGCGAAGCCGCTCCGGAAGAGGATGAAAAAATCATCGTGGCCGCCTACACCCGAAAAGAACTGGAACAAATGATGCGGACAGGCAAATTAAAAGACGCCAAGTCTATCGCTGGTCTGCTATTTTATTTTTCGTTTATTATCAAGACAATTGCTAAACGCCGAAGTTAATGGCTTAAAACGATTTTGCACTGCGAAAAACTCTACAGAAAACTTATAAAGTTGCCACCAAGTTCTATTGACTCGGAGTTCCGTTCTGATACACTCCGCCCATTCCAGTTCTGTTTGTTTTGGTTCTCTACCGTACCAAGCAGGCATGGAATCTTTTGTACCATTCGTTTCAATTCAGGGAGGACGAAAGCGGTGCAAGGAACGGTAAAGTGGTTCAACAATTCGAAGGGCTATGGTTTCATTGGTCGCGCGGATGGTCCGGATGTTTTTGTCCACTATTCGGCGATTACCGGTGATGGCTATCGCACATTGCAGGAAGGCGATGCAGTGGAATTCGAAATTGTACAGGGTCCGAAAGGACCGCAAGCAGCAGAAGTACAAAAAGCAGCATAAACTACAATGCAATAATTACGGCCGGCTGGGATGTTCCCCTCTGCCGGCCTTTTTGTTTCACCCGGTACCAGATTCGATTCGAAACCAGTTCGCATTATAATCACCCCATGGACAACCAACAGATCGCTCGCATCCTTCGTGAGACCGCGCAATTGCTGGAAATTGACGGCGCCATTATCGGCCGTTACCGCAGCTACGAGAAGGCGGCCGAGCTTATTGCGGGACTGCCGGACTCCATCGAACAACTCGCTAAAGATCCCGAAAAACTGAAGGAGCTCCCCGGTATTGGCGATCGCATGGTGGAACACTTGAACGAAATTCTGGAAACCGGCGACTATGCGCTGCGCAAAAAGCTTCTGAAAAAATATCCCGCGACGATTCTGGACGTGCTGCAACTCCAGTCGCTCGGTCCCAAGAAAGCCGCGTTGCTGTGGAAGAAATTCAAGGCCGGCAGCGTCCCCGAAGTAGAAAAGATCGCGCTGGAAGGCAAGTTGCGCGACGTCCCGGGCTTCGGCGAAAAAAGCGAGCAGAATATTCTAAAGGCCATCGAAGCGTTTAAGCGCCTCATCGGGCGTTTCCTGCTGCAGAGTGTGGAAGTGGCCGCTGAAGCCTTGCAGGAACACATTGCCAAGGCCGGCAAGGCCGCGGAAAGCGTTACGCCGGCGGGTTCGCTGCGCCGCGGCAAAGAAACCGTCGGCGATCTGGACCTGCTCGTGACTCTCGCCGATGGATACACCGCGCAAAAGCACGTTGACGCACTTGCCGAGCACATCCTGAAATTTCCCGGAATCGACCAGACCCTGGCGCATGGCGAGAACAAAGTGAGTTTCACGCTCAAGAACGGCCTGCAAGTTGACGTGCGCCTATTGAAGAAGGAAAACTTCGGCGCGGCTCTTCTTTATTTCACCGGTTCGCGAGAACACAACGTGCGGCTGCGCGGCCGCGCCAACGAAATGGGCTGGACGCTGAATGAATATCAACTGGCCACTCTGAAAGCGGAAAAGCGCGTCGCCGGACGTACCGAAGTAGAAATCTATAACAAGCTCCAGCTGGACTACATCGAGCCGGAGCTACGCGAAAATAGTGGCGAAATTGAAGCCGCCGAAGTGCACAAACTTCCTCAGTTGATCCAGCGCCAGGACGTGCAGGGCGATCTGCAGATGCACACCACCGCCAGCGACGGAAAAAACTCCATCGAGGAAATGGCCGCAGCAGCCAAAGCGTTGGGCCACAGCTATATCGCCATCACCGACCATTCGAAAGCGGTCACCGTCGCCAATGGACTCGACGAAAAACGCATGGCCCAGCACATCAAGAATCTGCGTGCGGCGGACGCCAAGGGCCTCGGCATCCGCGTTTTTGCCGGCGCAGAGGTGGACATCCTGAAAGACGGCTCGCTTGATTACTCCCACGAAATCCTGGCGGAGATCGAAGTCGTCGTCTGCTCCGTGCACTCTTATATGAACCTGGACAGCGTGGCCATGACCGACCGTTTGCTCGCCGCCATCGAAAATCCCTACGCGCAAATCATCGGCCACCCCACCGGGCGGCTGTTGTTGCGCCGCGATCCCTTCCCTTACGACATGGAGAAGGTGCTCGACGCCTGCGCCAAACACGGCGTAGCAATGGAGTGCAACTCCTACCCCGATCGCCTGGACCTCAAAGACCTTCACCTGCGCATGTGCAAGGATCGCGGAGTCAAAGTTGTCATCTCAACGGACGCCCACACCACCAGTAATCTCTCCTTCATCCAATACGGCGTCACCACCGCCCGCCGCGGCTGGCTTTCCAAGGCCGACGTGCTGAATACCCTTGGGCCAGAGCAGTTCCTTCAGGCGCTACGTCCGAAGCCAGACGCAGCAAGGACCAAGAGCGCGGGTCGAAGCAGGTAGGGTCGGGAGCAATTTTGAGGTCCCGGGAACCTTTTAGAAGCGATTCTCGTATCTCTAATGGCAGGCACGAATAGCACGCGGGAACGCTAAAAAGAGGCATAGACAACCATGTTCGCTCTTCCCTTCACAGACAGGACGCCCAAAAGCGTCCCCGGACGGCTCGCAGGCTTCGCGGCCTTGGCCCTTTTTGCCAGCTCGTTCGCCGTAGGTTCGGCCAGCGCTGAAGAATGGACTAAGTCTTACGCTGTGAGCGGTAGGGCTCGGGTCCATGTGGATTCGAACGACGGCTCGGTTCGCGTGACCACTGGCGATTCCAAGCAGGTCGAATTTCACGTCATCTATAGCGGCTATACGATGGACAGAAACCTGACCATTTCTTCGAACCAGAGTGGCGATCAGGTCCAGGTCAGCGCCCGCGTTCGCAACGGCATTAGCTTTGGCTGGGGAAATCACCGCACGCTTCGCATCGAAGTGCACATGCCTCGCAACGCCGACTTGAATGTGGACACCGGCGATGGTTCGGTCGAATCCGACGCAATCACCGGGAATCTCGATATTCATACTGGTGATGGCCACATTCGCGTTGACGGCGCCAAGGGTGAGATCCGTCTGCGCACTGGCGATGGCAGCATTGAGGGTCGCGACCTGGATGGACAACTGGAAGCCACCAGCGGCGATGGCCACATCAACATTGAAGGCCGTTTTGACGCTCTTAACATCAAGACCGGCGACGGCAGCGTCACCGCTCATGCCAATCCGGGCTCCAAGCTTGCCAACGGCTGGAATATTCATACCGGCGACGGCAGCGTGACTATGTCATTGCCCGGCGACCTCCAGGCCAACATTGACGCTAGCACCAATGACGGTCGAATCAGCCTGGGCTTACCAGTTTTGGTCGAAGGGACCATGGGCACATCGCAGATCCACGGCAAAATGAATGGCGGAGGCCCTCCCCTCACGATCCACACCGGGGACGGCTCTATCCACTTGAGCAAGACCTAGGCGCCGTAAAAACCACGAGTTTCGGGGGAGAATAGCGACCCCAGCTTTAAGCCGGGTCAGATGCTCTGCCTTTTCCTGTCGCCGCCTTGAATTACTGAATACTAGAACTTCTAGCCTAGGACTGAAAAAAGTAGTCGTTCGATTGCTACAGCTGTCCTCTCTTTCCTACCCTGAATCTGTCTAGCCAACCTAACTCGTTGAAAATAGAGCTCCCTTAGTTGGACTGAGACTTGCCCATACAAATTGTGTCAACGGAGGTCGCCTTGATCGTCTACGTGCTTATTTTGGGTGTTGTAACACTCTCAGTCGTATCTCTGATCAGCTCGATTTTCGAATCCCAGCAGCGTCGCCGCTCACAAAACCGCTGGTAACGCAAGCCTTGTAGCCCAACCCTTGTGAACCGATTTGCAACCCTGCTCCTCGTGCGCAATACTACTAGTTTGTTTGTAGGCACTTTTTCGAGGCCACGACCTCATTCGCAGTGAAATCGCTCGCAAACAGGGGAGTTGAATGGAAAAGCCAGCTAAGATTGCGCCACCGAAGGGAAAACTCGGGATCCTTTTGCCGGGTATGGGTGCTGTTAGCACGACATTCATGGCGGGAGTCGAATTGGTTCGCAAAGGCCTTGCCCAGCCCGTCGGATCGCTGACGCAGCTTGGCACCATCCGCCTCGGCAAGCGTACCGATAACCATTCGCCGAAAATTAAGAAGTTTGTCCCACTGGCCGATCTTGACGATCTCGTCTTCGGCGGCTGGGATCTTTTTAAAGACAACGCTTACCAGGCCGCTGCGAATGCGGGCGTGCTCAGTAACGAAGATCTCGCCAAGGTGAAGCCGTTTCTCTCCAAGATCAAGCCAATGAAAGCGGCCTTCGATAAAGAGTATGTGAAAAAGCTCGACGGCACTTACGTCAAAAAGGCAAAAAATAAGTACGAGCTCGCGCTGCAACTCAAGGAAGACATCGCGAATTTCAGGAAGACTTCGCGCGCCACTCGCCTGGTCACTTGCTGGTGCGCTTCAACCGAAGTGTTCATCAGGCCGGAAGAAGTTCATTCGACGCCAGAAAAATTTATCGAAGGCATGAAGAACAATCATCCGGCGATTGCGCCTTCGATGCTCTATGCGTGGGCATCGGTAACCAGCGGAGTGCCGTTCGCCAACGGCGCGCCAAATCTCACCGTTGATATTCCCGCCATGCAGAAATTGGCGCTCGATCACAATGTCGCCGTATGCGGCAAAGATTTCAAGACCGGCCAAACGTTGATAAAGACTGTTCTCGCGCCAGCCTTTAAGGCCCGTATGCTCGGACTTGATGGCTGGTATTCCACCAACATTCTCGGCAACCGCGATGGCGAAGTGCTCGACGATCCCGGCTCGTTCAAAACCAAGGAAGAATCCAAGCTCGGCGCGCTTGAATATATTCTCCAGCCACAACTCTATCCGGAGCTCTACGGCAAAATTCACCACAAAGTCCGTATCAATTATTACCCGCCGCGCGGTGACAACAAAGAAGGCTGGGACAACATCGACATTTTCGGCTGGCTCAACTACAAAATGCAGATCAAGGTGGACTTCCTTTGCCGCGATTCAATTCTTGCGGCGCCCATCGTTCTCGATCTCGTCCTTTTCCTTGATTTAGCGCAACGCGCCGGATTCCGCGGCATTCAGGAATGGCTCAGCTTCTATTTCAAGTCGCCCATGACCAGCCCGGAACTTTATCCCGAGCACGACCTCTTCATTCAATCCATGAAGTTGAAGAACACACTACGCTGGCTGATGGGCCAAGAACTAATCACCCACCTCGGCCAGGAATACTACGACTAGACTTTGCCTCGGCATTTTCCCTAGGGGCGCAGCACCACTGCGCCCTTTCTTTCTTTTTCTCTTCTTCCCTTGGGTGGCGTTATCCTTCACTTCGCCGCCGCTGCGCTCTTTGCTTCCACAGCGTCCAGTACGCGAGTCGAATACACCAGCGCCGCGCCAGCGTTCATTGCTACAGCTACGCCCAGCGCTTCGCTAATCTCTTCCTTCGACGCGCCGGCTTTCAGCGCCGCGTCGGTATGAAACGTAATGCAACCGTCGCATCGCGTAGTCACCGCCACCGCCAGCGAAATCAGTTGCCGCGTCTTTTCTCCCAGGTGTGTCGTTTGCGCATTCGCACCGGAAAGCGTCATGTACCCTTTCACCGTATCTGGTGACAGCTTCGACAGCTCTCCGATCTTCCCCGTCAGTTGGTTTTTATAATCATTCCAATTAAGCATCATCTGTCTTCTCCTGAAGCGTGCGACTCTTGAAAATGCAATCACCGCCAGTACACTGTGTATAGCTCCCTAATATACAAGCTCTTGCGCGGCCTTTCATCGTTGAGCGGAGTTTTTAACTGTTTTTGACATGAGTCAATGTCATCGCGGCAAGTCGCGGGTGGCCGAACTTGATTGTATGTCTCGTAACCGGACCGCTTCGTGATTCGCGTCACTTAGCGCGCCCTACCGATCGCTTTGGGAATGCAGTGATCGGCCAGGAACCGCAAGGCCACCCGACGACAGCCTCGAACTCAGCCAGTTCGTGTGCATAGTCCAAACAGGCGGCAATTTGTTCCCGCGTGAGATCCTGGAATTCAGCCATGATCTCTTCGGCGCTGCGTGCAGAGGCGAGGTGGCCTAAGACAAGGCTCACAGGGATTCGAGTTCCCTTCAGACGCGCCTTGCCGCGCAGAACTGACGGACCGGATACCAAACGTGTTTTTCCAGTTTGCGTAAAGCTACCGCTCTCTTGGGAGTCCGTCACAACAGGCTAGCCGTGAATTTCGAGTCCAACCCGCCTTATGATATCGTTTCAAATTCGGCCTGACGCGCCGAAGTGCGCCATCGTCACGCAACAGCAAGCTGCATTCGAGTTTTGTTTTTGATGAAATCGTTCCGGGGGGTTGTGCAAGATGAAGAACAGCTACAACGGGCAAGCCGTTCCAAAGGAAGGTACGCCCATCGACTACAGCGGCGGCGAGCTGCAAGTCCCGCACAACCCCATCATTCCTTTCATCGAGGGCGATGGCACCGGCCGCGACATCTGGAAAGCTTCCCGCCGCGTTTTCGATGCCGCGGTCGAACACGCATATGGCGGCAAGCGCAAAGTTGCCTGGTATGAAGTTTTTGCCGGCGAGAAAGCTTTCAATGCCTACAAAGAATGGCTCCCCAACGACACCGTCGAAGCCATCCGCGATTTCCGCGTGGCCATCAAAGGTCCGCTCACGACGCCCGTCGGCGGCGGCATTCGTTCACTCAACGTCGCGCTGCGTCAGATTCTCGATCTCTATTCTTGCGAGCGCCCGGTGCGTTATTTCGAAGGTGTTCCCTCGCCCGTCAAGCATCCCGAAAAACTGAACGTTTTCATCTTCCGCGAAAACACTGAAGACGTGTACATCGGCATCGAGTGGAAATCCGGCTCGCCCGAAGCCAAAAAAATTCTCGAATTCCTCAACAACGACATGTTGAAAGATGGCAAAAAGCAAATCCGTTGGGATTCCGGCGTCGGCATCAAGCCGATTTCTCCCACCGGCACCAAACGCCTGGTTCGTCGCGCCGTCAAATACGCACTCGCTCACAAACGCAAATCCGTCACGCTGGTCCACAAAGGCAACATCCAGAAATTCACCGAAGGTGCCTTTCGCGACTGGGGCTACGAACTTGCGCAGCACGAATTCCGCGAACAAACCATCACCGAACGCGAAAGCTGGATCATTGATAATCTCGACAAAAATCCCCAGCTCTCCATCGAACAAAACTCAGCCGCCATCGAGCCCGGCCTCGAGCAAGCCACCGACGCCTTCAAAAAGACCATCTACGACGAAGTGCATCACACGCTCGGCTCGATCTACAAAACCCACGGCCAGGGCCGGTGGAAACAAAAATTAATGATCAACGACCGCATCGCCGACTCGGTTTTCCAACAAATCCTGATGCGCCCCGACGAGTACAGTGTCCTCGCTACGTCCAATCTAAACGGTGACTATCTCTCCGATGCTTGCGCTGCGCAGGTCGGCGGACTCGGCATGGCCCCCGGCTCGAACATTGGCGATGGCTTCGGCGTTTTCGAAGCCACCCACGGCACCGCGCCCAAATACGCCGACAAAGACGTCATCAATCCCGGTTCCGTCATGCTGTCTGGCGCGATGATGTTCGAATTTCTCGGCTGGGACGAAGCCGCCAAACTCATCGAAGACGGTATAGCCCGCACCATCCAGCAAAAGAAAGTAACCTACGATTTAGAGCGCATGATGCCCGGCGCCACCAAAGTAGGCACTTCCGCCTTCGCGACCGCCATCATCGAAAATATGAAAGGCATGTCCGCCGCCGGCTGATTTTTCTTCCTAGCACCGCCACACCTGGCTGTGCAGCGGTTTAGGAGAAACGCTAATTCCAAATTTTGGCAACAATTATCCGGAGAAAAAATCGCATGAGCAGAAAAAAAGTAACCGTAGTGGGCAGTGGCTTCGTCGGCTCCACCACCGCGCAACGCATCGTTGACATGGAACTCGCCGACGTCGTCCTCACCGACATTCTCGAAGGCCCGCCCGCCGGCAAAGCGCTGGACATGGTCGAAGCCACGCCGATCACTAAGTCCGACGCGCACGCCATTGGCCTCTCCACCGCGTCCGGCGACTATTCCGGCACCGCCAACAGCGACATCGTCGTCATCACCGCCGGTTTCCCGCGCAAGCCCGGCATGAGCCGCGACGATCTCCTCAAAGCCAACTACGACGTCGTCAAAGCCGTCGTCGAACAAATCATCAAGCATTCGCCCAATTGCATCATCATCGTCGTCACCAATCCACTCGACGCCATGGCGCAAGCCGCGTTCAAAGTCAGCGGCTTTCCTAAGCAACGCGTTCTCGGCATGGCCGGTGTACTCGATTCGGCGCGCATGAGCGCCTTCGTCTCCATGGAGTGCAAAGTCAGCGTCGAAAACGTTCACTCCTTCGTTCTCGGCGGCCACGGCGATGACATGGTCCCGCTCCCGCGCTATTCGAACGTCGCTGGCATTCCTCTCCCCGATTTGTTGCCGAAAGATCGCATCGACGCCATCGTCGAACGCACCCGCAAAGGCGGCGCGGAAATCGTCAATCTCCTCAAGACCGGTTCTGCCTACTACGCTCCTTCCGCCGCAGCCGTCGAAATGGTCGAAGCCATCCTCAAGGATAAAAAGAAAATCCTTCCCTGCGCCGTCTATCTCGAAGGCGAATACGGCATCAAAGGCCTCTTCGTAGGTGTCCCGGTAAAACTCGGCGCGAAAGGCGTAGAACAAATCGTCGAAATCAAACTAACCGCCGACGAAAACGCCGCCCTACAAAAATCCTCAGCCTCGGTCCGCGAACTCGTCACCGTTCTCGGGCTCTAGGATTGCATTAACGGACGTACCAGTTTCCGCAGAATATCTTTCCGCTGCCCTTAAGGATGGCTATCAAACGAAAACGGCAACGCTGACGCACCGTCATATCGGCGACTTACGATTGCTTCTCGTGGCTTGCGATCCGTTTCTATGTCCGGATTTAGAACCTTTCTCGCTGGCGGTTCCCCGGGAAATATCCCTGTCGTTTTAAGCATCGCTAATACTGCAATCGATCAGCACGTTAAATTCGCCTCGCGGCACTTCAAGCAGAGCGACGCGATCAATTGGGAAATGATGACTATCGGCGATCAAGGCGAAATATTTGGTTATCCCGTGGATTCAGGTACGGGTTGCTTCATGGATCGCTCCGCTCATCTATCTCTAAATGAGAAAACGCGAGCCAATCCCAACTACTACGAAACGATGCTCGCCGAAATGGAGAAAACGTACACTCGCACTTGGAGTTGGCTAAATTTTAAATTTGATGATGAGAATTTGATCGCCTTCTCTTCAGGGTACGGCGACGGAGTGTTCGCGACGTATGCTGGTTACGATGCCGAAGGAAAATTGTCGAAAGTGGTCACCGATTTCTCTGTGCTAGAAGATTAGTCATCCTCCGAAGTTTCATGCATTTCGGCATCCCGTTGCGGGACGCCTTAAATGAGAAAAGTACCGGGACAAGCGACCATCGCCTGACGACAAATCCAAGTTCAGCGCGTAGGAAAGAAGAGATCCTGAAGGTTCGCGCTCCATCCCTGGATCGATTGCGGTCGAATCAGGCTCGGAGGGTGACTGTTGTTCTTGTTGCTCATCTGGAGAGAATATCCATTGGCAAGGTAGGAAGGGATCTCGCGGTAATCCGTCACCGGAATATAAGGACCTTTTTTCCCCAGTTGAACGCGATACCGATTGTCTGGGAATAGATGTGGCAGCAAACGCGTTCCGATTTTCTTGCCGCGAGACACTGTAGCAAACAGCATTCGGCCACCCTCGAAATAAATAAATCTCACCTATTCTACAAACGCCGAATGATGGTGATAAGTGGCAAGACTGTGGAAAAGTGTGGATACCTTTTTCCCCATACGGGCGCATAAATCGCCAATTTGTTCTCTACAAACTCTCTTCGCCCTTTTTAATGCACATAAAATCCGTTCTTGGACAGCACCACGTAATCCTTCCCCTTCTTTCCAAACGATGACCCGAGTCGCACATCCAGCTTGTGTGGCTTTCCCAGCGCCGCGCTGGCTTTCGTGTAGTATCCCAGCGTATAGCGCGTCTTGATTCGCTCGATCAGCGCGGCAAACGCCGCTTCCAGATGAGTCACATCCTGCACATTGAAAATTTCCCCGCCCGTCTGGTCCATTACGCTGCGAATGTTCACCAGCCCTTTTTCCATCCTCCTGGGCAATTCTGCTCTTGTCTTTCGTGAACGGCACTCGCAACTCGGCTTCCGTCGAAAACGTAAACAGCGCCACCTCATCCTCGGGTTTCAGCGCCCGGAGCGCGGTGTTGGCAGCATCACGCAACGGCCCCAGAAACGGTTCGATCGAATCGCTCAAGTCCAGCACCAGCGCAACATTCAACGGCAATTCGTCGCGGCTGAAGATCTGCACGTTTTGCTCGACGCCATCTTCGCGTAGTTCGAAGTTCGCCCGTTTCAAATCACCCATGATGTTCCCAGCTTTCGTCTTCACCGTAGCGTCTACCATCACCAGGTTCACGCTCGCACGAATCACTCCACCCTGCTCCTGATCCTGGCTCTGCGCCATAGCAGGAGAGCCCGACCAACATCCAAGCAAAACAATGAAAACTGAAAGCAAGCTCCATGCAGTTCGCCAAATTGTGCACATCACCGTTTTTCGATCCCTCGCAATCTCGCAACAACGCTCTCCAGGCTACGGCATAGCGCTTGTTTGGACTGAACCCCGGCTGCCGCTTTACCCAAGTCTTGCACAGAATCATCACCACCACTCCGCCCAAGTCACTGCTAAAACATGCACGCGTCCCCCTCTTCTCAAATACCGTAACTTGGATTACGATTCCCGGCTTGGAGGTGCTCCATGCCTTTCCACATCATGACCCTGTCAAGAGTGGCTATGCCCGTCAGCCAGGCTGAGGGCCTGAAAATCCTGGAACGCGATCAGTTTTGCTGCAGGTACTGCGGATTGGACGGCAAGGCCAGCTTTGAAAACGCCCTGGTGATGTCCGTTGATTTTGTCCAGCCGCGTGCCCGCAAGGGTAAGAAGGATCCCGCCAATCTGGTGGCCTGCTGTCGTCCATGCAACACGATCAAAGGCACGCGCGTCTACAAAAGCTTCGAGGATGCCAAGAAATACGTGCTGGATCGGCGTGAACAGATGCGCCGGGCCTGGGAAGCCACTCGCGTACGGCCTGCGGCAAGAGCTGCTTCCGCTTAACGTGCTTGGAACGCGTGTTGGCGCACAGTAAGGCCCCAGCCACTCTGGAAAATTCTCCCCAAACGCCTGCCGGAGATCGGCTCAGGCCTTGCATCTCGAATCGCGCTAGGAATCAAATCTTCTAAACCGGCGGCTTCATTTCCTTGCCGCTGATCTGCAGATCGAATCCGTTCGGATCATTCACGTGAAAACTATTTTCGGTGTCCGCCTGCGGATTAAGTCCACGACGCTCCAATTCAGCCTTAACCGCGTTCTTGTCCCAATTCTCGATGGTATATGCAATGTGGTCGATCCGCGGCGGCGTGCTTCCTGGAGGCGCGTTGCGCGGAATCAGAAACGTATTTGTGTCACCCAGGATCAGGCCGCACTGCTTCCCCGTATCCCCAACGACTTTCATCCCCAGCAAATCCGCATAAAAATCGCGCGTCTTCGCGTAGTCGCTGACTTGATACGAGATATGGTTCACCGCAACCGCCCTGAACGCCTTCGATTTTTCTCCCAACGCACTTGCAGCGGATACCGGTACGCCCGCCGCAGTTCCGCCACAAACGCAAGGCTTTTAATCAGTTGCCGTCGCGTTATCCTGCCGCGTTCAAAATCTTCCACTAGTCTAACAATCACGTTTTCCATCTTCGCCTCCACAACGTAGCCGCCGCACCGCCACTGCCATTGCTATTGAAACACGCTAAACACATTTAGACGCGCAAAATTGCTTCGCCACCGATTGCCGGCTGCTGGGCTCGCTCGATATTGGCCGCATTCACCGGCCAGGTGCTTTCACTTTCGTGATCTCCCGTTTGCCCACGGCCCACTCGCAACCTGGCCGATCCCATCGCTGGCGCGGGCCAAGGGCACATGGTTAGGCGCCCTGGATTTAGGTCACTTTCTCCCGCCACCGACGACGATGAATAAGGACGATTGCAGCCGTGCACAATGAGTTCCCAAAGAACCTGCAAAAACCGATGGAAGACTTAGTTGACGCATTCCTTTATCTCGGCCCTCAGGATTTGAGGCAAAGGGAAAAACTGCCCGCTGATATCGCTTTGGATGCTAATTAAAGAATGGAATTGCAGAAAGGCGGAACAATGTGGAGATTGCCTGAAGCAGCGACTGAGACGCCGAAAGAGTTCGATCAGCAGATTGTGAATAGTGCCGGAACACCTCTTTTTGTCATTCCTGGGCCGCCGGATCCCAACCAACCGGGTCCCCGCACTCTCTAGGCAGGTACAGGCTTGTCTCGGTCGCAAGAGCCGCAGTAGCGCGCCTCAATGAATGAAAACAGCGGCTCCTAAAACTCTAAGTCATTTATTGTTATACTCTTACGAAGGTACCTGGGCACCGATTATCAGGACTGGAGCCTTACCAGCCCTGGCGGCTCACCAACCGAAAACACGTTGCGCTGCCAAAACCAGCCCCAACGTGAACCCGGCGATCACCACTTCCCCGATCGCGCCTACGGCAAACGGTTTCAGCCCCTGTTTTGAGAGCGCCTTGAAATTGGTGCGCAGCCCGACGCCCGCGAACGTCAGCAAGAACGCCCAACGCGAAAGATTCGCCAGCGCGCCAATCTGTTCCTTGGAGAAAAATGCCGCAGTAGCGAGAGTCGAAATGATCAGAAATCCCAACACGAACTTGGGAAACTTCTGCCACAAGAATTTGGCCTTGTTCCCCACCGCTTGCGCCTGTCCGCGGCTCGCCCAATAAAACGCATACGCCAGCACCACAAATCCGATCAGCGCATTGCGCGTGGTCTTCGTCAGCACCGCCAGTTTTCCCGCTGCGTCAGAATACAACGCACCGGCAGCCGCGGCTTCGGCCGTGTTGTCCACTGCCAGCCCGGACCACACGCCATAAGCATGATCCGTCAAATGCAGCGCATGTCCGATCAACGGAAATGTGAACAGCGAAAGCGCACCCAGTGCCAGGATCGCCGCAATCGCAAACGACGAATCCTCCTCATCCGCTTCAATTGCACCCTGCGTGGCAATGATCGCGCTGACTCCACATACCGCGGAGCCGACCGCCAGTAGTGAAGTTAATTTTGGTTTCAATCCGAACGCGCGCCCAAGAAATGTCATGAACGCAATCGCAAGCGTAATTTCAATGCCCACCAGCGCCAGGCTGGTTCCACCCAGTTTCAGCACGTCGCCCAGCAAAAATCGCGCGCCCAGCAGCACAATCCCGGCCTTCAGCCAGAACTCGTACGTGGCCACACCGGCGCGAAAAACCTCCGGCACTCCCACCGTATTGGAAATCACCAGGCCCAGCAGAATCGCCCACAGCACATACTCTATATTCGGAAACGTCCAGTGATGCGCCTTCGCATATTTTCCCACGTTCGCTTCCAGCAGCTTCCCCGCGTAACCCACCGCGGCCAGCAACAGCACTCCCGGCACAATTTTCAAGAATCGCAGCGCCGGATTCACCGGACGCACCTGCGAAATAGCAATCGAGCTTGCCATACTCCACCTCATCTCCGTCATCAAACTTCCACAACATCAAATCTCACGAGCGTTTTTGTCGCGACGAGATCACTTTTTCACCAGGGGATATGCTTGAACACACCAGCACGAACTAGCGCCGCCAGCACAAACGCGAGCAACACCGCCCACGCGTCAATCGAAAAACCGCGTGGTTTCACTGGAGCCGTCACCACTTGTCCTTGTTCGCTCATTCTGTTTCTCCTTTCGCTGTCACGCACAGAAATCAAACCCACAGCTATCAAAGCTGGTCAATTTTTCTTCCGCGCATTCAAACCCACTTCGTTCGCTTCTCCGCTTTTCAGCAATTCCGGATTTATTCCCGCGCCCCACTCCGCAACCGACTGTGTCGCCACGCGTCCGACCAGCAGAATCGACGGAGCCGGCAATAGCGCTTCGCTCCCCAACGCGGCGATGTTGGTCCAACGAACCGTCTGCTCGGCGCGCGTCGCTTGCGAAACCACAGCGCAAGGCGTTTCCGGCGACAACCCGTTTTCGACCAACCGATCCGCAACTTCGCCGTAATGCGTTCCCGGCATGTAAATCGCAATCGTCGTCTCCGGAGTTACTGCTGCCCAGTTCAACCAGTTCCCGGTGTCGCCTCGCGAAAACGTTGTGAACAAAACTTGCGAAGCAAGTCTCCGGTCCGTCAGCGAAATTTTGGCTCCCGCTGCCGCTCCAATCGCAGCAGTGATTCCCGGAACAATTTCGAAATCTGCTTGCGCTTTTCTCAACGCCTCGATTTCTTCTCCGGCGCGGCCAAACAGCAGCGGATCGCCGCCCTTTAGCCGAACGACAATTCTGTTTTTCGTTGCATAGTTCACCAGCAGACCGTTGATCTCTTCCTGCGTCAGCAACTTTTTCCCGGCGCGTTTGCCAACATCAATCAATTGCGCGCTGCGCGAAACCAGCGCCAACACTTCTTTACTGACCAGCGCGTCGTACAACAGCACATCGGCATCGGCAAGAATTCGCGCGGCCTTAAGCGTCAACAATTCGGGATCGCCCGGCCCCGCTCCGACCAGATAAACTTTTCCGCTCATGCCACACCTTGCCGCGAGGGCTCCTTCCGCGATTCTCTTACGAAGCGCTCATACATCGGCTTGCTCGCCAGGTGGTGCAGCATCTGCTTGTTGGTTTCCGTGCCGCCGCCGTCCGCCGCACGCAAAAGCTCGCGCGCAGCGCCCAGCCACTCCAGCCACACCTCGTACTCCGGCCCAAACTGTTGCTCGAGTTCCTGGCGTAAACGCTGCGCCAGCGCAGGACTCTTGCCATTCGTCGAAATCGCAATCTGCAAATCGCCGCGTTGCACAATCGATCCGTAATAAAAATGGCAGTTCTCGATGTCATCCACCGCGTTGCATAAAATTCCTCGCGTTTCCGCTTCGCGAAACACGGATGCATTCACGCCAGGAGCGGCAGTAGCCGCGATGACCAGCGTCGCGTCAGAAACATCACCCGCTTGAAACTTGCGCGGAACCCATTCGATCGTTCTGTTGCGGATCGGTTCGGCAAACGCAATATGAACGTCCGGCGCAATCACGCGCACTCGCGCGCCAGCGCGCAGCAATCCATCGATTTTGCCGGCGGCAATCTCGCCGCCGCCCACTACCACTACCAGCCGTCCTTGCAACTTAACGAAAATCGGAAACAAGCTCATGTTCAGCCCTCCACTCCTGCCGGGATTCTGCCGCCGGCTACGTCGCGTTCCACTGCGACAAAGGATTCGCCCGCAAGAATGGTGCGAATCTGCTCGTTGGTATTGCGTGCAAGAAAGGTCCGCAGATTTTCATTGCTCTCGCAGGTTTCCTGAAAATGTATAAGCAAGCGTTCGATGGCGTCGGGAACATCCGTCGCCGCGCAGCGATACCCGACTGGACGCGCAATCGAAGCGATATGGCCAACGCTGCCGCCCACGCAGAAATAATACGCATCCATCATTTTTCCGCCGACCTTGATTTTTTTGCCTTCGATGCCGATATCCGCGATCCAATGCTGCCCGCAACTATTCGGGCATCCGGTGATGTGCAATTTGATCTGTTCGGAAAATCCCGGCAGCCGTTCGTCCAGTTCGGTGGAAAGCCAGCGCGCGAATCCTTTGGTTTCGGTCAGCGCCAGTTTGCAGAATTCCGACCCGGTGCAAGCCACCGTGCCACGCGCAAAGGCGGGAATTTCTACTGGCAAGCCTGCGCGGGTCAGTTCGGCAGCCACAGTCTCGGCGTGCTCTTCGCGAATATTCGCGAGCAATAAATTCTGCTGCACCGTCGCGCGCAAATTGCCGTCGCCAAATTCGTCCGCCAGCTGCGCCGCTCGCCGCAGTTGCGCTGGCGTGATTCTCCCGCGCAACACGGAAGCACCGATAAAAACCAACCCAGCCTGTTTCTGCCGGTGAATTCCGGTGTGATCGCGATGCACCTCAGCAGGAATTTCCTCATCGGCCGCCGGTTCAAGCGAAAACCCGATGGTGCGATTCAGTTCCGCAAGAAAACTCTCCGCCGTCCATCCATGTTTCAGGAAAAGATATTTCAGCCGCGCCTGTTCCCTGCTTTGGCGAAGAACTTCGCTGGCGCGAAAAATCTCGGCCACCCCTCGCGCCACATCGACTGCCTGATCCTGCCGCACAAAAGCGTCCAGTTTCAGCGCAATGTGCGGTTCAGTCGAAAGACCGCCGCCGATACGTAGTGAAAATCCATCTTCGAAAACGTCGCCGCGTTTTCTCCGCGCCGGAGTAAACGCCACATCATTAATTTCCGGATAACTGCACCACGAACTGCAGCCGGTAACCGTCATCTTGAATTTGCGCGGCAAATTATAGAATTCGCGATTGCCGCCCAGCGCGCGGTCCACCGCCAACGCGAATGGCGATGCGTCAAATTGTTCGTCAGCGGCAATTCCCGCCACCGGGCATCCGGTCACATTGCGCACCACGTCGCCGCACGCGCCGGTGGTCGTCAATCCAGCGGCTTGCAATTTTCCAATCAAATCCGGAATCGCCTGAATCGTCACCCAATGCAGCTGCACGTTCTGCCGCACGGTAATATCCGCGACACCGCGTCCATAGTCTTCAGACAAACCCGCGAGCACGCGTACCTGATCGCTGCTTAAAATTCCGTTGGGGATGCGAATGCGCACCATGAAAAACTCTGTGGCTTTTCCTTCACCGTTCGCTCCGCCTATCACTCCAGCGCCATCGCCCTGGGTGTAAATTCCCCACGAACGAAAATAAGTGCCGAGCCATTCAGGCGGCACCGAATCGCGGCCGTTGCGCGCGAATTCACGGATCTCGTCAAGATGATCCCAAGCCAGCTTTTCGCGCTTCAGCCGTTCGACGCGTTGCGCTTTGGTTTCTTTTACTTCGGTCATGTCCCGCTTTCCCTTGCTGCTAGTTCTCTTGGGCGAAAAAACATTCGTAAAAACAAAAAGCCCACGTGACCAGGTTTTCTGGCACGTGGGCTTTGGAATTTCTTTTTGTACGGAGCTTTTAGTTCCGCAGCAGCCTCAAGCCAGAAATGTGGTTTTGCCGACAGCTACAGCAGCTGCAGCAACAACACACGGTCTGGCGAGTCATTCGCATCAACTCAAAGGGTACGTCGACTGGCTCATGGTGTCAATGCCGTCTTGAACAGCAAAATAGTGATCTAGAGCGGCAGTTATTTGGATGCAGCTACTTGCCTGGCAGTTACACGAGAGAGTTACGCCAAAAAGCCCCGCCTGCCTGCTAATCGAGGTAAGTCCATTCATTCCAGGAGCTGGACAGGTTCTCCTGCGGCTGGCGGCAGATATAAATGGTCAATCCAGACTCTTCTGGAAGTGCGTATTCTGGACTGATGGTTTCAAAAGCTCGCACATCGCCGAATGCGCGATCCAGCCTTTTCTTCGTGAATCCGATCGCAACAACCACATCTCCAGAGGACCCGCGCGGTCCCCACGCTCCATATTGGTTGTGGCCGCTAATCGCTTTGGGCAAGCCATAGTGCTTCCCAAAATAGTCGAGCGCTCCGGCTTCGCCGTAGTTGTAGGCAAGCAATGTAGCCCGTGATTGTTCCTCGGCCGACAGCGAATGCACGGCGCGCGCCATGGCCTGCACCTGCTGCTGCCAGCCGAACATGTCGCCGAAGAGCTGTGGCAGCGAGTTCAACGGAACATTTTCCACTTTCACGTCCTGCACCCCGAAGAAGGCACAGTACTTTGCGGCGGTCGCTACGGGAAGAATTGGCATCGCGAGCGGAGCGGCAATGATTCCAGAAACAATGACCGTCGTGAGTACCGCCGCTTTCAGCCAGACGCCAGAGCGCACAAATATCTTTCGCTCCCACCAGACCGCACCGCCCGCCAGCAACATGATGTACGCCGGCGCGAGATAATAAATTTTGCCGTGTAACAAAATCATTTCTAGCAGTACGACGAGATACGCGTAGCCGAGAACAGAATATTTGCGGCCATCACGATCGAAAAGGAAAAAGTACAAACCAGCCAGCCAGAAAGGCGCAGCCAGCGGATTTACCAGAAGAAATTGTTCACCGATGTAAGCCAGCGGCGAAACAGTCGAGTATTTGGTGCCGATCACGGTATGCAGCAGCGCTATCGTTGGATAGCCATTGTGAATTTCCCAAAGCAGATTGGGCAGAAAAATCAGCAACGCAATGAACAACGCCATCCAGATTTCAATCCTTGCAAATTGTTTTCGCGCGGAGGCAAGAAGCAGACCAATTGCAATGCCCGATCCGAAGAACAGCATGGAGTGTTTATTGAGAATCCCGATTCCCGCAACGGCTCCGAAAAGCAGCCATAGCCGCGGGCTGCCTCCGTTCAGGATGCGCAAGGCAATCGCCGTGCAAGCCATCCAAAACACCGGCTCGAAGGCGTTCATAGAAAGAAAATTATCGAAAGTCAGATAAATCGGCGCGAGAAAAATCAAAAGTGCCGCGAAGAATTGCGCAAAACGCGCTCCTCCAACTTCGCGCGCCATCCAACCGGCCAGCCATACTTTCGGCGCGGCGGAAAGCGCCGGCAGCAGCCGCAATGCAAACAACGAATCGCCAAATAATCCGCGGCTAATTCGCGAAGCCAGCGCGACTAGCGGAGCATGGTCGACGTAGCCCCAAGCCAGATGCTCGCCGCACGCTGCGTAATAAAGTTCGTCACGGAAATAGCCATATTTTCCGTTAAACAAAAAATGGATGAACACGGCGAGGGCCGCAAGCGCGTACACGGACTTGTCGAGCGGCGCGAGCCGGGAAGAAAAGGCGTCTGGTTGCTGGTCCATGAAAGTGAAAACGTTCTTGATGTTGCAGGTGCGCGCGCAGACTGCCATGCGGCGCGCGCTAAAGTTCGTGAAACCCGTTGATGCTTACTGCGCTACGGCGGCAGTCCAAGCCAATGTTGCCGACTTGATGTGATCCAGCTTGGGCCAGCCTTTGAGCAAATACGGATCGCCTTGCTTCTCCAGTTGATCCTGGTCCGGTCCGGCGCTGTCGCCATATCCTTCGTACATCATCTCCACCACGTTCATGCCGTTGCCGTCCACGATACCGAACGGCGCGAAACCCATACTGTCGAGTCGGCCGTTGTCTTTTAAATTGATGAACACTTGCGAGGTCCGTGTATTCGGCCCGGCCGTCGCAAACACGATTGCTCCACGCTTGTTGCTTTGCGTGACCGGATCGTCCTTAATCTCAGTGTGCTTCCAGACTGCCGATACCGCCGGATTCGCGTTAATGCCAAATTGCACGACGAATTGCGGCACCACCCGGAAGAATGCCGCATTGTCATAAAAATGATGCTTCACAAGATTGTAAAAACGGTCGGCGCCAAGGGGCGCCCAGGCGCGCGTCACCGTCACCGTGAATTCTCCGCGCGTGGTGTCGAATTTCACTTTGTAAATGTCCGGAGCTTTCTCTTTTAATTTCGCCGGAGACAGCAACTCTTTGACGTAGTTGTGCGCGGGCTCGTTTGGCGTGGTCGAAGCGCTTGGCGCTGGTTTGGTCTCGGCCGGTCGCGGCGGAGATGGCTGCGCGGACGGCTCCGTTTTTGGCTGTTCTGCCAGCGGCTCTGCCGGTTGCTCGCGCTTCGTACAGCCACCCAGAATTATTCCGGCAGCGAACACTATCACGGCCAAACCGGCGATGTTATTTTTCACTTTCATGCGGATTCTCCGTCGCTAGAGTTATTCATTATTTCTGCGCGTTCAATTCCCCGCTAACGCGTTCCACGCTGGCCATCAGGCGCAGGGTATTTTCCCCTAGAATCTTTCTTACGTCACCATCGGAATAGCCTTTTTTCAGGAGCGCTTCGGTGATCTTCGGCAGCATGGTCGCGTCTTCCATGCCGTACGGCATGTTGGCGCCGTCAAAATCAGAACCCAGCCCCACGTGATCGATTCCCGTCACTCTTACGGCGTGGTCAATGTGGTCAATGATTTTCATGTAGTCCACCCGCGGCAAAACGCCTTTTGTAACGTACTCGCGTGTGATGCGATCGCCTTCGATCAGCATGCAGCCTTCGTTGGCTTCGCCGCAGCGCTTGTTGACTTCCTGCGCAATCGCTTCATTGATCTTGGGATCGGCTTTTTCTGCGTTGCGAAATTCCTGGCTTAAAAATCCGACGTGATAATTAATTTGAATGACGCCGCCTTTTGCTGCCAAATCCTTCATCATCTGGTCGGTCATATTTCGCGGAGCGTCGCAAATCGCGCGGCAGGAAGAGTGCGATGCAAGCAGCGGAGCTTTGCTGACGGACAGCGCGTCGTAAAACGTTTTGTCACTTACGTGCGAAATATCAACCATGACGCCGAGCCGATTCATTTCGCGAACGACATCTTTTCCGAAATCGGTGAGACCGTTGTGGACCGCTTTGTCGGTGGACGAATCAGCCCACTCATCATTTCCGCTGTGCGTGAGGGTCATATAACGAACGCCGAGGCCCGCGTACTTGCGCAGCACGCCGAGATTGCTGCTGATCATGTGGCCGCCTTCGACGCCCATGAGCGCGGCGATTTTCCCTTCTTTGCGTGCCTGGCGAATTTGTCCGGCAGTGGTCGCGAGGACGAAGTCTTTGGGATGCGTTCGCACTTGCTCGTGCACGGCGTCAATCTGCTCGAGTGCTTTCTGTACCGCCGTCGGACCGGTCACTTTGCTCGGAATCCAGATGGAAAAGAAAATCGCACCCAGGCCGCCTTCGCGCATGCGCGGAATGTCTATGCCGCCCGAGGTGTGGCGTTCGCCAAGATCGAATTTCGAATCGAGCAGCAACTGCGTGGTGTCGTCGTGCGTGTCCACCACGATGGAAGAGAAATGCAGTTTTTTCGCTTTTTCCGAAACGCTATCGCCTGCCAAACTTGTCGCCACCAATAATCCTCCGAGCGCACAGGTCATTGTTCTAATGATAGCAATCGAAATCATGCTTCTCCTCGCGGCAAAATCGCTATCGCGCTTGCAGTTCGCGGCTGACTTTTTCGTTCTGCTCCATCACGCGCAGCAGGTTGCCGCCGAGAATTCCGCGAATGTCGTCGTCGGGATAACCCTTGCGCATCAGCGCTTCCGTGATTTTGGGCAATTTGGAAGCGTCTTCCATGCCTTCCGGCATACTGGCGCCATCGAAGTCGGATCCGAGTCCAACGTGATCGGCACCTACGAGTTTTACGGCGTGATCGATGTGGTCGATGATTCTTTCCCAACTGACGTGCGGAAGTTTTCCTTCGGCGACCGCTTTCTGCCGTAATTCCGTCATCTTCTTTCCAATACAGGATTCGTCGTCGCCACACTCTCTTTTAACCTGGTCGAAGACTTGCACCACGCCTCCGGAGAGTTTGTCCGAAGCATCTTTGTACGCCTGATCGACGAAGCTCATTTCGTAGTTGATTTGAATGACTCCGCCTTTCGCAGCGAGCGCTTTGATCATGTCGTCAGACATGTCGCGCACATGATTGCACAGCGCGCGGCAGGAAGAGTGCGAGGCGATCAGCGGCGCTTTGCTGACTTCCAGCGCGTCGTAAAAAGTTTTGTCGGAAACGTGCGAAATGTCCACCATGATTCCCTGACGATTCATTTCGCGAACAATTTCCTTGCCGTAATCGGTAAGGCCGTTGTGCGCCGGTTTGTCGGTGGAGGAATCGGCCCATTCGTCGTTATAAAAATGTGACAACGTCATGTAGCGGACTCCGAGATCACCGAAGATGCGCACCACGCGGATATCGTTGCCGATCATGTGGCCGCCATCGACGCCGATCAGCGCTGCGATCTTGCCTTGCGCGTGAGCGCGGCGCACCTCGTCCGCGGTGCGGCACAACATCATGTCCTTCGAGTTTTCGCGGGCGCTTTGCTGGACGGCATCAATTTGATCGAGTGCCTTCTGGACGGCCGGCGGGCCCATAATGCGACCGTCAATCCAGATGGAAAAGAAAATCGCGTTCATGCCGCCTTCGCGCATGCGCGGGATGTCAACGCTGCCGTCAGCATTGCGTTTGGCGATGTCGAAATCCTTGGAGAAAAATCGCTGCGTGGTGTCGTCGTGGGTGTCGAGAACGATCGAAGAGAAATGAAGTTTGCGGGCGCGCTCGGCGATTTCATCAGCGTGGGCCGGCGCAATCAACGATGAACAGAGCAGCAAAAAAGAACCGGACGACAAACACGCGCGGCGGCAGCGCATCTCAGTAGCTCCTTGGGCCCATTCAAAACCTGGACCGAATCAAAAATGTCGAGTGGAGATTCTAACCTATCAGCCAGCCGAGCATGGCCTGTTTCCACGCTTGACGATTTACTTCCGCGATGGATTCGGTGAGCGGAATTTCTTTTGGGCATGCCTTCACGCAATTCTGTGAATTCGCGCAATCGTGCACGCCGCCCGGCTGCATCAACGCGCCGATGCGTTCGTGGGCGTGCATGGCTCCGGTTGGATGCATGTTGAAGAGCCGCACCTGACTGATAATCGCGGCGCCGACAAAATCTCCGGTGGAAGTGCCGGTGACCTGCGGACAAACTTCCAGGCAATTGCCGCAGGAGATGCAGGTGGAAAGTTTGTAAGCTTTTTCCTGGGTTTCCGGAGCGACGCGCGGGCCTTCGCCCAGATCGTAAGTGCCGTCGATGGGAATCCACGCCTTCACGCGCTTCAGGCTTTCGAACATGAATTGGCGATCAACTGCGAGATCGCGGACTACCGGAAATTTTGACATCGGCTCGAGTCGAATGGGCTGTTCTAATTTATCAACGAGTGCCGAGCAGGCCATGCGCGCCTTTCCGTTGATAAGCATGGCGCAGGAGCCGCAGACTTCTTCCAGGCAATTTGAATCGTAGGAGATCGGCGTGGTCTTTTTTCCGTCGCGGGTCACGGGATTTTCTGCGATGTCGCGCAAGCATATAATGACGTTCATCGCGGGACGCCAGCTCAACGCGAATTCTTCCCAGTACGGCGCGCCTTGCGGGCGCACCTGCCGCTTAACTTTTACGATGACTTGTTTCTCAGCCATAAGTCCTCGCCAAGCCTGTTACTTGAGATCCTTCGCCCAGTCGAAGCAGTCGCAGCCACATCGCGGTTGTCATTTCACAGCATCGTATCGACGTGGGCGCGGCGTAATCTGCGAAATGTCGACGGCTTCATAGTTCAACTGGATTTCGCCGTTGGCCCATTTTGCGCGCGTAGTCTTCAGCCAGTTCGTGTCATCACGATTTGGGAAGTCCGGTTTGTAGTGTGCGCCGCGCGATTCGTTTCTGGCATGCGCGCCGATAGTGATCACGCGGGCGAGGATCAGCATGTTTCCTAGTTCGCGCGCAAAATTTAACGATTGATTGGACCATTTGCTGCGGTCGCTTAGGTTCACTTTGCGGAATCGCTGATCGAGCTCCAATAATTTGCTGTAGGCAATTTCCAGATTCTTGTTGATGCGCGTTACGGTGACATGTTCGGTCATGGTTTCGCCGAGTTCGCGCCAGATGGCCATGATGTTTTCGTTGCCTTCTTGCGAAATCAACGCCTGATTCAGGGCCTCCTGGCGCTGGCGCTCGCGATCAAAGACGCTGGAATCGACAGCGTCAGTGCCCTTTTCCAGATTCTTCGCGTATTTGGTGGCGGCGGGTCCAGCCAATCCTCCGCCAAAAATACAGGACACCAGCGAATTCGCCCCGAGCCGATTTGCGCCGTGATATTGATATTCACATTCGCCGGCCGCGTAAATTCCCGGCACACTGGTCGCCTGATCTTCGGCGCTTACCCACATGCCGCCCATGGTGTAATGCATGGCCGGAAAAACCTTCATCGGCTCTTCACGCGGATCAACGCCCAAAAACTTTTCGTAGATTTCCAAGATGCCTTCAAGTTTGCGGTCCAGCGTTTCGCGAGGAATGTGGCTGACATCGAGATAAACCGCGGCTTGTCCGACGAGGCCCAGTTTTTCCTGGTAGACAATGCGGTGAATCGCACGCGTTGCAATGTCGCGCGGCACCAGGTTTCCGTACTTCGGATACCACTCTTCCAGAAAATAAAAACGCTCGTTCTCTGGAATGCTTTTCGCTGGCCGGGTGTCGCCAGCTTTTTTAGGAACCCAAACACGCCCGCCTTCGCCGCGCGCTGATTCGCTCATCAGGCGCAATTTGTCCTCACCGGGAATCGCCGTGGGATGCACTTGAATGAATTCGCCGTTGGCGTAATCCACGCCCTGCTGGAAAAGCGCTGACTGCGCCGATCCCGTGCACACTACCGAATTCGTCGACCGTCCGAAAATTGCGCCGATTCCGCCGGTGGAAAAAATCACTGCATCCGCCGCGAAGGTTTTAACTTCCATGGTGCGCAAATCCATGGCGCAGATTCCGCGGCTCACGCCGCCATCATCCAGGACCGCGGACAAAAACGTGAAGCCCTCGTATTTCTTTACTTTTCCTTCGGCTTCGTGACGGCGCACCTGCTCGTCGAGCGCGTAGAGTAACTGCTGGCCCGTTGTGGCACCTGCAAACGCGGTACGGTGATAAAGCGTGCCGCCGAAGCGCCGGTAATCAAGCAAACCTTCCGGCGTGCGGTTGAACATCACACCCATGCGGTCGAGTAGATCAATAATTCCCGGCGCGGCTTCGCACATTCGTTTTACCAGCGGCTGATTGGCGAGAAAATCGCCGCCGTAAATGGTGTCGTCAAAATGTTTGGCGGTAGTATCGCCTTCGCCCTTCTGATTTTTGGCCGCGTTGATGCCGCCCTGCGCGCATACCGAGTGCGAGCGCTTTACCGGCACGATGGAAAACAAATCGACAGGCACGCCGGATTCGGCAACGCGAATCGTGGCCATGAGTCCGGCCAGTCCTCCACCGACAATAATTATTTTCGGCTGTCTCATCGGGTTATGTACGAAGCAAACGGGTGCCAGTCAAAACGAAAACTGATCAAAATCAGAATTCCGATAACGCTGAAAGAAATTCCTACCAGCGCGCCAAGTTGACCGGCGGCACGCTGCGCGCGCATTGTTGCCGCGAGTCCCCACTTGCAAAGAAAATTCCAGATGCCGACTCCTAGATGGAAGGATGAGGCAAGAATTCCCACAGCAAAAAACAGCAAATACCACGGATTCTGCAAATCGTTATACACGGTGTCGTAGGTCGACCGGCCGTGCGTCAACCATCGTTCGGTGTAAAAATGCCATGCTATATATACGAACGCGATCAGGCCGGTGTAGCGCTGCAGGGTGTACAGCCAGTTTTTTACCCACGGATACTGCGAAACGTTTGACTTTCCGTCCAGCCAAATATACACACCATATCCGCCGTGAAACAAAATCGGCAACACAATCAAAAATAATTCCACCAAAGGGCGAAATGGAATGGTTTGCAATTCCTGCGAGACCGAATTGTATTTATCGGGGCTGACCAGAACGGCGCTGTTGGACCAGAAATGTTCCGCCAGGAATGCGCCAACGGGAATTAAACCGCTCAAGGAATGGAGTTTTCTGAGGAGGTAACTGCTGTCAGGCCGGGTTGTCGTTGCGGACATGCCCTCTCCGCTGCATGTGTCCCGCCGTGATGTTTGTCCAGTTCAACATGGGAAAATTCTCACTTGCAGCACACCAAGTATAACAGTTGCTCTCCGTCATGCAAAATCGCGGCGTACTTTTGCCATTTTTTACGCTTTCGAAAATTTCAAACGATTTGCCCATTGCCGTACGGCTTGCATTTGTTATCGTACCAAGTTGCAAACGTTGCCGGGGGTCTCATCGGACCTTTAACTGCAGATCAGTTTCACCCAACTCATGAGCACAAAACTCGTAGATGAACTCGAAATTCTGGCCAGTAGCCTGAAATCCGGAGACGCGTCGAACCAACAACTCTCCATTTCCGCGCTAGCCGAACGTATCGCGAAAAGTTTGTATGTCAAATCAGATGAGGTCGCGATTCTTGCCGTTTCCGAAAAATGGCGTCACCTGTATTTTCTGGTGCCGCAGGCTTTGCGCAACGTCGGTCATATTCCGCTTTCCAGTACGTCAGCGCTCGCCGCGCGCACGGTGCGCGACAGCCGCCCGGAAATCGTCAACAATTTTTCGACGGTTCGTCACGCCAGCGTTTTCGAAGGCGTCAAAGCGGAATCGTTGAACGCGCACGCGATTCAGAGAATAATCAGCGCTCCGATACTTGCGGAAGGCAAAGTGATCGGCGTGATTCAAATCAGCCGCAAAGCGCCGACGGTCACCGAAGCCGGCCCGGAATTTACCGCGGACGATCTGGGAAAACTTCTGGCCATCTGCACACCGCTCGGAAAGCTGATCCAGCACGTTGCGACGGACTGAAGTTCATTCCTGCTGCGTTAAATTCTGATTGCAGCGTCGTTTGACATTGACACTCGATACCCTTCTTGTTACTTTTCCACAGCACTAAATTTTCTGTTGCAACTTCACACACGGAGGCCGCGTACCGGCACTATGGCGTTTGTCGCTAAGAAAATTTTCTTGACCAAAGGCGTCGGTAAACATCGTGAGCGGCTTTCCAGTTTTGAGCTTGCCCTGCGCAATGCGGGCATCGCGGCGTGTAACATCGTGCGCGTCTCGTCCATTTTTCCGCCCAGCTGTAAATTAATTTCGCGCAGCGAAGGATTAAAGCACATCAAGCCCGGCCAGGTGGCGTTCACCGTGATCAGCGAAAATTCCACCAAAGAGCCGCATCGGCTGATCGCGGCCAGCATCGGCTTGGCGCTGCCCAGCGACAAAACGATGTACGGATATCTCTCCGAGCATCACTCGTTTGGCGAGAGCGAAGAAATTGCCGGCGAATACGCGGAAGAGCTCGCGGCGGAAATGCTGGCCACGACTTTGAACGTGGAATTCGATCCAGATCTCTCGTGGGACGAAAAAAAAGAGGTCTATCGCATTTCGAATAAAATTGTTCGCACGCTGAACATCACGCAATCTGCGGTCGGAGACAAGCGCGGCCTGTGGACCACCGTACTCGGCGCGGCGATTCTCATCGGCGAAGACGACTAAGCTTTTTGATCAAGCAGGTACGCGGTTTTCAGCCATTTTCCTACTACATCGTCGATCTCGGCTAGCGTTTTAAGCTCGATCCGGTGCGCGATACGGTCTTTCTTCGCCAAACCGCCGGTCTCCATGATTCGCTTGGGCAATTTACCTTTGAAATGTGTAAGCGCGAATCTTAAATCGACTCGAGTGCTGGTGGTTGCCTTGATTTGCGCAAAAACGTGTTTTCTATACAGCGGCACGATGGTTTTGCAGGGACACGCTTTTACTTCGGCGCCAGGCTGCCCGGCCAATCGCAAAATGCTTTCCTAAATCGGTCTCGGTGCTTCGTTTCTACCCGTATATTGTCCTTCCACGTACTTCGCCGCAGCCCCCAGATATCCTTTATCCGAATCTTCGTTGCCGCCTCTGCCATCCGACCGCTCGGCGATCCGCCACGCGCTGTTCGTGCCGAGCTTATGCTTCGATTTCAGCCCGTCGCGGCGGTCGGTCTCTGACCTCGGGCCTTCTTTTTCCTCAAACGCAATCCATTCGCCGAGTGATGGTCGTGTTTTGCCTTTCAGTTCTTCGATCCATTTCTGCATCATGGCTACGCCCGGATGCACACCGCAAATGGATCGTTTCGATTTTCTTGCTTGAGCCCTCATCTCGCACCACCCAGACAAAAGTTCGACGGCGTCGCGCGCGTTCTCTCTCACTGTGTCCCTTGCTACCCTGACCTTAGTCCCTGTTTTTGAAATATCCCATGCGTTCCAGCACCGCGCCCACAACCAGCGGCAGCGCAACTGTCGCGTCCTCGAAGACTTCCGCCAGTTTTCCGCCTTCTTCCGGAGGCACAAATTTTCCCCACGACACGGCTTCCGTGTAGGTGCTGCCGCTCAACCCGCCCCAATGCACTGGCTCGGGACAAATTCTCACGCCGTAGGCGTAGCGTTTCAGCGGCATATTTTTATAACCGCGCCGCGCCATCAGTTCCGCGTAAACTCCGAATTGTTGCGACCAGTTGCGCGGCACGCCGCCACCAATCGTGAAAATTCCCATCTTTTTCGTGGCCATCATGGTGTCCGCGAATTTTTCAAAATCCTCGAATGGATCAAAACGCAGCACCGGACGCTTGTCGCGCTGCCGGCCAAACTTGTGCAGCGCAAAATCGATGCCCAGCTCTGAATCCGAAAAGGCCGGAACAAATACCGGCACGTTGTGTTCGTAGGCGGATTTAAGAATTCCGCGACCTTTGGTATTTTTCACCAGATATTCGCCGATCCGGCGATGCAGCTTCCAACTACAAACAATTTCTTCTTCGTCCCACTCTTCCAGGATCGAATCAACCACTTCTTCCACGTGATCCAGATTGGTTTCCGGCTCCAGCGAGTCGTAGACGCGGTTGTAGCCCGCGTTAAATAATTCGTTGTCGTCCATTTTCGAAGGATCGTAACGAAAGTGCGAAAGGCCAGTAGCTTCAACCAGACCGTGCGCCATCAAAGCGCCGGTCGAGACCACGGCTTTCACGATTCCGCTTTCGATCAGATCGCAAAACACCAAACCCATTTTGCCGACGGTCAACGCGCCCGCCAGCGTCATGACCACAAAACAATCCTTGTCGCGCGCCATCGCCTCCAGAACGTCAGCGGCGTCGCCGACCTGCCGCGCGGTGTAAGCGGTGTCACCCATGGCGCGTACTAGTTGGTCAATCGTTCTGCACTTCGACAAATCCAGCGGAAAAATCGGACGCAACTTATCCTTCACCGGATCGTGCAGCACTCGTCCGGTCACTGTCTTCGCGCCTGCCGCTTTTTTCTTTGCTTTCGCCATTTCGCTCCTGGACATTTCGAAATGAATACAACGTTGCAAAATATTTCTCGGGGATAAATGTCTCGTTGAAATTCTCGTGACGCATCTTACTTTTTATCCACAACGTTCGTCAAAGAACTTTCCCGCATTTTCTGTGCGCCCGCGGCGGCTCTGCGTTAAATTTTGCGGGCGTGTTAGGATGTTTCACATGGCAGACAAATTTACGATTGGCCTGGTTCAGATGCGCTGCACGAAGGACGCGGCCGACAACCTGGCGCGCGCCATCGACAAAATCCGGGAAGCCTCGCAGCGCGGCGCGCAAATCATCTGCATGCAGGAACTTTTTCGCGGCGAATATTTTTGCCGTACAGAAGACGCCGCGCTTTTCGATCTGGCTGAGGCAGTTCCCGGCCCCGCGACCGATATTCTAGCCAAGGTGGCCAAGGAAAATAATGTGGCGCTGGTTGTGTCGCTCTTCGAACGCCGCGCCGCCGGCGTCTATCACAACACTTGCGCCGTTCTTGATGCTGATGGCTCGTTCCTCGG
>WNFR01000116.1_pt1 | contig 73283 bp, 56 predicted proteins | sample 5400221 | NCBI WGS metagenome assembly WNFR01 (sample SAMN13153357, study PRJNA577476) | soil metagenome | isolation source: 40 cm soil under Madrone tree | place: USA:California | collected 2016-06-14
ATCTTCTCCTTCACCAACGCAACCAGGCCCGCATACTCAGGCCCCAGTCTGTCGGCCATCTGTGCCGGCGTGAATTGTTTGTTGGCAAGCTGGTGATCGATCGCGCAGAAGACGTGATCGTCAAAGCCGATCTTCAGAACCTGTCCGGTCACATCCTCCGGGGCGACTTCAGCTTGAAGCGACAGTGGTTTCCCAGTAGGGCTCGAAGTGAGGAACGTAATCGCCGCGATCACCAGCACCGCGGCCGCGGCAGCAAGCGCGAGTGAAAGCGTGTTAAAGCTAAACCTCCGGCTGCGCCGCAGATCCCTGCCGATGCGTTCACGCAGAGCGACCGGCGCGTATTCCTGCATCACCGCGCGCTTCAGCTGCGCCTTGAGCCGGGCACGATCTTCCAATGATCGAGAGCACGCTTCGCATGTCTCGAGATGAGTGAGCACCTCGTGGTTGGTCTCGACCATCAGCTCGTTATTCAGATACGAGTCCAAATACGACCGTACACGCTTGCATCGGCTGTCCTCGAAGTTGATGACATTCATGCGCTCTTCCCCTTTTCGCGAATTCCGTAGCCTTCGGCAAACGCCGATAGCTCCTCTCTCAATAGCTTTCGTCCGCGGCTCAACCGTGACATCACCGTTCCGACCGGAACGCCCAGGGTCGCGGCGATCTCTTTGTAAGAAAACTCCTGCACATCAGCCAGGAGCACCACCTCGCGATATTGAACAGAGATCTTTTCAAGCGCCGCCAGCACTTCCTCGTCGCTCAACTGCTGGGGTACAGGTGGCTCGTATACGACAGTGTCTTGCAACGGCAGCTCATCACTTTCCTGGACCAGCTTCGAGTTGTACCACTTGCGGCGATGGTGTTGGATCACGTGAAATAGAATCTTGAACAGCCACGCCCTGCAGTTAGTGCCCGGCTCGAAGCGATGAAACGACTTCCACGCCTGCAAGTATGCCTCTTGAACCAGGTCCTCGGCTTCGGTGCGATTGCCTATTACTCGTGCAGCCGTTCGGTACAAGTCGTTCAGATGCGGCAACGCGGCGGACTCGAATTCTTCCGTTGGAGTTCTTTGGCCAAATATCACGGTGCTCTTTCCCTGGGTCAAGCTTGTCCGACAAAACTTCAGTTTGTCGACACACAAAGCGGCTACGGCGAACAAGGCTGCTGCGACGACAAACTGAAGTTTGTCGGACAATCCGCCGGGACGTATATCCCCATCCACTCTATCCCGAGCGGGTGAGATAGTATTCCAGACAGGCCTAATTAATTGTTCTCGCCTATGAATCGCGCCCGGCGGCCGTATTATTCCAATCGACATCCGCTGGAATAATTCGGCTACGGTGAGGGATTGTTCCATTGAGAGAAACTCAACGGAGGCATGAAATGACGCTTAGCAAGACTCAGAACATCGCAAGTTGGATACTTCAAATCGTGGTCGCGGTGATCCTTTTTCAGACGCTGTTCTTCAAGTTCACCGGAGCGGAGGAGTCCAAATACATCTTCTCTACGCTGGGGCTCGAGCCGTGGGGCCGCATCGGCTCGGGCGCCGTCGAGCTGGTTGCAGTCATGCTGTTGCTGATCCCTTCGACAGTAACGATAGGCGCGGTGCTCGCGCTGGGAACGATAACGTGCGCGATCTTCAGTCATCTGACCAAACTCGGAATAGTCGTCAAGGACGACGGCGGCCTGCTGTTCATTCTGGCAGTCACCGTGTTCGTCTTGAGCGCCGCGATTCTTTTCATTCGCAGGAGCGAGATCCCGATCGTCGGTAGCCGGTTCTTTGGAAGCACACTGTAACAACGTCCGGCGCTACGCTTGCGATGGTGAGCGATCGTTGAGCATGTTGTACAGGTGGACAAACCTCTGGCGGGGCTCCCCCGATTCCTGAGCAAACGACGGTTGAACGGCGTTCACAAAATACATATCGATTTCACCTTTGTGCTTGGCTGAGATCTTCCCGCGATACTCGCAGTCGAAGAAGCCTTTCACGTGTTCATACGTCGCACCTGAGATATTGATCCGTCCCGCAACGCCGGACGACTCTAGACGGCTCGCGGTGTTCACGGTGTCTCCCCAAACGTCATAGGCGAATTTCTCGCGTCCGATCACACCGGCTACGAGGGGACCGGTGTGAATCCCGAGACGCAATTGCCAGCACGGTTGGTTCAGCGTCTTCTTTTTCTCCGCGAGTTCCATCATAAAACGCTGAATCTCGAGCGCCGCAAGCACGCTGTCTACGGCGTGTGTGCGGTTCGTGGCCGGCACGCCGCCCACCGCCATGTACGAGTCGCCAATCGTCTTGATCTTTTCCAGCTTGTGCTTTCGGGCGATCGCGTCAAAGCGGCTGAAGCACGCGTCCAGTTCGGCGATCAACTCCTCAGGAGTCATCCCCTCGGCTATCTGCGTGAACCCTACGAAGTCCGTAAACAAAACCGACGCGGTCTCGTAGTGACGAGGGCTGACTGAGTCGTTTGCCTTGAGCTCCTCGGCCACGCTCGAGGGAAGAATGTTGAGAAGCAGCGAATCGGACTTAGCGCGCTCCTGGTTCAGGTTCTTCGTCAGCACCACGACCAGAATTCCGGTGAGAAACTGTACGAAAAGAAAGTTGCTGCGAACGTCCAGCACTCTCTCCATGGGACTCGCGTACTGGGTGATCCAACCTGGGTGGCGCCCCTCGACTATGAAGAGCGCGGCGGTCGTGACGCCGACCACCAGGAACGCGGCAATGGTCCTCCACACTCCGGCCGACAAAATGATTGCGATCACTAGAGCGGCAATGAAGTAGTAATGCGCTCCGCCTGCCGAGCCAGCGTTGAAAAGAGAATTGATGAACAGAAAAGCCAGGATCACTGCGACAAAAGGCCAGTACAAAACCCGGTATGCGTCCTTAAACCGCGAGAGGTAGTAGAAAGCCGCGAACAGAATCCCCGTCCCGAGGTGCAAGAGGAGCAGGAACTGATGCGTCTGTGAGATCAAGACCGCAAAAGCGCCGCCGATATTGGTCACCGCATTCAGCAGGCTGATCGTGTTGAACAGCCGGCGCTCGAGCGAGTAACGACGGTGGTCCCCGATTAGCATCGAAAGGGCTCGATCAACCGAGTCTTGCATGGATCGCCTCCTGTCGTTGATTTTCGTCGTCTATCTCCCGGCCATAATCTGATCGAGGCTCAAAGACACGTGCTTCAGCCAGTACCGGAGCAAATCAGGGCGCGCGCGCGATGCGAACAGAATCGCATCAATCTCCTCCGGCGAGAAGTAGTTTAGTCGCTTCGCCGCGAGTTTCGACGCCGGAATGTTCTGGTAGACCCATTGCCGATACTCTTTCAATCCCTCGCCGTACCCTCGTGAGATCGCCTGGAGGTCCGCCCACCTTTCGAATCTCTGAGTGGACGCCTTTGAGGCGAGCCGCACCAGCCCCAGCAGCTTGAGACGATTGCGCGTCTTGAAGTAGAGAACGTGGCCGAGTTCGTGGGCAAGGATCGCGCGAACTCCCGCATCCGGAGCGCCCCGGTCGAACACTCGCGGGTTGACGAAGACCAGATATTGCATTCTCCCAAAGAAAAACTGCGGAATCCCAAAGCGCGCTTTGAAGTAGTCCGACTTCGAGTCAAACAGCTTGATCTGAATCTCTGTTCCTTTCAGCTCGGGGTAAGAGGCTGAGATGACCTCATTGACGAGAATTCGCGCGCGGTCGAGGGTGCGAGCGGCAGTCTCCGCTTCATGTCCCGACGACGCGGCTTGCCCGTCAGGCTTGAGCTGCCGGAGCCCTGCGCCTACCGTAGCGGTAGTGGCCCACGGGCTCACTTCTATCGCGCGCAGGTCAAGTTGTTGCGGCATGGCAAGCAGCAGGATCAGGATATCGAAAGGAAATGTCATCGAGTTGAGAGTGTTGGAGCGACAGGTACTGTTCAAGCTAAAGTGAAGCAACGCGCTGACGGTACTCCGACAACGTCGCGAAAAGTTCTTTTGCTGAGCTCGGCCTGAACCCGCGATCGCGATTGAGCGCGCCGATCTCGAACGCGAGTTTCCATTGCGCAAACAAAACTCGGTAAGCATCGATCAAGTTGTTCTTCGGGTCGTATATGTGCGTCGCCTCGGAAGTCACGCCGTTCAACTCGATGATCTTGAAGTTCTGCCCGGCTTTGAAATCGTCGACTGACGGCGTACGTATGTCGAACCTGCCAAAGTAGAACCCGATGAAACCCTGGCTAATCTCATCGATCTTCGCTTGAAGCTCGGGCGTCTTTATCCAGCTTCCGTCCAGGAACACCGCCCCTCGGCTGTGCGTACCGAGCTCGACGAGCTGCACTCGCTCACCGCGCGCTGGAACTTGAGACGCTCGCGACTTGTGTTGCTTCAGAAGTAAGCGCGCCATACAAACTGCGCGATCGTCTTCGAGAATCAGCTTCTCGAGTGTGCTGATGCCGTCGCCAACCACCGCGGGCATTCTCTTTTCAGTGATCGAGAAGATCTGTCCGCTCGGGTCGCCGGGTCTTCGAATGTAAAACACGCCAAACTCAAACCCGGGCACGTATTCCTGAATGATAGTGTCCACGTGCATGTTAGCGAGGTAGTCACGCATGCCGGCGCTTGTTCTGATAATTGAGACTCCCGATCCGCGCTGTCCCTCATTAGGCTTCAGAACGATCGGCAAACCAAGGCCGTTGCGGGCGATGAAGCTCTGAGCTTTCTCAACGCGTGCTCCAGGAGTCAGCGCCGATTCGATCAACTCGGCCTTCGCTATGAAATCGCTCGACCGCTCGAGTCCGCGCAGAATATCAATCTTGGATTCACCGACGAATCCGCCGGCGGGCATAGCCGGGTTGGACGCTGTGAAGAGAGTCAAGCTGCGATGCTTGAGAGCGAGGAGCCCGATGTAGCAGACTACGGGCACATAGAAGACCCATAGCGGCCAGAACTCCCACCGAGTCGATCTGCGCCAGGACGACACCAGCAATCGACGGCCGCGATAGCTCGACAAACGCACTGCGAACCTGGCGATGACCAGGCTCAGCGCGACTGCAACTCCAACCTTGATGAAGAGAGCTTGCCTTGCCAACAATGCGGACTGTATCACCTCGCCGCCAAGCAGCACCGAGAGCCCAACAAGCAATGGCGTCCACACCGCCGCCGCAATCAAGAAATAAGCCGAGAAGCGCCATAGGCTGGTGTTGAGCAAACCCGCCGTGAAGTACGCCGGCAACCGTGCACCCGGCACGAAGCGGCTGGCGAAGATCACAACCGCACCTCGCTGCGAGAACCAATCCGAGCTTCGATTGACGTCTTCCATGCGAACAAACCATTTCAGGGGAGCGCGGCCGAGCGCCGGTCTGCCAAGATAGCGGCCCGTCAGAAACAGCAGGATGTCGCCGACGAAGATTCCGAGAAAACAGGCGAACGCTCCCAGCCCGAACCCGATCTGTCCCTGCGCGATCAAGAGCCCGGCTGCGATGCACGTCAGGTCTTCGCTTATCAACGTCGACGCCGCTATAGCTCCCGCAAGAAGCCCGGCGGGAAGCGGCATATCGGAACCACCGATATCGAAGGGCAGCTTCACGCCGGCAGAGGCCGCGAATCCTCGCGCGTCGGCGGCGGGCAAATGAAATGCAAAGCTCAGCCCAGCAACTGCAACAGCGCCGAGGATGAAGGCCAGCCGCGGCGCTCGACGCGCGCGCAATCGTCTTAACGCGAGTCTCATTGCTGTACCCTCAAAACTCGCGACTGGTGAGCGACTTCCGCAACAGTCGCAACGCCGGCGAGTTGCAATTGCTTGCGTCTGATTTCGATGACCGATAGGTTCGCCGGGTCGGCTGTGCACGGTGAGTCGGGGTGATAACGAAACTTGACTGTGTCGCGCGTCGCTTTAATCCAACTGAAGCTCACAGTCCGGGCGTCCTCTCGGTGCATGCACGGCGAGTAGGCGCTGCGACCGGGCGAGTGGCTTGCGTGAAACCTGAACAGCGTGGCGGCATCAAGCCGGCTTCGGCCGGCCGTGAGTCGCTCAAAACAATTCCGTCGAGCTTCAAGCACGCTGGCCGTTTTATAGGACGATGACGACAGCGGCATCGCCGATTTTCCTTCGTGCCGAATCGAACAGGTACTTCCAGTCCAGTCGACAACCAGCGCGTCCCTGTCTGGCTCAAGGACCAACAGGCTGAATGGTTGAAAGCGAACCAGGTCAACCGCGCAGACTCTTCGCAGAACTTCGGCACCCGAACTGCACTCGGCCATGTCCAGCAGGAGTAGCCCGCGGCTCGTGTGATTCGTTCCAGCCGCGCTCGAGTCCTGATAACGATTCAGCAAGCAAACCGACAGCGCAAACTGATTGACTGCGATCCACGCGCCGCCGTAGTCGCCGTCTTCAGGAGCGATGAACCGGATGCCGCCATGCTCCTTCACTGCAGGCGCAAGCGCCGGCTTACGCGACAGTCTCTCGTCGCGGTTGCACAGCAACGTGTACCCGCCTCTCTCAAGCAACCAGGTTACCGTGCACATCAGGCGGTCTTCCTCCAGTGTTCGAGGGTCGATGGCGCAACACCAAACTCGGCCGAGGGCTCTATCCCTTGCATCCGGAGAGCTATTGCAATAAGCGCGTAGTGATGGACCGTGTGACTCAACAGCGACTGAAGCTCACGCGCAATCGACGACCGCGTCCAACATGGACACTCGTGAGTTCGTGTCGAGCCTTCAAGCACCACCAGTAGCTCAGCGTGGCCGTCGGCGAACGAGAACCTTCGCAGCCTATCGGTGATGGCTTGCAGTTCTAAAGCGGCAAGTTCCGGATCGCTTTCGACAAGCTCGTTGCGCGCTCGCAAATCGTAGTTGATTCGTCCGCTATCGACCGACGAAAGAAAGCAGTTGTAGAAATCGACACAATGGCGAAAATGGCCGCCGATGCCGCTTTGAAGAGATCGCGGCGTGGCCTTCGAATAAAGAGGACCGAGGCACGATGTCAACTCGATGCCCTGTCTCAGAATTGCGATGTTGTCGGCTACTAGCGCGTCGCAGCGTTGCATTGTTCTTCTACTCCTATCGCACGACGAGAATCGAGTGGCGCAAGTCTTGGGCCCGCGCTATCAAATTCCACGGGAATGAACAGTCTGTTGACCTCAAGCCATAGTCTCTCCGCCAGAACCTTGCGGTCGTCCGCTCGAATCTCGTCTGAGCCGAATGAGACGGTTGCCTGGATGCGTTTTATCCGCAACAACTCGGTGAAATGACTGCCGAAGGTCATGTCTCCCCACCAACACACCGACAGGCTTGCCGGCGGATCATCACCCAATACTCTATAGCTCACTGCGGCGTAGGATACCGGGAACGTCCCTCTCGCAGCCGCTTCCAGCAGAGACGATCTGAAAGGCAAGACGGTCGAGCCTTCGCTGCTTGTGCCTTCAGCGAACAGGATTACGCCCCGTCCGTCCTCCAGCGCTTGCGCGATCTCGCCATTGACCCTCGCAAGATCCCGTTGATTTCTTCGATCGATAAAAATTGTTCCGACGCTTCGGCAGAGGCTCCCAATAATGGGCCAGCTCTCGACATCCTTCTTTGCTATAAACAAACAGTCGAGCCGCGACGCAAAAACAACAACGTCCACGTAGCTGAGATGATTCGACACCAACAGAAAAGGCGCGGCCGGCGCATTGCAACTCGCTTCTATTTTTAGACCGAGTATGAACGCGGCACTTCGAGCCCATCGATGAAGCATCAGCGCTTGCCAGCGCGCCCTTCTGCTGGATGATCGGCGGATAAGAGCTAATCCGATAACGACCACCGCGTAGACCCCGACGGTCAACGCGGATAAAGCGAATGCTCGAATGATCAGCCGTGCGTAGGGCACTACGCGCCACCTTGATCCGCAAAGAACAGCTTGCGGCTCTGTTCGTCTATCGCTTTGACATCGAACAGCACTAGAAAATCGATCGTCTTGAACTGCCGGTCCAGCGCCGGCCGGCTGCAAACTCGCGCACCGTACCGCATATAGATTTGGAACAACTTTGGCAGCCGGACCTCGCGATCTACAAGGGCGTTGTCTTCCGCAACACACTCGAAGCCGGGCTGAGTCGTTACATTGAATGACGGATCTAACTGGCCGTTGCGTTCAAGCAGACGCATCACTCGCAAACCGTCAAGCGGGTCCTGGCTGGTTAGCGAGCAACAACCAAACAGGTATCGCTTTCGGTTGTGCATCAGGTAAGCGGCCAGTCCCTTCCACAACAAGAACAGCACAGCCGTGTTTCGGTGATCCCGCGCGACGCACGCACGACCCAGTTCGATCGAATCGCTCAGCACCTCCGGCGGCAGCTTCGACAATTCAAACTCAACATTCGAATAGAACCCGCTTCCGGATCGAGCCATATCGCTGGTCTGCATTCGATAGGTCCCGACGACCCGGTCTTGATTCTCGGTGTCCACAACAATCAGGTGGTGGCACTGTTCGTCGAATTCGTCCATGTCGCGGCCTGTGAGGAACGAAGCCTGGAGCCCTTCGCCAAGCTCGAGATTGAAGACCTCGAACCGGAGCTTCAGCGCGGCGTCCAGTTCTTCGCGGGTGCGAGCGAAGCGGACGCAGTAGCGGCCTTCGTGAAATTCCTTTTGTGGGAATGCGTCCTTGAAAGCCGGGTACGCGGCCGGTTCGATGACCGCTAGAGTGTTAGGCGTCCAATTGGTTCTTTCGATCGTCTTCATAGGGTCCACCATTGTTTACTCGTAAGTGGGCCTGCTCATCATCGGTTTTCGCCAATCGGCGCTGCGATCACAAGCAGGTTATAACTAAACCCTTATGATCACTATATGTCGATGGGTGACGGGTTTATTCCGTTGTGTAACACCGACCTATGTTTGGGTGATGGGCGGTCAGGTGTATGATGTCGAGCACAATGAGCACGCAAGCAGACGTCGCGGTGATGAGGGAAGAGGCGGCCCGGGCGGGCGAGCGGATCTACGAACGTCGCCTGAAAGCAGTCCTTGAGGCTGATAGCGAAGGAAGGGTTGTAGCCATACACATCCCGAGCGAGGACTATTTCCTCGGCGACTCACTCCTTGAAGCCTCGGATCTCCTTCGCGACAAGTACCCTCTGGCTGCGCACGGGACGTGTACGCGCGGGGCGTCGGCGAGCAGGTAGTGATAAGAGCCCACACACCACGGGTGACAAGGACATCGCGGTGATTGGGTGGCTGACTTCCGACCATGCCGAATCTCCTTATTCCCCGCTTTGTTGAATGAGCTTTGCGACCAGGCCGGTCCATCCAGTCTGATGACTCGCGCCAACGCCTGAGCCGGTGTCGCCGTGAAAGTACTCGTGAAAGAGAATCAGGTCGCTCCAGTTTGGATCGGTTTGAAACTTTTCGATGCCGCCAAAAACCGGACGCCGGCCGTTTGAGTCACGAAGGAAGATGCGAGTGAGCCTGCGCGACAATTCAGCCGCGACTTCACGGAGCGTCATCATCTGACCCGAGCCGGTCGGGCATTCAACCTTGTAATCGTCGCCGAGATAGTGATTAAACTTTTGCAGCGACTCGATGATCAGGTAGTTAACCGGGAACCAGATCGGACCTCGCCAATTCGAGTTACCGCCAAACAAATCGGTGCTCGATTCAGCCGGTTCGTAGCTCACGCGGTGCTCTTTGCCGTCGACCTGCAGCGTGTAAGGATGGTCCATGTGAACCTTGGACAGGGCTCGTATGCCGTACGGCGATAGAAACTCGTTCTCGTCGAGCATGACTTTCAGCACTCGGCGCAGTTGATCCCGATCGAGGATTGAGAGCATTCGGCGTTCGCCCTTTCCGCGCGTCCGCATACATGCGACGTTTCCGGTCAGGTCTTTTCTGTTATCGATGAACCAATTGAGCCGCCGCTTGAATCCACTCATCTGACTGAGCGTTTCCGGCTCGAGCGTCTCGACCGCGAACAACGGGATCAGCCCTACCATCGAACGCACTTTCATAGGGAATCCGGTCCCATCAGGCAGAGAGAGCACGTCGTAGTAGAACCCGTCCTCTTCGTTCCACAATCTGCTGCGCTCGTCGCCCAGATGATTCATCGCGTGCGCGATGTACAGGAAGTGCTCCCAAAACTTGCTGGCTACGTCCTCATACGCCGGGTCCTCGCCGGCAAGCTCTATCGCGATCGCCAGCATATTCAAACAGTACATTGCCATCCAGCTCGTGCCGTCGGACTGCTCGATGCGGCCGCCGGTGGGAAGCGCCGAGCTGCGATCAAAGACGCCGATGTTGTCCAGCCCAAGGAAGCCTCCCTGGAAGACGTTCCTTCCTTCGGAGTCCTTTCGATTGACCCACCAGGTGAAGTTGAGCAGCAGCTTGTGGAACACGCGTTCCAGAAACTTCATGTCGCCTTTTCCGCGGCGCTTCTTGTCAATCTTGTAGACGCGCCAAGCGGCCCATGCGTGCACGGGCGGGTTCACATCGCCAAAGGCCCACTCGTAAGCCGGCAGTTGTCCATTGGGATGCATGTACCACTCGCGTAGCAACAGCACGAGCTGGTCTTTCGCAAAGTCTGAGTCGACAATCGCTAGGGCCACGCAATGAAAGGCGAGATCCCACGCGGCGTACCACGGGTACTCCCACTTGTCGGGCATCGAGATGATGTCGTCGTTGTAGAGGTGGGTCCACTGGCTGTTGCGTCCGGTGAGTCGCTCAGACGGCGGAGCCGGTTCCGCGGGGTCGCCTTTGAGCCACGAACCCATGTCGTAGTAGTAGAACTGTTTGCTCCAGAGCAATCCGCCCAGCGCCTGACGCATGACCGCCTTGGCGTCCTGAGAGAGATGTTTTGGCGTGACCGAGTCATAGAACTGATCGGATTCGCGCTTGCGCTCGTCGAACACGGCATCGAACTTACCGTTGCAAGGATCGCTGTTTGTCGGAGGAACCTCGAGATCCGTGAGCCGCAGCTTGATGGTCTTTGTCTCGCCAGAACCGAGGGTCAACGGATAATGAGCGGCCGCTTTCGTTCCAGTCTTCGCAGCATTCACGGCATCCCTCGCTCCGTGAACGATGTAATCGTTGATCCCGTCTTTGGCGTGCCGCGTGCCGTCCTCGCGGTTGTAGAGTCGCCTCGTGTTGGTCTCGTTTTCGGTGAACAGCAGTTCGGGCATGCCGTTGCAGAACAACCAGCGATGCCCGTACGCGGGCTGGCAGAGTTGAATTGCCGAGGCGTTCCGGACGTCGGTAATCTGTCGAAGGTTCGGGCGGACCTCGCCGTTGCGCCAAGACCACGTGTTGCGAAACCAGATAGTCGGCAACAAATGCAAATCGGCAGACTCTGGTCCTCGGTTCGTGACGTTGATGCGAATGAGAATGTCTTCAGGCGTAGCCTTCGCGTACTCAATCGCGACGTCGAAGTATCGGTCCTCGTCGAAGACACCGGTGTCCATCAACTCGAACTCAGGCGCGTCCTTGCCGCGGCGTCGATTCTCTTCGAGGAGACGGCCGTAAGGGAATTCAGCTTGAGGGTACTTGTACAGATACTTCATGTAGGAGTGAGTCGGCGTTGAATCGAGATAGAAGTAGTATTCTTTTACATCTTCACCGTGATTGCCTTCGGAGCCGGTCACGCCGAATATGCGTTCTTTCAATATCGGGTCGCGGCCGTTCCATAACGCCACCGCGAAGCAGATGAGTTGATGACGATCCGAGATGCCGCCGATGCCGTCTTCACCCCAGCGATAAGCTTTCGAACGAGCGTGATCGTGCGGCAGGAAATCCCACGCCGTGCCGTACGGGCTATAGTCTTCTCGGACGGTTCCCCAGGCGCGCTCGCTGAGGTACGGGCCCCATCGCTTCCAGTGCGCTCGCCGCTCGCGTGATTGTTGCAGTCTGATTTCTTCCTTGGTCATTATCGAATCCTCTCTGCTGGGAGCGCAGGCATCCTGCCTGCCTGGCGTTCCGCGAGAACGTGAGTAGGCGGTAGCCGAAGGAGGCAGGCAGGGATGCCCGCGCTCCCAGGGTCACCTAGCGATTCTCATCGCCGTCTTGCCGCAGGCCGGGCAACAGTGCACTTCTTGAAGCACGCCTCCGAGTTCCAAGTCGACCCTTTTCGACTCGGCGGAGTAATCAGTCTTGCCGGCGTGATAGTTCATGTCGATCTCACAATCAGGGCATTTCATCTTTTTGTTCTCTGCCATACTACTTTGGTCAGTGCTCTTCTTTCGAGCCAACCGAGGAAAATCCCGGCGACGTTACCTTTCCTACGTTTTCATTTGTTTGCATTTGTTTGCTATCATCGCCGTGTTTTTGGCTTGTGCGATCCTAGGCTATGGACATTACCCGCAATCAGGTTGACCGGAGCAAATTCAACGGCGAGGCGGTACTACCTTTCCAACTGCGCCTCGACGACTTCGCGCTAGCGATGCAGGATGTCTACGATTTCTTTTATGACGTGAACATCGGTCTGGTCGAAAGAGGACTTGAGCGTTTGGATGACATGCTGCGGCCGGCGATCATGTCGGGGTTCCTCTCGGATATGATGACGGCCAGTTTGGCCAAGCATTCACGCGCGCTCACATCTAACTGTTATTTCAATGGACATCCAGACCTCGTCGTCCGCGGGGTGTATCCCGATAACTGCGTCAAAGCTGGCTCTGAAGGCGTCGAAATAAAGACGACCAGGAAGAGCGGCGGCGCCGTCGATACCCACGGCGCGCGTGATCAGTGGATGTGCGTGTTTGTTTACAGCGTGGACAACGAAACGGAACCTGCGCGGGATCGTGCGCCAATGTCATTCACCGAAGTGTATCTTGGAAGTGTGTCGACAGACGACTTCCGAAAAAACCCACGTGGGGAACTCGGAACAAGAACTGCCACGCTGCACCGCCAAGGCATCGAGAAGTTGCGCCAAAACTGGATCTACAGATTGAGCGTGTAGTTTCCACCATTCTTAAACGCAACCAGCTTTGGAATCGCGCGCGCCGCGAGATCGAAATATTGCGGATCTTTCTCGACGCCGATGCTCTCATACCCTACCGCCTCTGCCGCCGCCAATGTCGATCCCGAGCCCGCGAAGGGATCTAAGACGATTCCCTCGCCGAGCGGCAGAACGCCTCGTATTAAGGCTCGGAGGAATGCTTGCGGCTTCAGGCTCGGATGAGGCGCCAGCGCGCGCTCGGACTTATGCGTCGGAGAAGAGGGTATGACGTCGCCGAACGGACGCTCGCCGGAAGGTCGCCTAAAACCGCCAGTCTTCCACTTTCGCAAATTGTCTTGGACTCGGCCTTCTATCGGCTTTCGAAAAACGACCCAGGGTTCCCACATAGAACGTGGCATGACGCTCACACCCGAAAACTCGTTATGCGCGGCTTTTGGTCTGTCGCCGCCCCGCATCGTCATGACGAGACGAACTAGTTCACCGCGTCGTTCCAGACCGGTACGTGCCAACGCTCCAGAGACAACATACGACAGCAGCGGATTGCTGGCGACCACCACATTAGCTCCGGGGACAAGTACCGAATACAAGGCACGTCCCCATCGGACGAAGAAGTGTCCAAGCTCCTCGACATCACCGGCCGATAACACTGTGAAGCGAGGCAACGGGGAACGCTTAGTTCCGTCGAACTCAGGCGGTATGCGCCAGACACCGCCTTTGCCCTGTCGCAGCTTTTGCTGTTGCTCGGGTTCATACTCAACGAGCCCGTAAGGCGGGTCCGTAACCACCGCATGAATAGAATTCACGGGCTGTAACCGGAGCCATTCAAAGCAGTCGCCCTCAAAGAGTTTCGCGCGGCCGCTTGTAACCGTCCTAAATGAAACCCGATGCCTGGTCGCTGGCCCGAACTCTTCACCGGGAGTCTCACGAAGCATGTACGTTCCGCGATTCTCGCGCCGGAAGAGCGAATCAGAATTGAGCCTGAGATAGGAACGAATGCTCGACGACGCAGAGTCTCCTATGAGTTCTGCCACTGCCTGCTGAATCTCCGAGACAGAAGCACCTTGCGTTTTAGTCGAGAGTATCTTCACGATCGCATCGCGGATTTCGCCCGGTCGCCGTCGTCTATTGTTATCTTTGGGCTTAGGTTGTTTGGACACGCGAGCAGAGTGTAAGACGTCTGGACGTCTCCGTCAAGCGCTTGCGACGGTTACCCAAAGATCGTAAGGGGTTTGATTGCTAACTGAGCAGTTGCCTGCGTTGTCGATCCGAGAAAACAAAAGTGGAGAAAAGCTGAGACGCACGATTTCACTTGCGCAGGGCGGTCATCTTCGCCCGCGCGTGTAATAGCTCTGGGAGTTCAAGATCGGCGCCACGCCATAGCTCTTCAGCCCTCGCGAACTCTCGTTCTGCTGCCGACTTCTCTCGCTTCTGCTCGGCGACAAGCGCCATCGCATAATGAGAGCCGGCGTACGACGCATCGTGTTCGAGCATCTGTTTCGCGGTGTATTCGGCCAGTTCCCAATCGCCTGCCTCGCGGGCTGCTTGCGCGATCGACTCCAGTCGGAAAAGCGCCTGGCTCCAGGCGTCCGGTCCGAGCAATTCTCGAAGCTTGCGCTCTACCTCTTTGAACAAAGCGCGGCCTTCTTCGGTCTTGCCTTCACGCAGCAGGATTTCTGCTCGGAGCGCTTCAAGCTCAGGCTCGACCGGCGGTTGAGTTCCACCGGCGGAACCACCTCCGACAGTGCCCGGGGCGTCCCTCATTTGTTTTTCCGCTTCAGCAAGCTCTCCCTTTGCTTCCGCCATTCTGTTCATCGAGAGCAAGACCTGCCCGGCAATCAGATGACCTGTCGCGCGCGTCCCTGGGTACTTACCCGTGATCAACGCGTTCGCAGCCGCGAGCGCTTCTTGTTTTCGGCCTCTTCCAAGCAAGAACCTCGGCCATTCTTTCTTGGCGAACTCGAGGCCTACGTTAACCGATCGAATCTCGAACGCTTGCTTCATCAATTGCTCGGCGGTGTTCATCTGCCCGATGTATTGGTATGAGGTCGAAAGCAGATCCAGGTTGTGTTGATGATGCCAGTCGTAATCGGACGGAATGTTTTCAGCGCTGTAGTAGGAGTTCTCCAGATCGTCGGCCTTCCGGAATTCCGCTATCGCTTCAGTGATGCGGCCGACGCGACGAAGGTCGTGGCCGTACATGTGACGCGCGTGCGGAATTGCGTACGCGCGTCGCGCATAAACTTCGCCATGCTTCAGCGCGGGTTCCATCTGTCCGATGTTTTCATAGGAGTGAATCAAATAGTGATGCGCAGCGAAGTTGTCAGGCGATATTGCCAACACCTTCTCATAGAAGACCGTCGCGGCGGCGCCTCCGCGTTGCCCTCGCCCCGCCGCTGTAGGCTCCTCCGCGTTGCCACGCAACAGCCATAACTCGGCATCATTGGCGTCGATCGACAGCGCGTCGTCTATCGCCTTCTTGTACGCGAGGTGTTTTGCGGAGTTAGTGAGGTCGCTCAGCGCCTCGAGTTGGTTTGCGCGAATCGCGATCCGCCGCTGTTCTCGGGGGCTCGCTGCCGCGGCAAGCGATTGCGCCTTTTCAAGCGACTCACGCGCGGCATTAAGATCGTCGAGACCGGAATAAGCGCGACTGAGTCCGACATAAGCCATCGCGAGTTTCCCGTCGTGCCTCAGTGCTTGATTGAACGAACGCGCCGCTTCCACCCAGACATAAGAGTGAAGGTAGGCAAGCCCCTGATCGTAGAACGCCTGCGCCTCCCTGGATAAGGTGGTCACAGTTTCGTGCACCGTTCCCGTTCCCTTGCGAATCGGCAGCGGGCGTTCAAGTATCGCGCGCGGGACGTAACCAACGGATTGGTGATGCGCGTGCGGATCTTCTTGCGCAGTCGCGGGTCTGACGCCGAGACCAACCACGCAAACAACAAAGAACAGGCAGGCGCCAAGACGGTAGCTCATAAAGTAGTCCCCCTTGATCAACGGACAAACGAGTGTCGAGAGACGCAATGATACGCCGAGCTTGGCGGCGCTTCAATCAAGTAAAGCACGCAGGTGGCTCCGCCCGACTCGGCGTTCGATTACCAGGCTTTGAAAATGTTGATCGATCGGGAAAATATCTGAAAGCCGCGCTTGATCCTTGCGCGGGTTCCGTCCGGCATTTGCACGAAGTGATTTCGAGAGGAAGTTCAGTCGTTGAGGAAACGCTTTATCGCTCTCCCGGCCTGTCTAATCCGGTGCTCGTTCTCGACAAGCGCGAATCGGATATGTTCGTCGCCGGAAGCTCCAAAGCCGATTCCCGGCGACGTACCTACACGCGCGCGCGCCAAAAGAAGTTTTGCGAACTCAAGCGAGCCCGCCGAGCGGAATCGGTCGGGTATTCGCGCCCAAACAAACATCGTCCCGCGAGGTTTTTCAACCGGCCACCCAGCGCGGCACAAAGACTCGACGAGCACATCGCGGCGTTTGCGGTACACTTCGGCGATCTGGCTCACGTACTGCTCACACTCGTTGAGCGCAATTATCGCCGCTATTTGAATCGGCTGAAAGATGCCGTAATCCATGTAGCTCTTAACCCGAGCAAGCGCCGCCAGCGCCTCAGCGTTACCGACACAAAAGCCCACGCGCCACCCGGCCATGCTGTAGCTCTTCGACAGCGAAAAAATCTCTACTGCCACCTCCTTTGCGCCTTCCACTTGAAGTATGCTGGGCGCAAGGTAACCGTCAAATACCAGATCGGCGTAGGCAAAGTCGTGTATCACAAACACGCCGAATCGTCGGGCCAGCTTGATCACTTCCTCGAAGAACTCTATCTCCACGCACTGTCCCGTAGGGTTGTTCGGGAAGGAGATTGTGATCAGCTTGGGGCGATGGGCCTCGATGACGACCGGCAGTCTGTTCAGCAGATCGCCCGCGCTCGCCGCCGCAACCTGCACAAGCTGTCCGCCGGCGATAATGACCGAGTGCGTATGAATCGGATAAGCGGGCTCCGCCACGAGTGCCGTTTCTCGAGGGGCGAGCAGGGTCATTACAAGATGCGCGAGAGCATCTTTAGCCCCGATCGTCACCACCGCTTCGGATTGCGGATCCAGACTGACGCCCCATTTCCTGGAGTAACGCCCGCAGATCGCCTCTCTCAGCTTTGCGATGCCGCGCGACGCCGAGTAGTGATGATTGCGAGGATTGCGCGCAGCTTCTACCAGTTTGTTCACAATGGGCGCGGGGGTAGGCAGGTCTGGATTGCCCATGCCCAGGTCCACTATGTCCTCTCCTCTCGCCCTGGCGGCCGCCTTCAACTCGTTAACCACGTTGAAAACATAAGGCGGTAGCTTGCTGCTCAGATAAAAACGGCTGTCCACTCGGCCCCTTCGCCTCCGGCTGAAATTCACTGGTTCGTAGAAAGATCATAACGATCGTAAAGGCAATGGCAAGCGCGGTGGTCCAACCTATGTCTCGTCTAAGGCGCAGCCGTCTAAATGTCGAAGTAGAGCGCAAATTCCCATGGGTGTGGTCGCAGACGAATTGCGTCGACTTCATTCTTTCGCTTGTAGTCGATCCAAGTGCTTATCAGGTCGGGCGTAAACACGTCGCCCTTCAGCAAGAACCCGTGGTCCACCTCCAGGGCATCCAGCACTTCCTCGAGTGAGCCAGGCAGTTGCTTGATCTCGGCTGCTTCTTCGGGCGGCAGTTCGTAAAGGTCCTTCTCCAACGGCTTGCCCGGATCTATCTTGTTGGCAATGCCGTCCAGACCCGCCATTACGCACGCCGCGAACGAGAGGTATGGGTTGCAAGTAGGATCCGGGGTTCTGAACTCGATGCGCTTCGCCTTCTCCGACTTCGAGTACATCGGGATGCGGATTGCCGCCGAGCGGTTTCGCTTGCTGTACGCGAGGTTTATTGGAGCCTCGTAGCCGGGGACCAGCCGCCGGTAAGAGTTGGTGGTCGGGGCGATGAGCGCGCACAGCGCCGGCGCGTGCTTGAGGATGCCTCCGATGTAATACAGGCACGCCTGAGAAAGGTCTGCGTATCCGCCCTTCTCGTAAAAGAGGTTCTTTCCTTCCTTCCACAGCGACTGGTGAGTGTGCATGCCCGATCCGTTATCCTGGAAGAGCGGCTTCGGCATGAACGTTGCAGTCTTGCCATGTTTTTGCGCGGTGTTTTTTGCGCAGTACTTGTACCACAGGACGCTGTCGGCCATCTTGGTCAACGTGTTGAAACGCATATCGACCTCGGTCTGGCCGCCGCTAGCAACTTCGTGATGGTGAACTTCTATCTTGACTCCAATGCTCTCCAGGGCCAGGACCATCTCCGAGCGAATGTCCTGGAACTTGTCCATCGGCGGCACCGGAAAATAACCTTGTTTGTAGCGGGGCTTGTAGCCCAGGTTCGGTCGATCCGGGGTCCCCTCTTTGCCAGAGTTCCAGAAGCCGGCATCCGAGTCGATGTAGTAGTAGCCGAAGTTATAACTCTGATCAAAGCGGACCTGGTCCAGGAAAAAGAACTCCAACTCGGGACCAATGTAAATCGTATCCGCGAGACCGATCTTCTTGACGTAGGCTTCAGCCTTTTGCGCGACGTATCGAGGATCGCGGCTGTAGGAGTCACCGGTTATCGGATCTTTGACGTTGCAGATCAGCACCAGTGTGGGCACCGCGGTGTAAGGGTCCATCACCGCTGTTATCGGGTCTGGGAACAACAGCATGTCGGATTCATCGATCGTCTGAAATCCGCGGATCGACGATCCGTCGAATCCGATTCCTTCCTCGAACAGTTCTTCGCTGAGTTCCGCGACCGGAATCGAAAAGTGTTGCCAGAGCCCGGGAACATCGATGAACCTCAGGTCGACGATCTTTGCACCTTTCTCCTGCGCCAGCTTAATAACATCCTTCGGGGTCATGCGAGCCTCCTTTTCAGGCACGGGGCTTTACGCTGTGCCTGCGATGATGGTGAATAGCCGAGTCTGACTTTCTAAGGACGAGACTGCCGAATGGTTACAGAGGACTCGACCGCTGGCGGATCCGTGTGCGACTTCGTTACTCGCCCTTTGAACTGAATGCGTACACGAGACCAAACGAAAGAGTGCTCTGTGCCTTTACCAGCCGGTCAAACGGCTTGATAAAGAAATGGTTGTCGGAAAAATCCTTGCGATACTCGAAACGTGTGAGCAAGCCGTTGTTGATCTTGTGCTCGCTCGTGATCGTAAAGTCCTTCACCGTCTGTGGCGCTCCGGTGGTGAAACCGTCGTGATCGTCGTACCACTCGAAGCGCGGCGCAAACGCAAGCCACTTGTTTGCCTGGACCCGGAAGTATCCGGCGATGCCCTGCCAGTGCACTCGCGCGCCGGCAAACCGGTCGAATCCGTAGTCGTAGTTAGCCATCAGACTCACCCTGCCGCTGACCGCATAAGTGACTGTTGTATCAAACAGGTGACGCCAATCGTCGTTGTTGCCAGACTGCTCCGGACCCGCCATGTAATTCCCAACCAGGGTGAGTTTTGCGGTCGGCTTCACCACTGCCTGCAGGCCCAGGGTCTTCCCAGTGTTGTTGTCGACGACGTTGTTCCAACCATTGACCAGGTAGCCAGCCAGCGTGAACTTGTCGCTGAACACATACGTCGCTCGCGTGCCGAAGTGGTAGTAAGGAATCGCCAGCGCAAACAGCAGCGAGCGAGAGTAGTTCCAGTTATCCTTCGTCTCTATTACTTCCGCTCCATTCGGGGTGACGAATTTTCCGACGTCGATCTGAAGTCCTTTGCCAACCGGCGCAAGATAGCTCAAATAGGCTTGCTGAATGTGTTTGAAAACATCAGCTCCACCCGGCTCTGAAGCGTGAACGATCTCCGTGGCAGGCCCGAATGCCAGGTCCGTTCGAAAACCAAGACGGCTGTCAGAAATCGGTTTCTTCTCAAGGACAACCTTGGCCAAATTCAGGCTGAACTGACTGGACTTCGTATCAAAGTTGCGAAGTTGAGTGTCCACGCCCGGATGATTGAAGTTGTACCCGTAGTAGGCGTCAACAAATCCTGATAGCTCAGTGGTTCGGAAGAAGGACATTATTCCTTCGTTCTGTTTCTCTTCTTGCTTCCTCGCTGCCTCAGACTTAACGTCTTCGCGGACCGCTTTGACGGCGGTTGCAATTGGCGCAGCATCGCTGGTTCTAATCAACTTCGCTTCCAGCTCGTTCACTCGCCCTTCAAGCCGCTTGATTATTGCCGTCAGCTCTTCCATGGTCACCGCGTTGCTCGCCCGGTTCGCGTCACCTGCAGGCTTGGCCGTTGGCGCCGTTCCGTCATCTGTTGAGGGCGCAACCGCGCGCGCCACTCCGACTGTTTGCTGGGCCAGGGCCACGCTGCTCATCATCACTCCAGCTAACAAACTGGATACCGCACGGCGCAATCCGCACGGCCACCGATTACTCCGATAAGTCATCTCTCACCTCCGTATTTGCCGCTGGCGCCAGGGCCGCCAAGCATTCGAGGGGCTGCGCATCGTCGAGATCGAAGGCCGCAGTCCGCGTGATCACTACGCGACCCGGCAGCAGAGCGCACAACCTCGAGATCAACTTGCAAATACAGAGGTCGTTTTTCTATGCTTCTTGCGCTGCTGCACAGGTAGCCACCAGGTCATCTGAGCGCGGCTGTGGGAGAGTCCTTTGAGTCGTGGCTCCAAATCACTTTCTCAAAGGGCTCCCCACAACATCCGCGGAACTTCTTCTGCCATGTTTTCATAATATTCTAGGAGGCTGACTCCTCAATGCCTGCCATCCGCGTTAGCACCTCCACCCTCACATCGCCCGCTTTTTCAGTCGGCATACCGGTAGGCCGAGCGAAAGAGGAGATGACATATTCAGGATAAGCCGGGATCCCGTGCTCGTGCAGATCCAAACCATAAGCCTCACCCTCGGGCGAAACGCGCAGGAGCCCCATCGCCTTGAGCGCATACATCACCACAAGCGAAACCCCGAATGTAGCTACTGTAATAGTAAGGCTGCCGATCGCCTGAGCCTTCAGCACTGTAAGTCCGCCGCCATAGAAAAGTCCGGCCAGCGGCGCAGAGTTGTCGGGGCCAGTGGCGCCAGTCAGGCCATATTGACCAGAAGCAAAAAAGCCGAGGGACAGCGTTCCCCAGATGCCACAGAAGCCGTGAACAGGAACCGCGCCGATCGGATCGTCAACACGAAGCCATTCCAAAACCTCAACTCCGAGGACAACAAGCACACCCGCGACTCCGCCAAGGAGGATTGCCCCGGTTGGACTAACCCAATAACAGGGGCAGGTGATTGCAACCAGACCGGCAAGAAAGCCATTCACTGTAAAGCTTACGTCCCACTTTTTACTACCGACATAGGCGTAAGCCATCGCGGTCAGCCCCGCTGCGCATGCCGCCAGCGTAGTATTAGCAGCCACCCGACCGATGCCTTCCAGGTCCATTGCTGAGAGCGTGCTCCCAGGATTGAACCCGTACCAACCGAACCACAGAATAAGGCCGCCGGTGGCGGCGATTACCAGATCGTGAGGCTGCATTGGGCCTCCACCGTCGCGTTTGAATTTGCGGCCCAGGCGCGGTCCGAGCGCGATAGCGCCCGCCAGCGCGATGAATCCGCCGATCGTGTGCACGACCGTCGAGCCCGCGAAATCGTGAAAGTTCATGCCGAGCGAAGCCAGAAAGTTGCCGTCGCTGCCCATCGTTGCCAGGAAGCCATCGGGACCCCATGCCCAGTGACCGATGATGGGGTAAATGAATCCGGAAACCGCCACACTGTAGAGCAGGTCACCCACGAACGATGTCCGGCCGATCATCGCGCCTGACGTGATCGTCGAGCACGTGTCAGCAAACGCAAACTGAAAAAGCCAGAACGCCAGAAACGCGACGCCCGATGTCTCGTAAGTTGCAGGGACATCCCGCAGAAAGAACCAGTTATGTCCAATCAACCCGTTCCCGTGACTGAACATGAAAGCGAAACCGATGGCATAGAAAAGGAGGCCGCAGAGACACGTGTCCACGATGCATTCCATGAGTACGTTCACGGTCTCCCGTGAACGGCAGAAGCCGGCCTCGAGCATCGTGAAGCCAACCTGCATTGCGAATACAAGGAACGCCGCGACGAGCGTCCATACCGTGTTAATCGGATTGACAATGTCAGAGCCGGTAAGGGGGTCGCCCTCAGCGGCAAACACTCTCAAGCCAATCAGATTGGGATTCAGGACAGCGACCCCCAAGAGCAGCAAACCAACAGCCAGAAGCTTTCCGGTCAGCAGAAGCGCCCCGTACCGGCGCCATTCAGGATCATGAAGCCGGACTCGCAGCCGCGAGATCTTCCGCGAAAATCGTAATTTCTTCTCCATCGTAGTTTTCTCCTTCAAATTTGAGGGTAGATACTCAGTTGGACATTTAGTAAGCACCTAGTAAGCACGCGCGGCCTCCGCGATAAACAAGCTGAGTCGACGGTGAGCTTCAACACCGTGCTTGCTAACGTGCAAACTTACTTGCTGTTCCGGCTGGACTCTTCAAATCGCCTGTTCATTGCGCTCGCCGGTGCGGATGCGGATCACTTCCTCGACTGGCACGACAAAAATCTTCCCATCGCCGAACTTGCCAGTCTTGGCCGTTTTCGCGACTGCATCAATAACGTGGTCCACCATCTCTTCAGGAACGACTACCTCTATCTTTACCTTGGGAATGAAGTCGATCTTGTATTCGCTGCCGCGGTACGTTTCGGTGTGCCCCTTCTGGCGGCCGAAGCCTTTGACCTCGGTGATCGTCATGCCAGTGATTCCCACTTCTTGAAGGGCATTCTTGACGGCATCCAGCAGGTGCGGCCTGATGATGGCGTCGATCTTTCTCATACTGCCTCCTTTTCTTCCTTCCTCATACTGCCTCCTTTTCTGGTATCAGCTTGCACCCCAAGAGCCTCCGGGAGCTCCAGTGCAATCGCCGACATAAGTGTTGAGTCCAGCTTTTGACCTTCAGAATCCATCACGTAGAAGATATCAAGTGCGTAGCTCTTCTCAGTTGCGATCTTCGCCAGGCTGATGTTGAGGCCAAGCTGAGAGAGAGTTCTTGCGATTGTATAGACCAGGCCCGGCGTATCTTCGGAGTGAACCTCGATTACCGTGCTGACAGCCGAGGCGTTCGTGTCAAATCGCACACTCGGTTTCGCGAATATACGCTTGCCCGATCGCTTCGGACGGCAAGAGACCTGAGCCCGAAAGCGTTCAACTGCGGCAGCAACATCGTATCGGCCTTCGATAGCCGCTTTCAGGTTCTCCTCAACCTTCGGCCATAGCTCGGCGCGGAGCGGGTGCCGGCCGTCAATCTGGCAAATCTTGAAGGTATCTACCACCATTCCATCCTCACGTGTGTATAGATCCGCGCTCAGAATGTTGACGGCGTGAGCGGTGAGCGTGCCTGCTATCCGCGCAACAAGTCCCCGCGCATCCCGACTGCAAACCGTCAATTCGGTGCAGTGCTTTTCTTCCGGCGCCCGCCAGTCGATAACCACTTCCGAGCCGCCGCGCGTTCGCTCGACCAGTTGAAAGTGCCGAACCATCTGATCCAGATCCGCGGCCCTGAGATACCTCTGGGGCATCATCGCGAAGTGCTTCAAAACTTCACTTGGCGGATAGAGTCGTGAAAGCCGTTCCGCCGCCCGCTCTTTGACGCGCAGTTTGTGGAATCCATCCCACTTAACCGGTTTGCCTCGGGTCAGATGGGACCTGGCGCGCCTGTAGAGTTCCCACAGTAATGTTGCTCTCCAGTCATTCCAGGCTTGCGGCGCCACGGCGGAGATATCCGCGAATGTTAGGAGCAACAACATATTCAGCCGGTCCAGGCTCCCGACCGTTTCAATAAATTGACCGAGCAATCCTTCGTCGGTGATGTCCCGACGTTCAGCCAGGTGCGACATCAGCAAGTGATGGCGGACCAGAAATACAACGTGACTCGCAGCTACGCTGCTAATTCCCATCCGCTCGCACATGCGCTCAGCTATGTCCACGCCTCGCGGCACATGGCCCGAACCGCGCCCCTTCCCTATGTCGTGAAGAAAAACTCCGAGGTAGAGCGGAGCGGCGTCTTCGATTTCTTCAAACACTCTCTTGAAGGGCGCGAGTTTCTCATCGCGCCCCAAGGCTAATTCGTCGAGGGCCTCGATCGCTTTGAGCGTATGCTCGTCGACCGTGTATTTGTGATAGTAGTCGTGCTGGACCAGAAAGGTTACGCGCGCAAACTCGGGCAGGAATCTGCCCAGGAAGCGTGTTTGATGCATCTCGCGCAACACACCCGCGACTCGGCCCCTGCCCCTGAGCAGCTCAAAGAACAAGTGACCCGCCTCCTTTGAACTTCGAAACTGACGCGTCACGAGTCGCAAGTTGTCTCGGACCGAAAGCCTCAATTCGTCGCTTAACTCGGCATCGCTACGCTGAGCCACGCCAAAAATCTCCATCAGCCGCATTGCGTCGTCGAAGTGGTCGCTCGGCTCCCGCTGAAGAAAAACCCTACCCTGCTTTATCTCGAATGGCGCTTTTCCAGCGGCTCGACTTGGAACGCTGTGCAGACTGAGATAGAGATTCGATTGTCGGAAATGAAGCCTCGCCTTGACCCTCTTCGACGCGGGAGCAACCTGCCGGCGTTCGGTTAACGCTTGACCGGCACGAACAAGAAAGCTCTCGCACAAATGGTGGAGATCCTGCGCCCTCTGGTAGTAGTCGCGCATGAGCGCTTCAGATGCCAGCAACCCGCGCTTGGGCTCGTACCTGAGGTTCTCGGCAAGCACCGGTTGCAGATCGAGAGTGAGCAGGTCAGTCTGCCGCCCGGTCGAGAAGTGCGCTTCATTGCGCAGCCGTGATATGAAATCGTAGGAGCGGCGCGCCAGGGCGTACTCAGCGCCCGATATCCGGTCTTCAGCGCGAAGCGCGTCCAAGCCCTTGCAGCAGTACACGCTGCGCGCAGCCCACAGGATCGTATGCAGATCGCGCAATCCGCCCGCGCTCTCCTTGACGTTTGGCTCCTGCAGACAAACCGCCTTCCCGAATTTCGCGTACCTTGACTCGAGCTCACCGTGCAAAGAGTCCAGGAACAGTTCTCTCTCCTTCTGCCTGTCAAAGACGGCGTCGCTCAACTCTCTTTCGAGCCGCCTGAAAAGATCCGCGCTGCCAGTAACGAGCCGGGGTTCGGTTATTGCAGTGCGCGAATGCAGATCATCTCGGGCCATAGCTATGCACTCGGCTACGGATCGAAAGCTGTGCCCGACGGTCAATCCCATGTCCCAAAGCAAGTAGAGAACTGTCTCGACAAACCGCTTCGCGGACGTGGGCCGCTTCTTCCCTGAGTGCAAGAACAGAATATCGACATCGGAGAACGGAGCGAGGTCTTGCCGCCCGTAGCCGCCAAGCGCCACCACCGCACATTCAGTGGACCCGTCCTCAGACGCGCTCATCTCGGAAGCCGACAACTGGCAGGCCCTGGACACCACGACGTCGACGATAGAACTCCTTCCCCTAGTGATCTCGGTGCCGCAAAGCCCAAACCGATGGCGCATCCTCAGCCGCTCAGCTTCCACCTTCAAAAAGCTCTTGAAGGTTTCGACCTGCGCTTCGCGATCTGGATCCGAGCCGACAAAGGCGAGCCTTTCGTTGGCGTGGTCGAGCGACTTTTCAAAGTTGATACGCATGGTTCGAGGTTTCGCGAACTCCTAAGACGCTACGAGGCCGAACAAACTCTGGTGAGTCAGGCCAGGAGCCAGCAAAGCTAATGCCAATTGATTTCTCGTGAGTTTGGCTTGCGGCGGCAGGCTAACTGTCAGCCATTGCAAGACGGGACGACAGAAAGAGCCTCCGACAATTCTGTAGCTCGGGCCGTCGAAAGCTACATGGATGTCGTTCTATTCGGTCACAGTCAAAGTAGGGGTTCTCTATCTTTCACACCCGCTGTCACCCGCCCCCTCGCCAACCGCAAGTCCGCCGCTGTACCACACGCACAAGATGATCATCGCGCGCTTTCCTGTCTGGCGATCAGGCTTGCGCCCAGTCTTTATGGCGTAAGGCTCAGTTAGCGGTGCGAGTGTGACTTGACGTTCTGTCGACTTGCTACAAGCTTGTCGGCGTTGCGCTCGCGAGTAACATAATTGTAGGCAAGCTGGCAGCCCGCTGATTCAGGACAAAAGTCGAATGAATCCGCGGCAGCCGGCAGCGCCACGAACGTGATAGTCAACGCAACAACGAGGCTTAATATCGTCGCCGCCTTTAGAATTTGCTTTTGCATGTGATTCGCTTTCTCCTTTGCATCTCATCATTGTGAAGTTTGGTCTTCGCTAGCCAATACCCATCCATTCATTCAAAAATTCCCGAATGGCCCTTGAAACCGCCGCTGGAATAAAACAGCGGAGAGGCGAGTATTAGGAGAGTTTTCACCCAAGAAGGATCGGGAGCAGGACGCCCATAGCTAACGCAAAGAACGACAACGCCGGCGCGGGCGTGCCGACTGGCCGCCGCCGGCGCGCTTCACGGGCGGCTATCCGGGGATCGAGCAGCAACCAGGCCATGTGCCGCCGCTCAAATCGAAGAAAGCCGACGGCGGTTGTCGCGCCGTAGAGCAAGTGACCGATCAGTGAAGGGAACAACGCGTTCGTCGCAGCGGTTGTCCATGTCAGCGAACCGCCCAGCAGAATGGGTAATAACGTCATCGGCCCGATGAACCACCAGATCAGCCCGTAAACCAACCCCCAGGTAATACCGGAACCGAAGTCCGGCGCCTCGCGCATGAACAGCAAACCGTAGGTCATTCCCAACATTGCACTGATGGACATATGAACGATGAATCCGAAAACCGCCGAGGAGCCGCCGCCCATTCTGGCGACTTCCGGCAAAGTCCCGGTGGCCAACAGGACCAGGCTGAATAGCAGGCCGCCTGAAAGGCCCGCCGCTGCTCCCCATTTCAACGAGTGGATGATGCGCAAGCCCGGTCCCTCCGGTTCACGGTTGATTGGATCGGACTCCTCGAAGAATCCAACCCATAAGCGATCTACCGCTGCGTAAATGACGCCGACTATGACTCCGTAGACTATGTGGCCGACCAGCGATCCGAATAGCTCGGCTCCGCGGATATGCGACCAATCCAGCGGGTCGCCAAGCATTAGCGGCTTGAGCGTCAAGGGACCAAGAAACCACCACAGGATTCCGTAGGCGAGTCCCCAACCCATGCTCGACCCATAGCCACGAACGTCCCGCTGGAATAGCAACCCGAAACTGGCCCCTATCACAACAGCAATTATGAAATGTAATGTAACGCCAACCACGCGCGAATTGGAGTTGACGAGCTCGGCGATCAGCGGGAAGAAGTTCACCTGGTCCATCCATTTCCCAAAAGCCCATCCACCAAAGATCCCGGCGAGTCCGCCGACGATCACCGCGCGAGGAAAACTAAGAGGCAGCTTGCCTGCTGGCCTGCTTATCGTCCCCCAGGCGCCGAGGCCGAGCCCAAGCGGCATGCCAAAGCAGAGGACGTAGGCCACCAGCTCTGGGAAGTGGGCACGGGCGGTGTCGACCATCTCTGGCATTCCGCCGGGAAGGCTGCCATGCGTCGGCAACGTGAGAATGCCGGCGGGGACCGCCAGCCAGAGTACTAATGCGTAACCAAGACCCCATATCAGGCCAGCACCGGGACTGACGGCGCGCCGAGCGGCAAGCAGCGCGAAGACAGCTCCATAGACTCCGCCCATCATTACGCCGGTAACAAGGGTCGCATGAACCAGTTTTATGCATAGCGCCCCGCCTGACATCCCGATGATAATGCAGATTAGAACAGCCCAAAGACGTGACGAACGCACTTAACTTACCTCCCACTGCCTGCAACTATAGGCTCCAGCCCTGACTCCCGCTCAGTCGGCGCAACACGCGGAGTCAGATCAATCGTTTGAACGATATCGCGCGGGAAGTACAGGTCGATCACCCAATCAACCAGTACGCGTACCTTTCGCTCCACCCCGGGCAGCTTGGACAAGTAGACTCCCCGCCACATCAACCAAGCTATCAGGCCGGAGAAACGCACCGTTGTCGTCCGTCCGAACGGTGCCTTGAGCTCAGCGCAGGCCGTTTGGTGCCCCACAACGCAGAGCGCTCCCCGCGATCTGAACCGGAAGGGCTTCGCCGGTCTTCCTCTCAAATTAGCGTGAATGTTATATGCAGCCTGCCGAGCTTCACGAAGCGCGAATTGCGCGGTCGGCGGGCACGGTCTGCCTGTCGCGTCTGTGATACTGGCGCAGTCGCCAACCGCCCATAGGCCAGGATGGCCGGGAACGGCCAGGCTGCTGTCCACAATTGCCGCGCCCCGCCCGTCAAGCTCCAGCGAAAGTGTTCTGAGCAAGGGGCTGGGCTCGGAACCCGCTGTCCATACCAGCGTCTGACAAGGAATCACTTCCCCCGAATTCAGTACGACCGACCCGAGCCCAGCGTCGGCCAGACGCTTTTCCAATATGAATTTGACTCCGCGCGCCGTCATACGCTCCAGTGCGTAGCTCGCCAACCCTTTGCTCAGCTCCGGTAGAATGCGATCGCCCGAGTGAACGAGAATGATGTTCAGGTCTTCTGGGGAAAGGCTCGGATAATAGGGCAGTATCCCGCGCCCGAAATCATTCAAGGCTCCTGCCAACTCAACACCGGCGAAGCCCCCGCCCGCAATAACGAATGCCAGCATCTCCCGGCGCATTGCAGGGTCCGGCTCACGGTCCGCGCGCTCAAAGATATCGATCACCCGGTTGCGAATGGCGATTGCGTCCAGAAGAGTCTTGAAGGGGTAAGCCTGAGCCTCGACATTTTGCATTCCAAAGTAGGTAGGTAGCGACCCCAGAGACAACACGAGGTGATCGAAAGTCAGCTCTCGCGTCGCAGTGCCCGTGCTGCCGGATGGGTTATCGTCGTCGGCTAACAGCACCTGGCGTTCATCAAGATCGATCCGCACAACGCGACCGCGCACAACGTGAGTGCGTTGCAGGATGGTCCGAAGCGGGCTGCTGATGTGAGTCGGCTCAAGGCTGCTCCCCGCTACTTCGGCTAGCATAGGGGTAAAGAGCATAGCGTTCTTATCGCTCACCAGAGTCACCGCGACTCTCGGGTCTGCGCCAAACAAGCGCTCCAGATTCCTCGCGGTTGATATGCCACCAAATCCGCCGCCCAGAATCACGATTTGAGTCTTCTCCTCGTCGAGAAGACGGTGAGGCTCGGGCTCGGGCCCTAGCCATCGGAAGCTCATATCGACCAGGACCTGGGCGATCAACCCCAGGGCCGCACCGTACAGCACCCATCCCACTAGTTCGGGAAGAAGCTCTCGCATTCCCTCCGCCGTCCATTGCGGCGCCCTCCCAGACAAAAGAGGAAGTAAGATCACGCTCAACAGACCCCAGAGCGGAATACCCAGCGCAGCAGCCGACATGGCACTATCGACATGGGCCTGCGCAACGGGCCCGAACGCGATCCCGTAGCCTGCTCCGAACAGGATTCCGAGGAGAAACCCAGCAATGGTATTGCCCAGTGTGGCTGCGAGCAGGACACTGCTGATCAACCCAGCCACCAGACCGATCAGGGCGCGTCGCCAATATCTTATCATTGGTGTAACCATTCGCTTCTTCTCCGATCTTCGCATCAGTCATCTGTCCCGATTGGAGTTGATGAAGGGTCCCGCGGGTTCAACGCGCAGGTGTCTGAATCCGCGGGACCTCCGCCCGTCCTCGGCTCGACCTGAGAGTGCTGATCCTGATCCTGATCGATGCAGTAACCGTAGCCTCGGAGAGGCCTTTGCGCGGCGTGTGCCTTCTGAGTTCCCGCCGCGCAGGGGGACACTATGGATCCGGGCTGCGTCCCAGCATCTACTTCCCAACGATCGGCTTGGGCTCGCAGCCGAAAGTGCTGTTCTTGGTGTCCGAATCGGATATGACCGACTCAAATAACGGCGGGTCAGTTTGATTTGTTAAGCTGGGAATCGCAAATGCGACGTCTGCTTTGCCTACTTTCTCGCATAAATCTACTTCGGCCAGTACGCGCCTGGTCTCGGAGATGTCTAGCAGATCAAGCTTGCAACCAGTTACAGTAACTGTACCGACCCCTGAGATCGAAATGTTTCCCTTACAACTCTCAAACTTATACTCGCCGGTAGAAAGAACGATTATCAGGTGGTCGCCGGAGTTATCGTCTTGCAAGATCAACTCCTGAATCGTTGTTAGCTTTTGCCCGCCTACCGAAATCGCAAAAAGCGACGAGATCATCAATCCCATAATGACCAGCTTCGAGTTCATGAACTTACCTCCTATTCACGGAAATTGTCAGTTTTGCGGGGCGAATAAGAATGCCTCTCACCCCTACCTTCATTTCTCATTCGTTATTGGGACGGGACTCCCGCGGTCGTTTTGAATCCGGTTCCGCCTAATCCGTGACGATCAGTCTCCCAGCCATGTCCTCGTGGCCGCTTCCGCAGAAGATGTTACAAGAGAACGTGAATTCTCCCGTCTTATCCGGCGTGAACACGACGCGAGTGACTTTGCCAGGCTCGATCTTGGCCGTGAGCTTGAAATCCGGGAGGCTGAATCCATGGACCCGGTCCGACGAAGTCAGTTCCAATGCCACCGGCACCCCCTTCTTCACGGTTATCTCGCCCGGGGTGAAATCAAATTTCTTTGCAGTGATCCTGATGACCTTCACGTCGTCGGCTCGTGGCGCAGAGTGTGTCGGATATGCCAGGACACCGAGTCCGGTGGTCATAGCTAACACAAGTATCATTATCCTCTTCATAACATTATTCTCCTCGGCAACTGTTTTTAGTCGCCTTGTATTGCGAGCTCGCTGATTTCGTAGCGGGCGGTTTTGACATCGGCTTCTATTTCCCGGTAGCCGAGGCCCTTATACGGTGCGGCGGCGTCCCACGGAATTGGAGCCCGTTTGGGAGCCGAGCCCGGCGCCGGCAACGGAAACATCAGGGATTTGGCCGCGTGGTGCGCGATGTGGCCCGTCATGTAATGATGTTCCTGGTGAATGTGCCCGTAAAAAACCGTCACATTCGTGTAGGGCATAAGTGAATCGATCACACCTTTGGCGTCTACCGTCGCCCAGTCCCACTGGGGATAAAGATCGAACAGAGGTCTATGGGTAAGCACTACTATCGGAGCATCAGACTTAAGCCTTTTCAGATCCGACTGTAGCCACTTCAATTGCGCTTCGCCGACAATCGCTCCGGGATCAGAGACATTATCGAGTACTATGAAATGGACTCCTTTGTGATCGAACGTATAATTCAATTTTCCGAAGAATTCCTGGTAAGCGTCGCCGCGATCCAGCGAGGCATCATGCTCGCCTGCCATGTAGTGCACCGTCTTTACGTTGAGCTGACCGGCAATGTCTTGGAATTGCGTCATCCTGCCGCGGCGCTCTTTGGCATCATCGGTAGTGTGAGTCAGATCGCCGGTGAACACGATGAAGTCCGGTTTCTGATTCAGGCTATTGACTGCCGCCACCGCTTTCTTGAGCGTCCCTTTTGCGTCAGGGTTTACCTTTGGGCCGTCGAAGCCAATGTGGGTATCCGAAAGCTGCACGAAATAGAACTCTTCCTGTTTTGGCCGCGCAGCTCCAAGAATTCTGCCTCCTAAGCCTGAAGCGAACACGATGCCGCCCAGACCAGCGAGCTTCATAAAATCACGTCTGTCAATCTCCATGCGGACCTCCTTTGGGTTCAATCGAGGGCGACTCGCCCGTTACGAGTGGAGTCTGTAGCAGTCTATGTCCCTGGTTGAATCACCCTCATCGGCGTATACCGGGTTAGCTCACCAAATATTCCCGACGGTAAACATCAGGCCGCGATGCGGCTATGTTCCGCTCCAGCCCGCCTTGCGGATTCCAGAGCAGCAGCGGCCAGGCTAACCTCAGAACGATCCCGGAAAAAGGCAAGCTTCCGGGTTTGTCTGTCGACGTCGATCTCTACAACATCGCCGAGCCGCACCTGCCTTGTAGCGGAAAGACTTGAAAGGGGGTGGACCAGCAATCGCTCGATGGCTCGCTTCAAGTGCCGCGCCCCGTATCGATAGTCGATTCCCTCGGAAAGGAGAAACTCTTTCGCCCGATCCGTGAGAATGAAAGTAAACTCCTCTGTTGCGCCTGCGTTTATCCTGCGCTGCAGGCGGCGGAGTTCCACATCCAGAACTTGCCTGAGCTCTTCATGCTTCAAGCTTCGGAAAACTACGATCTTGTCAATGCGATTCATGAACTCAGGCGAGAATCTACGCCTTGCCGCTTCCACCGCGGCTCGATGGATACTTTGATCAAGGTCGTCCTTTATTTCACGCGCGGCCAGCCCCGGAGCAAAACCGATTGGTCCGGCTATGAGCTCGCTCATTTCTTTTGCGCCCAGGTTTGACGTCATAAGAATGATCGTCTGCGAGAAGTCGACCCGGGTGTTATCCCCAAGGCTCAGGGTGGCCTTGTCCAATATGCCGAGTAATAGTTGCCAGAGGGAGTCCGAAGCCTTTTCGACTTCGTCAAACAGCACCAGGGAAAAAGGATCGCGGTCGGTGATGTGCCGATCGAGCCTTTCCTGGGTAAACAGCGCTGAAGTCTCCCGATGCCCGAGATACCCTGGAGGCGATCCGATTAGCTTTGCGATTTCATGAGAATGCTGGAACTCCGCACAGTCCACCTTGAGCACCGCATTCGCGTTTCCAAATAGCACTTCGGCGGTGGCCTCGACCAGGCGCGTCTTGCCCGAGCCCGTTGGTCCGAGAAACAACATTGTTCCCATCGGCCTATCCGGCCCGATCATTCCGGCTTCAAAGATCTGGTACAGCGATGAGAGACTGTGAATGGCAGGATCCTGCCCAATTATGAGAGATCGCAGGGCATTCTCAAATTCTTCAACTCGAGGGGTCTTCGCATCGGTATCGAGCAAAGTCCTGTCTCCGTCTTTTGCTGAGTTCATTTCAACCCCCCCTTGAGCATTTGTTTTCCAGCGCTCTGAGGTTTTTGGAAGCCAAGTTCCTCTACAACAATCAATACTCATTCACATCGTCATACCGCTTTGCGGAGAGGAATATTCCTGCGTCCCTCGCCTTCGGTACCGGCACTGGGCGTGTCCGGATAGTCTGCTGTGGAATAAAAGGGACCTTGCTCCGGTCTTCTGGTATAGCCAAAACGGAAACCACGAGGACAGCCTTGCTCGCTCCTGGCCAGCGTGTGCCGCTCCATGTAGCGCACAATGCCCAGGATTCGGAGGACACAATGAGGAAGCCTGCTCGCGAGCGTTCAAGTACGCGGGAAATTCAAAGTCGGGGACGGGACCTAATTGAGATGTGAAGGCATACAGGAAGTCATTGACGCATTCATTGACGGTGAGTCAAATGCCGTCACGACGTTAAAGATTGAGGAGCACACACAAGCCTGTACACTGTGCTCGGTTGCCCGTCGGAATCGAGAGGTGCTCCGGTCTGTTATACAAGCGCATGCGGGGCGGGGACCATACGCGCGTGGGACTTATTCTCTCTACCATGAGGCCCCTTTTGACTTAAAGAGGAGGATTCGATCCGCATTGCGTGCCGAAAGCATATCTGAGTCAAATCACTGGTTGAGATGGCGGTGGATCACTGCCCCATCCGCGCTCGCGCTGGTCGCCATCTTCATCTTTAGCCTTATACTTGTCTCTCAACGCCGTTCTGCCGAGGAGCTCCTGGCACAAGAGATCATATCGAGCCACGTGCGTTCGTTCATGGGGAACCATCAAACCGACGTGCTATCCTCAGATCAGGGCATACTGACAACCTGGTTCAACCAGAGATTGGATTTCGCCCCGTCCGTTGAGGACCTGGCTGATAAGGAGTTTTCTTTGCAGGGTGGTCGCATAGATTACCTGAGAAACAGACCGGTAGCGGTGCTTGTGTACAGGCGCCAGGAACATTTCATCAACCTGTTCACATGGCCGTCGGGTAATGACTCCAACGCGACGGACGGAACAATGGCGCGGCACGGTTACAATCTAGTCTATTGGGCAACGTCGGGCATGGACTGCTGGGCTGTTTCTGATCTCGACATTGATGAGTTACAGGAGTTTGCTCAAACCTTTCAAGCGGAATACTCATCAGAGTCGCCAAAATAAACATAAATCCTTGTGCCTGCCTGGACTGAGGGAATAAAACACTGACTTATTCGGTCTTATCGGTGGAGCCGAAATAACAGCGGGAAGAGAATCGAGTGGAAGACAAAATCGCGCGCTTTGAGGACGCCGTCCTGCCGCATCTTGATGCAGCATACAATCTGGCCCGGTGGCTGACACGCGATGGCCACGATGCGGAGGACTTGGTGCAGGAAGCCTGCCTGCGTGCGTTAAAATCATTCGGGGGCTTTAGAGGCGGGAACGCACGCCCATGGCTGCTAACCATAGTTCGTAATACTTGTTATACATGGATGCAGCAGAACAGGTCACGGGGACAGACAACGGTTTTCGACGAAGAGATACATAGCGGGGAACCCGATGAGTGCAATCCGGAAACGCTGATTATCCGCGGCGCCGATGTTAAGCAGCTCACGAAAGCACTGGAGGAGCTACCGGTCGAATATCGTGAGGCGATAGTATTGCGGGAGTTAGAGGGCTTGTCATATAAGGAGATCGCCGATGTGGCAGACGTTCCGATAGGCACCGTTATGTCGCGGCTGGCGCGTGCACGCAAGCGGCTTCAGCAAAGTTTGACTGGCCCCATGCGGAAGGAGGTGCACTTTGGATTGTGAAGAGACTAGAGAGCTGATTGATGCCTATGCAGACCGTGAGTTGGATCTGGTCAGCAGCTTAAGCGTAGAGCGGCACATGCAGGTTTGTGAGGACTGCCTGCGCGCGCACCAGAATCTTCAAGCGCTGCGCTCTCTGATGCACGACGAGTCTCTGTACTTTAGGCCTTCGGCGGGGCTTAGGAAACATATCACGTCTGCATTGCACGCCGAGGTCAGAATCGAGAGGCGCCTGCCGTTGGCATCGTGGCGCTGGCTAGCCGCCGCTGCTTCCGTGGCCCTTGTGGCTATCGCGACCTTGACGTTTGTTCAACGCCCTAAAGGTCCTTCGGCGGAAGACCTCGTCGCGCAGGAAGTTATTTCCAACCACGTGCGATCTCTTATGGAACCGCACCACCCGGTAGACGTGCCATCGTCGGACCAGCATACCGTGAAGCCATGGTTTAATGGGAAGCTGGATTTCTCACCTCCCGTCGAGAACCCCACGGATCAAGGGTTCCCTTTGGTTGGGGGCCGTTTGGATTACCTGGGAGGCCGGTCGGTAGCAGCTTTGGTCTATCAGCGCCACCAGCATTACATCAATCTGTTCATTTGGCCTTCAAATGACGCCCGGGAGATGGCGGAAAAGTCGATGACGCGACAGGGCTACAATCTAGTTCACTGGGAGAAATCCGGTATGGAGTATTGGGCGATATCTGACTTAAATGAAGCCGAACTGCGGCAATTCGCGGAGATAGTACAGAATCGCGTTCAACCTTCGAGCGGAAACCGGTGATTGACCGGCGGAGATCAATGCAACGAAAACAAGCAGGTGCGATTAATCGATGATTCAATTCTGCGTGTGGCCCACTCTACGAAGCAGTTCCTGAAACCGCGGGTCCGAGCGAATGCCGTAAAACCGCGGATCCGGTTTGAGGCTGAAGGCCAACCAGGGAGAGCGTGCCTCGTAAGCCTTTTGCAACCATGCGAACGCCTGATCATTCTGCCCCAGCCCCACGTAAATGTATGCCGCATCAAGCGCGCGGAGCGGATCACTTCGCGCCTCACTAAGCAGCCTTTCCGCCTCGACTTTATCCCCCATCAGCGCGTAGGCGTGTCCGGGTGACCCGAGGGGCGTTGCGAAGTTAGTGCCTCCTCTTTCCATCTCTGCGATCGCTTCCTTATACATCCCCTTTTGCACTAAAGACCTTCCCACGCCCCAGTGCGGATTCCCATAGGTGGGGTCCATTTCCTGCGTTCTCCTGAATTGCGCGATCGCCTCATCGTACCGCGCCATGTAGAACAAAGCCCACCCTACACTTGCGCTCATTAAGGGGGAGAGCGGATCAAGCTCCTGAGCTAGCCTGGTCTCGGTGAGAGATTCGTCAAGCCGCCGCGTCGCCCGTAAGTACCCGCCATATGCCTCGCGCGTAATCGCATCATTAGGATTGAGCTCTATTGCTCGTTTGAATTCTCTCTCGGCCGCTTGCCAGTCCCAATCGAAATACAGCCTGACTCTTCCCAGTGCACTGTGAGCGGCGGCCAGCATGTCATCCAACTCAATTGCCTTTATCGCCGCTGCCTTCGCTTTTGGAAAGGTGTCCTTCGGAGGGGAGGATCCGAATAAGACCAGGTGACTGTAGCAGTCTGCCAGCCCAGCGTAGGCCAACGCATAGCTCGGGTCACGTGCAATGGCTTGATTAAAGTACTCGATGGCCTTTTTCGTATCTTCTTCCGCAAGTTTGTTCCAGTAATAGCGGCCCTGCAAATAAAGCTGATAAGCTTCGACGTCGCCGGTAGAAGTCTTAGTCAGCAATTGCTGCTGTGCGCCGCTCAACCTCAGTCGCAACTTCCGCGAGATTTCTTTTGCAATCTCCTCTTGCACAGAAAGGATATCCGAGAGATTGCGGTTATACTGCTCCCCCCACAGATGGCTGTTGTTGAGCGCATCCACAAGTTCGGCGCTGATCGAAAGATTGTCGCCGCGCTGAACTACTCTCCCCAAAAGCAGGGCCTTGACTTTGAGTTCGCGGCCCACAGATTCGGGGTCTGTGTTTTCGCCCTTGTAACGGAAGACGGAGGTTCGTGAGATTACCCTGAGGTTGGGCAACTGAGAAAGGCTGTTGATCAGGCTTTCGGTGATTCCATCTGAGAGGTATTCAGTACTCGAATCGGTGCTAACGTTGACAAAGGGTAATACTGCGAGAGAATCTATCGCCCTCTCATTACGACCTCCGGTGAAATAGGCAATGGCTGCAACCGTAATCACCAGTGCCGCAAGGGCGAAGATCGCTCGCCCCAGGTGTCGCCTGGTTTTGGCGATCGCGTCCGATGTTACAGGCGCTGTTATTAGGCCGGTTTGGACTGTAGACTGATCGCCACTATCAGCTACCATCTGGTTTCGACTCGTCGCAGCCGCTGTCACAATCTCCCCATCCATCGGCCTGGAGCGCTCCAGCTTGTCCTCAAACTCAATCCGTTCTCTGAGGCTTTTAAGATCGAGAGCCAGGTCCTTGACTACTTGATAACGCTTTTCTCTGTCCTTGCACACAGCCTTAGATACGATTCGTTCCAGCTCCGCCGGCACTTCTCTTGAGTAGCGAGCAAGCGGCGGCGGCTCGCGCGTCAGGATTGCAGATGTAGTTGCTGCCGCGCTCTCCGAAGCGAAGGGCTGATGTCCACTGACCATTTCATAGAGCACGGCGCCGAAGCTGAAGATATCGCTGCGAGCATCCAGGCTTTCTCCTTTCAGTTGCTCTGGCGACATATAAGGCAGGGTGCCCACAATTGCGCCGGCCTCGGTCAGGATACTCTGTGTCATAGCCTGACTCTCGGTTGTCTGCTGCTCGACTAGCTTAGCCAGGCCGAAGTCCATCACTTTAGCCTGGCCTCGCGCAGTGATCATAATGTTCTGGGGCTTGATGTCGCGGTGGATGATTCCGTGCGAATGGGCCTCGGCTAGAGCATCCGCCACTTGTACGGCGACGTCGAGTAATTCTTTCAACTCCAGCGGCTTCTTGTGGATTCTGCTTGTGAGAGTCTCCCCTTCGATGTTCTGCATCACTATGAAGGTCTGGCCGTTTTGCTCTCCTACTTCGTGAATCGAGCAGATGTTCGGATGATCCAGTCCGGCAGCAGCGCGAGCCTCACGGACAAGGCGCTTTTGAGAGTGCGCGTCGGACAGCGCGTGTTGCGGTAAGAGTTTGATAGCCACTTTGCGGCCAAGCCGTGTGTCTTCTGCGAGATAAACTTCTCCCATCCCGCCCGCGCCTAGAGCGTTGAGAATTTCGTAATGTCCCAGTCGCGTGTGAGGAGTTAAGATCATGTCAATAGGCTCACGCCAAAATCTTCTGTGCCACCAGGCCTGCAACGTCGGTCAAACGGAAATCGCGCCCGCTGAAACGATAGGTCAATCGCTCGTGATCAAGTCCCAAAAGGTGCAGAACCGTGGCGTGAAAATCGTGTATGTGCATACGGTCTTCGACGGCGTGATAGCCGATGTCATCGGTTGCGCCGTAAACAAAACCCGCTTTCACACCGCCGCCGGCCATCCATATCGAATAGCCATATGGATTGTGATCGCGCCCGTCGCCGCTTTCGCTGACCGGCGTGCGTCCAAATTCGCCGGCCCAAATGACCAATGTATCTTTCAATAGTCCTCGGGCCTTCAAATCTTTCAACAACCCGGCAATGGGCTTGTCCACTTCGCGAGCGTTCTTGGTGTGCAGGTTGTACAGGTCGCTATGTTGATCCCACTTGTAGCTGTGTGTGCATTGAATATAGCGCACGTTGCGTTCCGCAAGCCGTCGCGCCAGCAAACACTGCCAGCCGAAATCTGCCGTAAGCGGATTATCCAGGCCATACAACTTTTTCGTCGCTTCGGATTCCTTATCCACCTCAAAGGCTTCGGGCGCCTGCGACTGCATTTTGAACGCCATCTCGAAGGCCTGTATGCGGGTCTCTAACTGCGGGTCATGTTTGTGGAGTTCTTTGTGGCGGCGATTGATGGCTTGCAGCATCTCCAGTTCATAACGCTGCTCGTCGGGTGAAAGATGTTTGCTTAGGAGATATTCAATCGGCTCTTTTTGAATGTCTTCGACTTTCAAGCCGGAGTTGCCAATCGCTGTGCCTTGAAAAGCGCCGGGCAGAAAAGCCGAAGACCAGTTCTTTGCGCCGCCATGCGAAAGCGCGGGTTTAATCGTGATGTAACCGGGCAGATTCTGATTTTCTGTGCCCAGACCGTAAACCACCCAGGACCCCATGCTCGGACGCACAAAGGTGGAAGACCCCGTAAAGGTCTGCAGCAATGCCGCGCCGTGATCTACGCCTTCGCCAACCATTGAGCGAATGATGCAGAGATCATCTACACATTCGCGCAGGTGTGGGAAGAGATCGCTTACAGGGATTCCGCTTTGCCCGCCCGGTTTGAATTCCCACAGCGGTTTCATCAGCGGTCCGACCTTGCCGTCGGCAAATGCCAGCGGGCGTTTGATCGGCAACGGTTTGCCGTGATCGCGCACCAGTCGCTCCTTTGGATCGAAGGTGTCAATCGAAGAAGGTCCGCCATGCATAAAAAGAAAAATCAGGCGCTTGGCTTTTGGCTCAAAATGCGACTGCTTTGGCGCCAGCGGATTATCGGATTGCGCATTGGTGGCGGCAAAGAGCCTGGCTTCTTCGGCAAACATCGCCGTCAAACCGAGCGAACCAAAACCAAGCCCTGCGGCACGCAACCAGGCGCGGCGCGACATTGGTTGTTCAACCCGTTGGTAGAGCGATTGAATCCAGGTGAGATTATCTTTTTGCTGCATAGCTCAACTTTCAATCAATATAACTAAACTCATTTGATGACATCAAAATTCTGATCAAACTCTGCCAAGCTCTCGGTTCCGCCTTCTCGCTGGCGAATTTTTGTTTGAAGCTTTCCAGGTACTGCACTGCCCTGGTTATTTCATCCGGTGTCGCCTGACGATTGAGAATGCGCCGATATAGGCTTGTCACTCGCGCCTGGTCATCGGTTGTCTTGCCAGCGAGCAAAGTTTGTGTGAGTTGCACAGAGCGGTCAGACAAGAACTCGCTATTGAGCCAGAACAGCGCCTGCGTAGCCACGTTTGTCAATTGCCGTTTACCGCTCATCGTTGTCGCATCGCCAAAATCAAAAAGATTCAGCAAGGTCGGCAGATTGGCTCTACGCAAAGGCAAATAAACCGTGCGGCGTTTCAGTTTTTCAGGATTCAAACTCAAGCGCCCTTGATTATTCTCGCCATCGGTGCCGCGTCCGGTTTGCAGCGTACCACCCATTGTCATATCAAGCGTGCCGTCAATCGCGAGCATTCCATCGCGCAGCTCTTCAATGGCGAGCCGTCGCCGATTGAACCGCGAAAACAGGCGATTATCCGGGTCGCTATCGGAAGCTGACGGATTCTCCGAAGCCATTTGATAGGTGCTCGATAGCATCAGCAACCGATGCAGCGCCTTAATCGAATAGCCCTGTTTGATGAACTCCCTTGCAAGAAAATCAAGCAATTCAGGATGCGAGGGACGCTCACCCATTTTCCCGAAATTATCGGGGGTGCGCACCAGTCCTTCGCCGAAATGCCATTGCCAAATGCGATTGACCAGTACCCGTTTCGGCAGCGGATTTTCAGCGCTTGTCAACCAGTCCGCCAGTTGCAAACGCCCGCTGCCGGAAAACTGCAACCCGGTGTCATAGCGCGCTAAGATAGCGGGAAAAGCGGGCGGCGCGTCTTCGCCGGGATTGTTGTAGTCGCCGCGCACAAGAACCTTTTGCTTTACCGGCTCGCCCTCTTCAATCGCACAGGCGAGCTCAGGCTCCCGCGGCGCCAGCTTTTTCAACTCTTCCTGTTCTTTATGCAACTGTTCTATCTTCGCCCATTGTTCCGCGGTGAAATGCTTTTTCTCTTTATCGGAAATCGCCAGGGGACCGCCGCCAAAATAGAGTTCAAAGAAAAAGCGATCTTCGCCTTCCTCAAATCCGGGTTTGTCAGGCAAGGGTTGGTTTTCGCTCAGCGCTTTTTGATATTTCGCGCGCCACTCGCCAATGAGCGCTTGCCACAGCGCAAAACGCTTCATAAAGCGCGTCTGATACTCCTTTGCCACACTGGCGCGATTCTCGGTTGACGCACTATTCCATTCATTCAAATAGCCGCGCACGACCTCCGCATTAGGTTTGAGAAAATCAACCCACTTTTGCAGCAACGTCGAATCAAGATCGGGTTGTACGGCTAGCTCTTCGGCCTTCGCGCCATCTTCGTAGACCCGTCGCGCCGCCACAAAGATATGCGCCAGCCGGTTGCCCGACTGTCTGACAAAACGCGTCTGGGCCTCGTCTTTTATCACTTCCAGCGCCAGCTTCACTCGCTTCTGCTTTTCGTCATAGATTTTTTTCTCCGCCTGATAGTGCTGCCACTCCGCTTTCGGAACCAGAGGTTTTTCGAGCACCACAGAAACGTGCGATTCCGGATTGCTGAAACTACGGGTACTGGCGAATATGCCAATCAACGAGTAGTAATCTTTAGTGAGAATCGGGTCGAACTTGTGATTGTGACAACGCGCACAGGAGACGGTCAGCCCCAGGAAAGCCTTTGAGGTCACATCTACCTGTTCGTCCCATACATCGTAAAGCATCTTGTGCTTGTCTTGCTGAGCAATGGCTTTTGCGCCGAGCGCCAGAAATCCTGTTGCCACGATGCCGCGCCGATTCACTTCCCCGCCATCCGCACCAGGCAGCAGATCACCGGCAAGCTGCTCGCGTACGAATTGGTCATAAGGCAAATCTTTATTGAACGCTTCAATCACATAATCGCGATACTTCCAGGCGTGCGGGTAGCGGTGGTCTTCGTCGTTGCCTGTCGAATCGGCATAGCGCGCCACATCCAGCCAGTGCCGCCCCCATTTCTCGCCGTAACGCGGACTCGCGAGCAGGCGCTCGACGACTCTGGCAAAGGCCTGCGGCGACTTGTCCGCAAGAAATTCCTGCATCTCTTTTTCAGTTGGTGGTAGTCCCGTCAAGTCATAAGTGGCGCGGCGCAACAAGGTCAACTTGTTCGCGGGCGGTGCCGGGGAGATGCCCTTTTCTTCGAGCTTCTTCAAAACAAAAGCATCAATTGGTGATTTTACCCACTTGCGATTGCTCACTTTTGGAAGCGCGACTCGAGCCAACGGTTGATAGGCCCAGAAGGCTTTCTCTTCATCAGTAAATTCGCGTGTGGATTTGCTGGCTGTCCATTTTGTTTGCGGCTGCACGGCGGCCGTCTCCGCCCACGGGGCTCCCATCTTCACCCACTCGGTCAGTGCCGCAATTTCGCCCGTCCGCAGCTTGCCCTTCGGCGGCATCTTCAACGTTTCTGAGTAGCCTATGACCTTGAGCAAACGGCTCTCTTCAGGATTAGCTGGATCGATGAGCGCGCCGCTTTCGCCACCTTTGGCGAAGCCTGCTGCAATGGTCAGATCAAGTTTCGCAACGTAGGCCTGCGGATTATGACAAGGAGAGCAATTGGTCATCAGAATCGGTCTGATTCGCTTCTCGAAAAACTCTGTCGCGTCATCGGAGCTTGCAGACACTGGTTGCGAGTCGACCCAGACGGCAAGTATTGAGAGGCTGACAAAGAAAATGACGGAAGAAAGTTTAAGGCGATACTCAGCTAGAGACATTCCGATTTCTCTACCTCTTGTTGCTTGATAACGAATACGAAAAAGTACGGAATTGCGCGGGCTGTAGTATACATTCAAAAGGTTTCCAGCACGAAGCGCTGCAAACGAGCTTTTTGTTGAGCCACTCAAACGCGATCATTCGTGTGAATTAGCGTCATTCGTGGCTGCATCTTGCTACATCCATTTGAAAACCGCTCTCGGACTTCTGTAGTTCCGAGCGTTCGCCAAGCTCTTTTTCTTTCGCATGCTCTCGGTTGGGATGATCAGAAATTGAGCTTCAGCGCCAACTGAATTAGACGAGGGTTGTTGCTGGTAGAGTTGATACGACCAAAGTCACCCAGATTGCGGGAATTGATAATTTGGCCAGTGTTCGAATCAATACTGGATGAAGGCACGGCGTTGAAGTTGCCGATCGGATTTGCAAAGTTGACGTGATTGAAGAGATTGAAGAATTCGGCACGCATCTCGATGTTTTTTGATTCACTGATCGGTAGGCGCTTGATGACGGAGAAGTCCACGTTTGACTGTCGCGGGCCGCGCAAGACATTGCGCCCCACGTTGCCGATGTCGGTGGCGAGCGCGTTTGCGATAGCCGTGCCATTCGAGCTTGGGATTGGCTGGAGGTCCTGGACAGAAGGACGGACGAATGCGAGAGGGTTGAAAAAGTATCCCGCCGGGACATTATTCATCGCCGTGCGAGGGGTTGCGCCGGGCGCCTAGCTTGCCCGGGAAGGGCTGCTGTTTGCTCCGAAATAAAATGAGCCTGCGTTTGAATCCACGATGTCAATTGGCAGGCCGGACATCGCTGTTATGATCCCAGCCACTTGCCAATCGGACAGCAGCAGCAGCCCGGCGGTTGAAGATACTGTTCGAGGCAGCGCTTGTGCCGCCAGCTACATCGCCGCTCGTTCCGAGAATCAATGTGATAGCCCGCAAACGAATTCGCTCTCGCCGGATGCGGGTCGGACGGTTAAACCTTCCGGGCAGTCATTCTCGGAATCCCGAGCGAGGCGAAGTAAAGTCACCGCAGCGCGCAAGGAAGTCTCTCAATACTGACTACATCCAAATGGCAAGCCCGTCCGATCCTCCTCCAGTCTTACAAAGGCTGTCTTCCTGGATGGCCGTTGCGTCGTCAGGTGTTACCGCAGATATTTGTTGAAAAACTCGAGAGTGCGCGTCCATGCCAGTTTGGCGGCGGTTTCGTCATAACGCGGCGTCGTGTCGTTGTGGAAGCCGTGCTGTTTGCCCTCGTACATGTGTAACGAATACACCTTGTTGTTGGCCTTGAGCGCTGCTTCATAGTTCGGGATGCCTGCGTTGACGCCCTGGTCATTGCCCGCGTAATGCAGCAACAGTGGCGCAGAAATCTTGGGAACATCGTCTGCGCCTGCCTGGCGGCCATAGAACGCAACCCCGGCATTTAGATCAGCCCCCAACCGCACGGCCAATTGATTCACGATCCCGCCGCCAAAACAGAACCCGACCGCGCCCAGTTTGCCGGTGGAATCGGGACGCGCTTTGAGCCACTTGGCCGCCGCGACGAAATCTTCGGTCATCTTCTTTCCATCCACCGTGCGGAAGGCGGCGGCGCCTTTCTCGTCGCTGCCCGGGTAGCCGCCGACCGAAGTCAACCCGTCGGGCGCGAAGGCGATGAAATTGGCGAGCGCGAGGCGACGCGCTACGTCTTCGATATAGGGATTGAGTCCGCGGTTTTCGTGAATGACGAGCACCACGGGCAGCTTTTTCCCTTGTGCTGGACGAGCCAGATACCCCTTGATCGAGCCGTTCCCGGCCGGGGATTGCACGACTTCGTAGCCCACTTTTATGCGTTTGTCATCCGGGGGCACCTGCTGCGCCCAGGCGTAGTTGGGTTTCAGGCCCTCGAAGATTGCCGCGACGGTCAGGCCGCCAACCGCAAACTTGACGGAGCGGTCGAGGAAGGTGCGACGGTCGATGTCGCCGTGTTGGTATTCGTGAAACAGGTCTAGCAACTCCTGCGGATAATCGGATGCGAGTTTACGTTCCATTCTTTCTCCTTTTCAATTCTTCACCCAGACTACCTTGGCAAGCTTAAAGGAAGCTTAAACCGCCGCTGTCTACCGCTGATAGAGCCCTCGCTCTCATGCCCAAAGATCCTTTCAGGTTTCAGATGATCTTAAGGTGACCGGCATAGTATCGCAACTTGCTTAAGCTTGTTTCGATTGTGACCCTAACTTTCAGTTTGTCAGCAATGGCCAGTTTGTCGGCAACGGCGAAGGACGTAATGCTGATGGAGCCGTTGCCAACAAAATATTCTTATCCATTTATCTTCAATGTTCACCTGCCTGGTGGCTTACCCCTGATGTATGGAGCGCTTGAGCCACTCCTCGAAACGCGTCGGGCCGATGCGCGGATTATCGCCGGGGGTGAGACTTTGATCGTTCAACTCTGTGCCGAAGTAAAGCGCGTGGACGTCTGTTGTCACCTTCCGTGCATCTCGGTTTGCGCTCAAGAATCGTCGGACGAGTTCGTCCAGACGTATCGGTTCGGGACCCGCCAGCTCGACCGTGCCGTTGAACGGCTCTCCGACTGCGATGTCAGCCACGGCGGCAGCGACGTCATCCGACACGATGGGCTGCACAAGGGCAGGTGACAAACGAACCGTTTGCCCGTCGGTGGCCGAGTGCGCGATGCCTCCCACGAACTCGAAGAACTGCGTTGAGCGGATGATCGTGTAGGGAATCTTGGACGCCTTGATCAGGTTTTCTTGGGCCATCTTTGCGCGGAAGTAACCACTCGCAAGAAGGCGCTCGGTGCCGACAACCGACAGTGCAACGTGATGTCCCACGCCAGCGGCCGCTTCCGCGGCAAGGAGGTTTCGCCCTGCCGTCTCGAAGAACTCCAAAACTGCCTTGTCCTCGAACGAAGGCGAGTTAGCCACGTCGACAACGACCTGAGCACCTTTAAGCGCTTCAGCCAGTCCCTCACCAGTGAGGGTGTTGACGCCCGAAGAAGGTGACGCCGCCACGACCTCATGGCCACGCTGACGAAGGTTGCTCACGAGCTTTGTTCCGATGAGCCCGCTGCCGCCAATGACTACAATTTTGAGTCTATTGTTCATTTCATCTCCTTTTGGGTTTGTACTGCTGAGTTGTTTGAGTTTGCTAGATATTGCCGATGCGCCACAGCTTTGACCAATGTCTCTCGTATATACCCTATCACTCGGAGTCGGCCTCTTGTAATTGTTTTTCCCGGATCCTGAATTCTTCAAGGTCGATCAATGAGAGATATTTCCTGATCAATTCTTCATCAAACTCGGCGAGGCGATTCATTTCGGTAAGGAATAGTCGCTGCTGCTCTAACAGTTCCAGATATATGGATTGATAGCTTTTCGATGAGTTTTCCTTTGCGTCATTTGATTCTTCAAGTTCTTGATCCAAAGATCTCAGATCAATTTGCAGCCTTGCGAACAAATTATCTAAGTGTTCGTTTTGCACCCGATGCTTGCCGTATTTTTCTTCCAGGAATTGAAGTGAAGCCATGGCGATCTTCTTTTGAATGATCAGCTCCTGCTCGTGTTCCGGTATGGTAGTGTTTTTGTCCTCCGGTACTACTTTTCGGATCAGCCACGGAAGTGTTAACCCCTGAAAAACCAGGGTGACCAGAATGACGATGAAAGTGATGAAGAGGATCAGGTTGCGGTGTGGGAAAGGCTGCCCCTCGCTGATGAGTAACGGTATGGAAAGTGCAGCCGCCAGGGACACTACGCCACGCATCCCTGCCCAGCCAAGTATCAGCGGGTTCCTCCACCCCGGATTGGGGTCCGCCACCGTAATAACACGGCTCATCAAACGGGTGAACAGGGAGGCTCCGAGCGTGCACAGCAGTCGTGTGAGAACCAGTACAAAGGAGATGACCAATCCGTACCATATTGCTTCGCCTAAACTGGTATCTCCGAGCTGCCGGGTGATAGAGGGCAGTTGGAGTCCGATGAGCAAAAAGATCAACCCGTTTAGGACAAAGACCAGGTTGGTCCATACGTTCACTCCTTCGATCCGGCTCCGAAAGTTGAGCATGCTCTGTCGCCTACTTGATAAGAAGAGCCCGCCGCTCACCACCGCCAGAACACCCGAAAAATGAAAGTGCTCCGCGAAGAAGTACATACAATAGGGAGTTACGAGGGTTAGAACAATCTCTATGCTGGGTGTGGTTGGCAGCCATCGGTGGACGGCGTAGAAAATGATCCCGACAAGAAGACCAACGAATATCCCAAAAAAGATAACCAGAAAAAAGCTGGTGGCTGCCTCTCGAAAATAGAACTGCCCCGTGATCACAGCTGCCGAGGCGAAGCGAAACACGATCAACGACGAGGCGTCGTTGAGCAAACTTTCACCTTCGGCAATGCTCATGAGGGATTTGGGCACGTTCACGCTACGCATGATGGTCGTTGCGGAAATAGCGTCGGGGGGAGAAATGATGCCTCCCAGGAGAAAGCCCAACGCCAACGTGAAACCGGGAATGAGTGCACTCGATACAAACGCGATCACGCATGATGTGATAATGACGATCGGGAAGGCGAAACTCGTGATCACACGTCTCCATTTCCAGAATTCTTTCCACGAGATTTGCCAGGACGCTTCGTAGAGCAGAGGAGGAAGGAAAATGAAGAACACCAGCTCGGGGTCGATGGTGATGTTCGAAAACTTGGTGGTAAGGCTAAGTGCCAACCCACCCAACACAAGCACGATCGGGTATGCCAGGCGAAGCTTATTCGCGATCATCACCAGGGCAAGGATGATCAATATGAGGTAAACATATTGAATGAAGCCGCTATGCATGTTCTTAGCGATTGACCAGCTTTTGCGAACTTTCAGAATACCGCGCCCCCAGCACATCAATCTGCGAGGTGGCAGTATCAATTTTCGCGAAGGTCGTCAGGCGCAAACTCTACGTCAACATGTTCCGGTCGGCTATTCAGTTGCGGCGAACCCTGAACCTCGTTGGAGTCAAGGTTGAAGCCGAACTTAGTGGCTATCACCACCTGCTCACGCAATGGAGCGAGGGCTTCGCCGACAAGCTCTTCGTTGGTGAACGGTCCGTAGACTTCAGCGGTGTCAAAAAAAGTCACGCCGCGTTCAACGGCTGACCGAATCAGTGAGATCATCTCCTGCTTATCAGCTGCCGGACCGTAGCCGAAGCTCATTCCCATACAGCCAAGCCCGAGAGCCGATACTTCCAAATTGCTATTTCCAAGTTTTCGTTTTTGCATAATTCCTCCAAATAACTTTAGGCGGATGAGCCGCATCGGCGCCGAGAACCTCTTCCAAAGCTCGCTGAAGGAGCGGCATCTCAACAAACACCGACATGGCTTCAAACGGCTCCGAGGTCACCGCTTTCCAGCGGCAATCGTAGGGAGCGCCTCCCGACGTGAGAAAGAAAGACCCTTTCTCAATCCGATGAGTGATCCAAGGCTGTTTGTTTTCGCGTTCCTGAAAATCGACCTCACCCGACATGGTCCATGCCAGGAATGGTTCGCTGACGGAGGGAAGGTGCAACGTATCGACCATAGGCGGTAGCGCGACGATCCATGCTTTAATGTCTCGCCATGCTTCGCCCGTGCCGTGGAATAAGCATTTTCCGCCCACATAGCGTTCGAAACCTTCGACAGATGTTGTTTCAGGAATCGACATTTTAGCGATCGCAGGGAGTCCGTTGGTCGACAAAGTGCGACGCAGGGCGGCCACGGCTTGGCCGCCCCAGAATCAAAACCGGGCTCCCCTTGCGCGACGTAATATGGACTACTTGCTGACGGCCTGCGCTTTGCCGTTGTGATAATTCGGAAACGGCGGGCGTTTCGGCTGCGGCGGGCGCGGGTGTTTCTTCAACTCTTCGAGAAGCACCTCCACCGCCTTTTCAAGCTGCGGGTCGTGACCTGCGCGCCACGCCGCCGGGTCCATCTCGACCTCGATGTCGGGCGCGACGCCGTGATTCTCGATCTCCCACTTGCCTTCCGGCGTGTAGAACGCGAAGTTCGGCGCGGTGACCGCGCCCCCATCCATCAACTGCGGCGTGCCACCGATTCCCACCAGTCCGCCCCATGTGCGCTTGCCGATGAGCTGGCCAATCTGCGAGCGGCGGAACATGTATGGGAGGTAATCCCCGCCCGAGCCGGCATACTCGTTGACGAGCATCACCTTCGGACCGGGCATCGTGCCGAAAGGCTGGCGATAATCCTCGCCATCGCGCAAAGCCCAGTAGCTATTCAGCGGCTTGCGCAGGTAATCGATGACGTAATCCGCTGCCTGCCCGCCGCTGTTGAAGCGCTCGTCAATGACCGCGCCGTCCTTGTCGAGTTGCGAGAAGTAGTAGCGGTTGAAGAAGGTGTAACCGCCGCCTGCGGTGTCCGGCAACCAAACATAAGCTAACTTACCATTGCTCAGCTTCTCGACTTTGCGGCGATTGTCTTCAACCCATGCGAGGTTGCGCAGGCCGGCCTCGTTCGCCACCGGTACCACGGTGACTTCGCGCGATTGCGAGCCGTCGGCGTTCGGCCCGACTCTGATGACCACCTGCTTGCCCGCCTTGTTTTCAGAGAAGGCATAGACATTATCACTCGCAGTCAGATTGCGCCCACTGATGGCCAGCAGGTATTCGCCTTCCTGTACGTTGACGCCGGGCTGCGTGAGTGGCGCGCGCAGCTGCGGGTTCCAGTTCTCGCCGTCGTAAATCTTCGCAAAGCGATAACGCCCGTTCTCGATGGCGTAGTCGCAACCGAGCAGGCCGCCAGCGACGCGATTGGGATTGGGACCGTCGCCGCCGGAAACGTAAAGGTGGCCAACGGTTAACTCGCCGAATATCTCCTGGAACAGGTAATTCAAATCCGCGCGATGCGCCAGCGAGTCAACGTAGCGGCTGTACTTGCTGGCGGTCGCTTCGAGATCCAGGCCATGGTAACCCGGATCATAAAAGAAGTCGCGCTCGATGCGCCACGCTTCGCGGTACATCTGCTGCCACTCGGCGCGTGGATCAACGTAGACCTCCATATCCGCGGTCTTCAACAGATTGGGTGCGCCCGGTGCGGTTGCGCCCGCCGCGCTCGGCGGCGCTGGCTGGCCGAGCGTTGCCGTTGAAGCGATGAACCAATTCGGGCCCTGGCGATAGAGCGCTTTCTCAGAGTTGGCCGACACCTCGAATGACCCGATGTTATCCAGAACCTTGTCGAGTTTGCGCTTTTCTACGTCGAATTTGTGCAGCGTCGCGCCCGCCGGCACACCCGGGGTTGGCGCGGCGGGTGGTGTAAATTCGATCACATACAGAATCCCCGGCTTTCCGGACCGAAGCCCGACGACGTTGCGGGCCGGAATCGGCAGGGCGAGAATGCGCTGGCCGATCCTGTCGAAGTCAATTCGCACCGGATCCGGCGCCTTCTTGCCACTCGGCGCCGGCGGGCCGTCGGCTCTCTTCTCCGCGGTTTGATCCGCGGGCTTATCGCCCTCTTTTTTTTCTTCCTGAACTTTCTCTTCGTCGCTTTCGGGGGCAAGCGGCGACGGCAGATCTTTGCGCAGCACCGCGAGGTAGACGCTACGTGTGGGGCGATGTGGATAACTCGTCATATCAAAGCCGAAGACCGCCGGGCCGATGTCGGTACTGGCGCTGAAGTAAAGATACTTGCCGCTCTTATCAAATGTAGTGTGCGCGACATCGCTCGAGCCATCGGTAACTTGCGTGCTCTTGTTCTCTTCGAGCGAATAGACGAAGGCCGCGCCATACCACGACTGCACCGGCTTAACGAAGGCGATCCAGCGGCTGTCGGGCGACCAGCTCGCGTTGAATGATGTGCCGCGACTGGCGGTATCAATTTTGACTGGCGTTCCCTTGTCTACATCGACGTACCAGAGGCCGAGATGATTGTCCGCATAAGCGATCTTCTTGCTGTCGGGCGACCACGTCAGGCCGGAGAAGAACGCTTTGCCGAGCTTAATCTTCTTCACCTCGCCCATGCCCGACTGCTCACGAAGGTGCAGCGCATACTCGCCGGATTCATCAGACAGGTAAGCGATCCAGCGACCATCGGGCGACCATGCCGGGCTGCGCTCCATCACCCCGGTGGTATTCGTCAGATTGCGCGGGTCGCCTTTTTCGGCGGGCACGGTGAGAATCTCGCCGCGCACCTGAAAGATGGCGCGCGCACCCGTTGGCGAAATGGCCGCGCTAATCGGACCCGAAGGGTTCGCGATGAGTGGGCCGACCTTCTCGAAATGCGGGCGCACCGAAAGCATATCGGCACTGATCGTGACGTTGACTTTGCGCGTCTTGCCCGATTTCAAATCGTACAGATTGAGCGAGCCAAACTGCTCGTAAACGATGGCGTCCTCGCCGACCGATGCCGACTTCATGTCGAATCCATCATTGCGAATCAACTGCTCAACCTTCTTCGAGCCGGTGTCATAACCGAAGAGCGTGATCGGGCCGTTACGATCGGATAGGAAGTAGATTTTGTTACCAAGCCACATCGGGTTGAAGTCGTTGGAATTGTCGCGTGGCAGCTTTTCGATTCTAGAGTCGCTGAGATTGCTGATCCAGATGGCCGTGGTCATGCCGCCCCGATAACGTTTCCACGCATTGAACCCGCGGGGCAGCGGCACGTAGGCCAGGTGGGAGCCGTCGGGCGAGTAGGCGCCTTCGTATCCCATCGGCAGCGGCAGCGGCGTCGGAAAGACGCCGTCAATGGCCATCGTGAACAGGCGCGCGTACCGGCCCGAAGCACTGTCGCGGCCCGAGACAAAGATCACCTGCTTGCTGTCGGGGCTCCAGCCAACCGCGGTATCGTTGCCTGGATGGTAGGTCAATCGTCGCGGCACGCCGCCGTTCGCCGGAATCACGTAGACATCGGTGTTGCCATCATATTCGCCGGTGAAAGCGATCCAGCGACCATCAGGGGAAAAGATCGGCGCATACTCGTTGCCGATGCCGTTCGTCAACCGCGCGGCATCGCCACCATCGCGCGAGACCACCCACAAATCGCCGGCATATGAGAAGACGATCTGTGTCTTGCTCAATGTCGGATTGCGCATCAGCAACGGCTGATTTGCTTGCGCCAGAGCCGCGGACGACAGCAAGAGGATGCATAGAAAAGGGAGCAATAGTTTCTTCATAACACGGTCTCCTTGATAAAACGTTAGAGATAGCGATTGGAAGCAGAAAGCTTAGCACTTTTAACCGTCTTAGACATCCAGCTGTCGCAACGATCCGCAGTCCCTCAGCTGGAGTCCCTCAGCTGGCAGGTTTCCGCGTCTTGGCGGGCCGTGGCGTCTCCTTAGAAACAGCTAGGCCGTGCACGGCCGGCTGTTTCAACTGCGCTTCCGATTGACCGAGCTTGGTTACTATGCGCGAAACTGATTTTGAATTCGGTGTCTTGGCCTTAGATTTCTGTCAACGTCACCTTCAGGCGGGCAAAAAAACCACATAGGGCCACCAGGTGGCCCTAAACTTTGCTGATAAGGATGAGCCGTGCTCGAACGTGCGACCCGCTGATTAAGAGGCCGGCGTCACGCGCCGCAGTACCTGACCGCAGTACCTGTGTGTGAGAGTGCGTTCATTCTGTCGTCAGCAATGCGTTGTAGCTTCCGCGGCGCGCTGCCTTCTTCTTTCCCGGTTGGTGCAAAACGCTAGACACTTCCTCACGTAGCTGACGTCCCAGTCAGCGCGAATCAACTTGTTGATATTTTTCCCGCCTTTACCCAATGGGGTTTGGTAAGTATTGTTTCTTCTGTCATTTTGCTTTCCATCTTTAAACAGGATTCTTTATAGTTCGCACTCTGCAGGGCAATTCCGCAAGCCTTTGAGCACGTGTTGAGTGGGCGAATTCAGCATCGCGGTTTGGGTTGGTGGGCGGCTGCGGCTGGCCGGCAATTTGCCATCTCTTCATAGACACTTGCGCCTATTAACGCGGCGGCCACTCTGTCTATGAGCCCGGTCTCGATAGCTTCTTCATCTTCCGTCGGCTTCGTCCAATCTGACTCAGTTTTTGCTCTTGAGATGCAACCTTCAACCGTGATCTGCATGTATAGGGTCAATCTTCTCATTTCGCTTTCCATACCTTACGACGCTGAATCTGAGGTTTACACTCGGTGACCCATCCTTTTTCTAGCTCATCGTGTGCCAATGAACAATATCCTGCTGTCCTCTGCCCAGAACCGTTTTACTGCCTTAGTAGGATGCTTCGACTCCAATTCGAGTCGTTTCCGGCTCAGATACGAAAACGCCAAGTAGCTCCAGGTCTACACAGTCTTTGGCTCGACTCGCGGAGTCTCCGACGCCTCTGATTTCGGGGAAACGATCTGTAGCAACTTCAGGATACGTTTTGCAGGTCATTGTACGCGCGAGGATGTTCGCTACGATGGTTACATATCGGCTATTCGTTCGTAGGATACTCAGATGGAACACGCGAATTTCTCCTCACTATCGCTCCTGAGGTGTTTGAGTATCTGTCTCCAATAGTGCGACGTCTCCAATAGTGCGGCCCGATTTACCGATTATCTTCTACGTAGTTTATTTTACAGATTTTGCTTGACAAGAAAAAAGAAAACCTATAAACTGAGCCAGTATGTTGGTCTGATGACCCTGGTTAGTTTTGTCCTTGTCCTAAAATTGAAAACTGAGTGAAAAGGGAGTTGATCCGGAAGCGGACGACCAATAAAACCTTCTCACCAGAGCGCAATCATCCTCACTAAAAAAAAATACGATGGCGTAGCATCGTGTCCTGAAATACTGCGATTGGTTTGAGCCGAGTTTCTATCTTTTTGAAGCGAGTTTCTCTCTTAAGGTTGTTGGCAGGGGTCTCCCAGCCAAACCCTCAGGGGTCCATTGCCGATGCAAAAATACCAATGAATTCTTGGGAAGGGGAAACCTTTCCGTGGCAACCAAAAAACTAGGGCAAGACGGCCTCAGTCTTGGCGAGCGAAGTCATCCTGCCCACAGCATACTCCTTGCGAAGCATGATGCGTCCACCTTATACACTACCTGGCGAAGCATTTCAACCCCTAGTTCAACAATCCGTTCTAGAACGCGGGCTGCGCGGCGGAAGAACTGTAATCAACGGAACGCGAACTAATTCGTCTGTTTCCTGTTGGAAGATATATCACGGTTGGTTACTTCCGCGTGCAAGGGACAAGCCAAGCCGGCAACACCCAACCGTTGTCAGAAAGCACTTGCTACCTTTCCGCGGCAACCCAAAAAGTAGGGCAAGACGACCTCAGTCTTGGCGAGCGAAGTCATCCTGCCCACAGCATACTCCTTGCGAAGCATGATGCGTCCAACTTATACACTACCTCGCGAAGCATTTCAACCCGTAGTTCAACAATCCGTTCAGAAACGCGGGCTGCGCGGCGGAAGAACTGTAATCAATGGAACGCGATCTATTTCGTCTGTTTCGTGCTGGAAGATATATCACGGTTGGTTACTTCCGCGTGCAAGGGACAAACCAGGCCGGCAACACCCAACTGTTGTCAGTAAGCACTTGCTGCTTGAGCAGCTTCCCCTTGCGGGGCTTAATGATCAGAAAATATAGGAGTGTTCGTGTGATGCTGAGCATGCTCCGAGGAGTTCTGCCTTCGCGTTGCAGGCTCCTTGGCTAAGAGAACGTGCAGCGAGTTGCTGGGCCTACCGAGTGGGCAATTACATGCACAGTCGACCGCGGGGACCTGCTGTCATAAGATGAGTCTGACTGACGAACAGGGCCAACCGCGACGCTGCGGCTCTCGTCATTAGAGGTGCGGTAGAGAGATGGACTTTTACGAGAGAGATTTTGTGTATGGGGATTGGAAGAAAGGAGAATGAAATGGTAGCCACGGTTGAGGAGTTTCAGTTCCAAGCGGAGACTAAACACCTACTCGATTTGATGATTCATTCGCTCTACACCAACAAGGAGATCTTCCTTCGTGAGCTGATTTCCAATGCCTCGGATGCGCTGGACAGGATCAGGTTTGAAGCCCTTACCAATCCCGAACTGCTGGCCGGGGACGACATGTACGAGATTCGGCTGGAGGTGGACAAAGAGGCTAGAACACTCTCGGTTTCCGACACAGGGATCGGCATGAGCCGGGAAGAGGTGATAGCAAACATCGGAATAATCGCGAAATCCGGAACGCGCGAACTGCGCGAAAGGATAGGGTACGGCCAATCGAACCAGATACTAACCGAATTGATAGGTCAGTTTGGAGTCGGCTTTTACTCCTCGTTTATGGTTGCAGACAAGGTGAGCCTGGTTACTCGCAGGGCCGGGGAGACCACTGCTACGCTGTGGGAATCGACTGGCGATGGCACTTACAATCTGGCTGAGGCTTGGCGCTCCGGCCGCGGCACAACGATTAGTCTACACCTCAAACCAGTCAATCACGAAGATGGCATCGAGGATTTCACCAATGAATGGACACTCTCTCGCATAGTTAAGAGGTATTCCGACTTCGTCGGTTATCCGATTGTGTGCAAATATCAACGGCAGGAGTTAGAGCAGCCAGATGATGGGAGCGCGAAAAAAGACGCCGAGTCTACCATTTTAGTCGCGGACAAAACGCTGAACTCGATGAAGCCCATCTGGATCCGCCCGAAGTCCGAAGTAGCGGACACCGATTATGCGGAGTTCTACCACCACATCTCCGATGATTGGTCTGGGCCACTCGAGACAATGATTTTCAAGGCCGAGGGCAGTGTAGAGTATCAAGCACTGCTGTTCATACCATCCAAAGCGCCCTACGACCTGTTTTACCAAAGCGCCGAGAGCGGACTCCGTCTCTATGCAAAGAGAATCATGATAATGAAGCGTTGTGAAGATCTCCTGCCGAGGTATTTGCGCTTCATTAAGGGGGTAGTCGATTCGGCGGACCTGCCCCTGAATATCTCGCGGCAGATGCTGCAACAGGACCGGCACATCACTCAGGTTCGAAAATGGCTCATCAAGAGAGTTCTGGACACTCTGCAGGAGATGAAGGAAAGAGATTACGACAAATACGAGCAATTTTGGAAACAATTCGGTCGGGCTCTCAAGGAAGGCGTGTCGTCTGACTATGACAATAAAGACAGAATAGTCCCGCTACTGCTCTTTCTGTCCTCGAACGATCCCAAGAAGCTGACCACTCTTGAGGACTATGTTGGGCGGATGAAGGAGGAGCAGAGTGATATCTACTATCTTACGGGCGAGTCCCGTAACGTGGTCGAAAACTCCCCGCATCTGGAGGCATTCAGGGAGAATGGCTATGAGGTTCTTTATCTGGTTGAGCCTGTGGACGAGCTTCTCGTGCAGTCTTTGATGGAATATGAAGGGAAGAAACTCAGGTCTGTAGGCAAAGGCGCCATCAATTTCGGGAGCGAGGAAGAGAAAGCAAAAGCCGAGATGGAGCTTAAGCAAAAGGAAGATGAAGCCTCAGGCTTGTTGGAGTTTCTGCAAAACTCGCTCGACGAATACATCAAGCATGTGCGTCTTTCAAGCCGACTGGTGTCATCACCCGCTTGTCTGGTGGGCGCAGAGATGGACTACAGCCCCCAATTGGAACGGCTGTTGCAGAAAGGCAAAGGCGCAGGACCGAAGCAACGCCGGATCTTAGAGTTGAACCCGAATCACGCGATCTTCATGAAGATGCACGAGCGCTTCAAGAAAAATAATCACGACACGGCGCTTAGTGAATGCGCCGAATTGCTGCTGGGCTATGCCTTGCTGGCCGAAGGATCAGAACTTCCAGACTCCACTCGGTTCAACCACCTTCTGGCCGGCAGCATTCTCCAAACATTGTAGAGTCAATCGGCCGCACAGATCTCTACAAGGGAAGAGTCTCAGATCGGGCTTGCATCAACTCCATCGACGGCTGGCGCCCCGGTTTCATCGCGGCAGTGACCGAGGCCTGCCACTTCAATCACAGAGAGGGCCGGCTTGGTGGATGAGTTGCTGCGCGCCGCAGGGCGTCACCGTAACAATTTGGAGGAACGGCTATGAAATTGGGCGATGTATTGAGGAAAGAACGCGAGCGCAAGAGGGTGGCCGTGGAGGATGCCGCGGCAAAACTGGGCCTATCCATAGATACCTATGAAGAGATTGAAGCCGGAGCGTCACCGATCGAGGAGTGGGGACCGAAAGTAGCCGAGATCGCTATCAAACTTAAAACGCCGACGGCGCGGCTGATCAGCGAGACTGGAAGATCCGCGCAAGCCGCGCAAAACGATGGTCAATGCGGCCGCCTGATTAGAACGCACAGAGAAAGACGGAAACTGAGCCGGGAGGAGTTGGTCTCGCAACTTGGGTGGCCTTCGGAGTTATTCGATTCGGTTGAAGAGGGAGGAAGCCCGCTGGAGCAATACGCACCGCTGCTCCTTCGGTTCGCGGAGATGATCGAACAGCCGATATTCAATCTCTTTTACCCTTGTGGCCTGCCGTATGGAGATCTCGAGAATTATCCATAGGGAGTTGATTCACCGCTTGTTGTTAACAGGCCACAGTTGCATTGCCTTTGGCGACCGATTTAGCGCGATTTCCTCCCATCCCATTTACAAGAAAAACAATCTAGAAGGAGGTTGAGAAATGAGTTGGAATGATCCTGATAGGGAAGACACAACGATCTACAAGGTTGTAGTCAACCACGAAGAGCAGTACTCAATATGGCCAGAGTACAAAGACAATCCACTCGGGTGGAACGATGTTGGAAAAGTAGGCCCAAAGGCTGAGTGTCTGGCCTATATCAAGGAAGTCTGGACCGATATGAGACCACTCAGCTTGAGGAGGAAGATGGAGGAAATGGCAAAGAATCCTCCCCCGCCCCTCCCGCCGCCAGACCCGAACAGGCCCCGCGAAAAGAGCCTGGTCGATAGGCTTTGTGAGGGCGATCACCCGGTTGAGGCTGGCTTGCGTCCAGAGAAGACGATCAAGCGACTTAAGGACGCGATCGACCGCAATTATGTGCACATCAAATTCACCGACACGAAAGGCGGGACAGAGTTAGGCGTCAGATTGGACAGAGACGCTTGCGATTTCAGCGGAGCGGACTTTGAAAGCGGAACAGGAACCATTCATGTCGAAGGCGGATTAACTCTGGACTATGTGAAGGTCAAGTGCATTGCCGAAATGGACCTGAGCACTCTTGAAGGGAAAGGCCATCTAGTCAAGGTCGAGGCGAATGCAGGGAGCTGATCTCAAAGAGCCGTTGGTGGTTTGAACCTATCTCTGCGGCCCACCGACAGAGGATATGACTCCTAGCCTGCGGTGATCAGGCGACCCGCCGTGTCTGCAATAGCAAACTCATTTTCGCGGAGCTCCTTGAGAAATCGGAATTCTTGTTGCGGCGCTTCGTCGCAGAGTTGTCGAGCAACTCAGTAAGAGATCTCACCGGCTCTGCGTTCACGACCAACCACGGCGCCGCGATCAAGCATTCTCCCGAGCGCATCCGCTCGGCGTATCAACCCTACTACTGATGCGATGGATTAGGCGATGTCGAGTCTCGCGCTGGGCGCCAATAGAACGTTGGCGCCTCCAAAATACTCCCACGATGCCTACGTGATTGAGGCTGTCGGCTCCATTCTGTTTCTGGTCATGCTGGCTTACTTCGCAGGCCTTCTCATTTGGTGTTTTTGGGAGCGGAGCCGAACCAAGTCTAACGAGCAAGGCAGAAGTGGCGCCGAACCGCTTGAGACTGATCAACGACAGAGCCTGCGCAGGGCTGCGGGCACTGATGAAATCGAAGCCATAGAAAAACGTGACGCCTCATCTCACGCTTCTTCTGAAGGAACCACTGGCTCTTCACCTCGGCGTTGCACCGCGGCCAGCGCAAAACCTACCAATCTTCTATAGAGCGAGAGGAGCGTACATGATAAACGTTGGACAACCCGTCGATTTGCTGGAGGCTCCGAAGGCATTGACCACCGACGTGGTAGTTACTCAGCCGCTAGAGGATTTGCAACTCGACGAGACCAAAGCGGACTAACCAGTGTTATTGACAGCCCTTTCCCTGAGATGAGGCGATCCGGATTATGAAAGACGCTGGACCGCTTTTTGTGGTGTCGTGCATTAGAAACCTCGAGGCCCTTTCGTGAGCGTCGAGAAAAAACTTGTCTAGGAGGAACTATGAGCGACTTAACCTTAATTGACGCAGTGAACGCAGCCGACCATGCCGAGGCGGAACGGTTGATCGTGAACGGTGCTGATGTTAATCAGCAGGATGAGCAGGGTTGGACCCCGCTGAACTTTGCGGCCGGTAAGGGAGACCTTTCTCTAACCAAGCTTCTGGTCGAAAAGGGCGCCGACGTCTTCAAGGTTGGGCGGGATCGGCGGACTCCCTACATGATCGCCCTTGCCGCAGGACGAGTATCGGTTGTGAAGTATCTGAGCGAGGTTGAGGATCAGTTGACCGGAACAGTCCATACACGACAGGAACGTAAGTATTGCAAGGCGTATCACCTTGGAGACTTGAGGAAGTATCCCCGGTGGAGTGAGAGCCGGATCAACTGGAAGAAGAGCGAACGTAGCAATGGCGAAAGTAATGGCGATGGCAGTGAACCCCTTACTGATGACAAGGTAGTTTTCATTCACCAGGACTTTACCGTTACCGAGTCAGCGTGGCACAACGAGAACGTCATAGTCAATAGCGTCGACTCCGGATGGGAAGAGTTCTGTGTCACGTCCCTGGCCTTCAGAGTCCCGACCGACCTCGATTTGATCGTGCCAAACGAGAGCTGACGCCTGTGAGGAGCGCGAGCCCTCATATCCAATCGGTTTCTAAACTTTAGGCAACACAGCTGTGGACAGCAGACCTGCTCGGTTGGGACAGTTACATCTGTTCTGTGTTTCCTTGATGACCTTTGCACGCATGTCATAGAGATTGACTGCGACCAACACACTGGAGTTCATCGTGAAAGAATTCTTCCTAACGCTTGCGATCTTGATAGCGGCGCAGAACGAGACGCTTACTTTGTTTTCCCCGCCTGCCAACAAGTTCGGAACGCAAGAGGCGGCTGAAAAGCGCGACACGAGGGCGCCGGCTGTCATCGGCGAAGTGGTCAACGTGGATAGGGATGCCAGGGAGGCGACCCTCAAAACAGATCGCGGTGCGATCGTAATGGTGAAAGTGGCGAACAACACGATCTGCTTGCGGCTCCTTGCCGGCGAGACAACTTTGGACAGAGCCGAGAGCGTCCAGTGTGCTGATATAGAGGTTGGGGATCGCGTGCTGGGTCGGGGCCTGCTGAGCGACGATAAGAGGCAACTCCAGGCCGATCGCTTGATCGTCGTCTCCAAGGCAAACATCGACAAGAAGCGGGAACGCGACCTTGACCAGTGGCGCCGGCGCGGAATTGTTGGGCTGGTGAAGGAGGTTAATGCACAGACTGGAGAGATAAACCTTGAGGTCCGCGGTCCGCGTGGTGTAAGCCTCGTCTCCATCACAACGGAAAAATGCACCTTCCGGCGCTATGCCTCCGGTTCGGCCAGCTTTCGCGATGCAAAGCCGAGCAGCCGTAACACGTTGAAGGTCGGAGACCAACTTCGTGCGTTGGGCGATCGGAGCGCGGACGGCAAGACGTTCATGGCCGAGGTCATTGTCTCCGGGTCGTTTCAAACGCTCGGTTGTGTTGTGACGGAAATTGACTCACCGAGAAATGAGATCAAGGCCCAAACACTCGACCGGAAGCAAACAATCGTAGTTTCCATGGGTAAAGACCTGGCTGTTCATCGCATTCCGCCGGAGTTGGCGATCGTTATTGCAAAAGCAGTGTTGGGTAGCAGATCCGGAAATACGGCTACAGGCGCCAAACAAGCGGAACAGAACGTGGCACGGAGTCCGAGCGGACAAAAAGCGCCCGGGAACGTAGCTGCTGATCAACCTCTCGATCTGCCCCGACTGACCGATGGTCTTCCAAGCCTCACCCTGGCTGATATCAAAAAAGGCGATGTCCTGGCCGTCGTCGGAGCCATCGAAGGTGATAAATCCCGCGTAACGGCAATTAAGCTATTCGCGGGCGTGGATGCCATCTTGAACGCCTTGAAGCCGCCCTCGGGTAAGCGCCAAACAGTAGCACTGAGCGCAGGACTTCCCCCAGGCGTGTTCGATTTCACTCTCGGACCACCTTAAGCGCGCGGTGATGTTCCAGTTGGAACCAGAAGCTTCACTCAAAGTTCGGCAGTTTCAGCGATCGAGCGGAATTTCAAATTTGAGGAGGGAGTCATGAATCAGAATGTGATGAGAACCGGAGCTCTGCAACTCGTGGTCATGTTAATGCTCTGTGCCTGGGCGCCCGCTATGCAAGGTGTCGCCACACTGCGCGGGCAGATCACCGACCAACTGGGAGGAGTAATCGTCGGAGCATCTGTCACATTGATAGCCGAGGATGGTAAAGAGCTAAACACTGAGACCGACGATCGCGGGATGTATCGTTTCGTTGGTCTGAGACCAGGAACGTACGGCCTGCAAGCGGTCAGCCGCGGCTTTGCGGGTTACAGACGATCTGGTCTGGTTTTGACGGGCGGCCAGGCCGGAACTCTCGACGTCAAATTGACAGCCACTATCGAGGACCAGAAATCAACGATACAAAGTGACGACTCGGCGGGCGATCCGAGCAATAACAAGAGTGCGGTTCGGATGAAAGGGAAGGACCTGGACGCTCTGCCGGACGACCCGGACGCTCTTGCCGATGCATTGACGGCGCTGGCGGGGCCGGCAGCCGGTCCCTCCGGAGTAGAAATATCCCTAGACGGATTCACGTCCGCGGCGCCGGCCAGCCCCGATAGACAATCCATCCGCGAGATCGTCATCAACCGGAACCCGTTCTCAGCCGAGTACGACCGAATCGGCTATGCCCGAATCGACATACTCACAAAGCCTGGCACCGGCAAAATTCACGGCGGCGCAAGCTTCAATTTCAACGATGGGGCTCTGAACACACGCAATCCCTATGCGCCTATCGAGCCATCCAATCAGAGGCGCACTTATGCGGCTAACGCAAGCGGTCCTCTGTCTTCGAAGGTTTCGTTCTTCCTATCGGTCAATTCAAGACAGGTAGACGAGAATGCGGTCATCAATGCGATTGTTCTCGATGATGCGCTTAATGTGACGAACCTCAACCGGGTCGGCGCCACTCCCGAAGACTATCTGTTGCTGGCCCCACGTGTTGACTTCCAACTCAATCCGACCAACACGCTCCGAGTGAGCTATTCATACAACTGGTCCAAGCAACCGAGGGCAGGGTTCGGCGGCTGGGCGTTGGAATCGAAGGTGCGTCGTCAGGACGCCACGATTCATCAACTTAATTTGACGGAGACGGCAGTGTTAAATCCGCGCGTCGTAAACGAATCGCGGCTCCAGTACTTCGAGTGGGAACGGACTGCCAAAGCAGACCAGCCAATCGGCTCGCTCGTCGTGCTTGACGCATTTGCGTCGGGAGGGGCGTCGGTGGCGTTGGGATCGTACGTCCAACACGAGTTTGAGTTGCACAACTACACAACCGTTACGTCAGGCCCGCACACGTTTAGGTTTGGCGGCCGTTGGCGCGCAGCGCGGGTTCGCGACCTAAGTGCGCTCAAAGGGTTGTATGTTTTTACAGGTCGTATGGCCCCGGAGATTGATTCACAGAACCAAATAGTGCTTAGACCGGACGGGCAGCCGAAGTTCGTTCCCATCACCAGCATCGAAGCTTACCGGCGCACTCTTCTCTTTCAGCGCCTTGGCCAATCCGCCTCGGAGATACGCGCGTTGGGCGGCGGCGCGGCGCAGTTCATGATACCGTTTGGCAGCCCGGTCGCCCGAATAACCCAGATGGATTTTGGCGGTTTCATCCAGGACGATTGGAGGCTTCGTCCAGGCTTCACGCTCAGCGTCGGACTTCGCTACCAGAACCAGACGAACGATCACAGCAGTCTCAACTTTGCCCCGAGAGCGGCTTTTGCCTGGGCACCGGGGACAAAAAGCACCGGTCAACCCAGGACCGTGATCCGCGGCGGCTTCGGAATCTTCTACGATTGGATTGCATCAGCAGTGGCTGTCAATCTGAACCATTTCGATGGAAGCAACCAGACGATTTTCATCGTGACGGACCCACAGGCGCTTGATTCTTTCCCGTCGGAGCCGCCAAGCGCCCAGATACAATCGCTGCCACACACGGTGTTCACCAGGGGTCCCGATCTCAGGCTACCCTATACAATGCAATCGTCTATCAGCATTGAGCGGAACCTGCCTCACGGTCTCGTCGTGGCGGCCACTTATATACATGCACGGGGCTCGCATATGCTATTCACCCGGAACATCAATGCGCCGCTGCCTAACGGCGTCAGGCCACTCGGGAACGAGAATAACATTTATGAATACGAAACCGCGGGCGCCTACCGGCAAAATCTGATGATCGTCAACGCTTCCATACGGCCAAGTCGCAGGGTGACCTTGACGGCCAGTTACGCATTGGGCTTTACGAAGACCGACACGGATGGAGAATTCCCGGCCAATTCCAACGACCTCCACGCGGATTTTGGACGTTCAGAAACCGACCTCAGGCACCGCTTCATCGTGAATGGAACGATCGATATGCCGTTGGGAATCAGTCTGAATCCGTTTGTGCTTGCCCAATCCGGGGCGCCCTTCAATATCACGACCGGAGCGGACAATAACAACGACACGGTCTTCGAGGACCGTCCGGCTTTCGCCACGGATCTCAAACGATCTTCGGTAGTAATCACGCCGCTGGGCGCTTTCGATTTCGCACCGGAGCCCAGCCAACGAATCATACCTCGCAATTTCGGACTGAGTTCCGCATATGTCTCGGTCAATATGAGGGTCGGCAGAACGTTCACTCTGGGTGGCGAAGACAAATCATCCGCGGCGGCCCAGCGAAACAGTGCGGCTGGACCGCGGACCTACAAGCTGACGGCGGCGGTTGATGCCGTAAACATCTTCAACCACGCGAATCAGGGTGGCTTTGTCGGCAATCTGACCTCCTCTGTATTTGGAACGTCTCGTTCGCTGCTTCAAATCGGTCAAAGGAGCCCTTCGAGTAATCGAAACATAAGTATGGTCGTGTCCTTCAATTTCTGATCGAGCCGAAGATCTCCCGCCTCAGATTCGCTTAATGTCGTCTTCAGGGCCGGTAGCGCGAACCGATCGCAAGACCCGGTTCTGGGGTGTCCTGTTGGTCCATTCCTGCTCTCAAGTTTATGACGGCCTCTCGGCCGCCCCACAACTCAGGGCGTTTCATTTGAAACGATGAAGTGACGCACAGGTCCCTGACCTGATTGTTACCTGTGGTCCACATTCATGGAGGGATACATATGATGATGCAATCAGACTTTCGGGCCGCTAAGAATCAAGCTGACTCCTGGGCTTATGGCAGGCATTTTCTGATAACCGGCGCATCAAGCGGTATAGGACTTGAGCTCTCGAAGCATTTCGTGGGCGTATGCAGGAAACTGACCCTAGTATCGAGGGACACGAACGGACGGCTGGGCGAAGCGGTGCGGGAATTACTGGACATGGGCAAGAGCCGTCACGAGCAACAAGACTTCCTTGATACCGGGATCGAGTCTCACTCCATCGATGTGCGTGACAGGCATTCAGTAAAGTCCGTGGTGCAGCGGATCTATGAAGATCAAGGCGATCAGGTTGACGCCTTCATAAATTGCGCAGGCGGCAGCCACAAATTCGCGCTGCTGGAGCGCATGAGCACCGATGACATAGACGAGATCATCGATGTAAACGGCAAAGCCCCGATTTATTGGCTGAGGGAGTTGCTGGTTTACATGAAGCACAATTTGGTGATGAATGGAGATCCGAAGCGAGGACACATCGTGATGTTGTCTTCCCGATCCGGCGAGCGAGCACTGCCAAATCTCAGCGTGTATGCCGCGGCGAAGGCTTGCGTCGAGAAGCTCCTGGAAGCCGTTCGCGCAGAATACGCATGCTATCGGATCGCCTTTACTCTGGTAAACCCCGGCTCGATCAACACTGCGTTCACAGACCGCTGGCCTGCGGAATTTCGGGATATGCACAATGCCGAGAGCATGGCGGTGGCGCAAGCGATCGGTCCAATCGTTCACGCGCTTGGTTCCAATTTTGTGTACAACCGAGTCTCTTATGAGTCTCTTGAACAATGGATGGGAGAACCCGGCGTCTTAAGCAGTCGCACCGATTAGCCTCAGGAATTGTCTCTTACTGGCGACAAATAAGGAAACTATGCAAAGCGGCAAGAGAACTCTGGCCAAACAGTCCTCCGTGGCGAACCTAGGAGAGACACTTGTAGACATTCTCCAGGGGCGGGCCGAGAGGCAGTCCGGTGAGAAGGCCTACACTTTTCTGCTCGATGGAGAGCGCGATGAGATAAGCCTGTCATATGGTGAATTGGATCTGCGCGCCGGAGCGATTGCTGAATTCCTGATCGGGCTTGGCCTGCGCGGAGAGCGTGCGCTTCTGATCTATCCGCCGGGGCTGGATTTCATCGCCGGCTTCTTCGGCTGTCTGTATGCGGGATTGATAGCGGTCCCGGCATATCCGCCGGAAGCGGCCCGCCTGAATCGGACCGTGAAGCGGCTCGAGGCCATAGTCGCCGACGCCGAAGCGAAAGTCGCTCTGACAACGCGATCAGTCTTATCGAGTCTTGAAGCAATACTCGCCCAGGCCCCGATGCTCGGGTCGATGAGGTGGCTGGCGACAGATGAATTGGAGGGCGGGCACGTAGATCATTCGATGAAGATCGATTTATCCGGCGACGCCCTCGCTTTCCTTCAGTACACCTCGGGCTCCACGGGCAAGCCTAAAGGAGTAATGCTCACCCACTCAAACCTGACTCACAATGCCGCGGCGGTCAGGGCATTTTGTGAGCATTGCGATGAAGACAAGTATGTATCCTGGCTGCCTGCTTTTCACGACATGGGATTTATGTCCGGTGTCTTACAACCTCTCTATTCGGGCGTACCAACGGTCCTGCTGTCTCCGGCGGCATTCCTTCAGCGGCCGTTTAGATGGCTCGACGCCATCTCGCGCTATCGAGCCACCACCAGTGGCGGGCCTAACTTTGCCTACGACCTTTGTGTTAGAAAGATCGGTCCCAAAGAGCGCGCGAGCCTCGACCTGAGCAGTTGGACGATAGCTTTTAATGGAGCCGAACCGGTTCGCAACGAGACTCTGGAACGCTTTGCCCAAACCTTCGAGCCTTGTGGCTTTCGCAAAGAAGCGTTGTATCCCTGCTATGGTCTTGCCGAAGCGACACTGATAGTAACGGGCGGGCGAAAGGGCGTCCGGCCAATCGCAAAAAGCTTTGAGCCTCGCGCCCTCTTAGAGGGTCGGGTGATCGAGCGGACACCAACTGAACAGGGCGGGCATTTTCTCGTGAGCTGCGGCCACGCCTCGCAAGATCAGCAAGTCGTGATCGTACAGCCAGAGACTGCTACCAGATGCCGGCCAGGTGAGGTCGGCGAAATCTGGGTTTCTGGCTCCAGCGTCGGTCAGGGTTACTGGAAGAAACCGTCCGAGACTCAGGAAACGTTCGACGCTTACATCGCGGACACGCGTGAGGGTCCCTTCCTGCGAACAGGAGACCTCGGCTTCCTTCAAGGCCGAGAATTGTTTGTCACCGGCCGGCTGAAAGACATGTTAATCATACGAGGCATCAATCATTATCCGCAGGATATCGAGCTGAGCGTACAGAATAGCCATCCGGCTTTGCGTCCGGGCTGCGGGGCCGCCTTTTCCGTCGAGATCGAGGGCGAGGAAAAGCTCGTCGCTGTCCAGGAAGTGGACGACCGCAATCATATTTTCCCCGGTGAGATAATCGACTCCATTCGCCATTTCGTTACCGAGAGCCACGAATTGCAGGTTTATGCGGCTGTTCTGGTAAAGGCTGGAACCATACCGAAGACTTCAAGCGGCAAAATCCAACGAAGCGCCTGTCGAAAAGAATTTCTGGAAGGAAAGCTGGAAGAGGTCTACCGCAGCTTGCTCGACGATGGCTACAGCCCGCTGCAAGAGGAGAGTTTTATTCGCAAAGCATTGCTCGCGATTGATCCACGGATGCGGCAGTCCGTTGCCGAATCTTTCATCCTGGAACAGGCCGCGCGCGTGTTGCGAATATCACCGTCCCGGCTTCTTCAGGCGCGGTCCCTGTCCGCGCTGGGGCTGGACTCGCTGATGGCGATTGAGTTGAAGAACTACATAGAAGCCCAACTGCGTGTAGTTGTCCCGGCCTCGAAGCTCCTGGAAGGCTCAAGCGCCAGCGACATTGCGTTGTTTGTGCTGAATGAGCTCAATGCGACGGTTCCCGCTTTGGCCGGCCTCACCGGATCGGATGACCAGGTTGCAAATGAATACCCTCTCTCGTTCACGCAAAAGGCGCTGTGGTTTTTCTACCAGCTCGCCCCGGAGAGCGCTGCATATAATGTCGCTTTTGCCGTTGGAATCAGTTCCCGAATAGATGTGGCAGCGCTGGCTAGGGCTTTTCAGGCGCTGGTTGATTGTCATCCCTGTCTCCGGACGACTTTCAGGGTGCGGGACGGACAGCCCGTCCAGCGAATTAACCGGGAGCTGCAGAGTCGCATCGAGCAGGTGACTGCTTCTGGGTTGCAACAGGATGCGATGCGCCAACGACTGACAGAAGTTGCATACCGGCCCTTTAATCTAGAACGCGGACCGGTCTACCGGGCGAGCCTGTTCACGCGATCACCGCAAGAACACATTCTACTGTTGGCGGTGCATCATATCGTGATCGATGGGTGGTCGTTCTGGGTGCTGCTGGATGAGCTAATCGAGCTGTACAAAGCGGAGATGACTGGAGCGCGCTTGCTCCCCGCCTCCGCCTACAGATATGAAGATTATGTCCGCTGGCAGGCTGAAATGCTTGAGGGCGAAGAGGGTGAAGAACTATTCAAATACTGGAAGCAGGAGCTATCGGGCAACCTGCCGATCTTGGATTTGCCGACCTTGCGATCTCGTCCGCCCCTCCAAACCTACTCGGGCGCATCCCATGGATTCGAATTGAATGACGAGCTTACGCGCCAGGTGAAAGAGCTAGCGGTATCCAGGGACGCCACCCTCTACATGGTGTTGCTGGCAGTATTTCAGATCCTGCTTCATCGCCACACAGGTCAGGACGACATACTGGTAGGCTCGCCCATATCGGCCCGCAGCCGCGCCGAATTCGAGGGGATCGTAGGCTGCTTTTTCAACGCTGTAGTTTTGCGCGCCGATTTCTCTTCCGATAAGACGTTCAGGGAGTTTCTCGATCAGGTTCGCGCAAAGGTCTTACGCGCTTTGGATCATCAGGAATATCCCTCTCATCTGCTCGCCGAGCGGCTACAACCGGTCCGTGACCCGAGCCGTCCTCCACTGTTCCAGGCCACGTTCATACTGCAGAAGCGGCAAAGTCAGGGTCAGGCGCCGATTGCCTTTGGGCAGACGCGATCGCCGGCGAAGGAGACGGAACTTGCGCTCACTTTTGTTCCCATCGAGAGGCAGCACGCGCGAATGGAACTCGAGCTCGAGATGATCGAGGCCGATGGAGCAATCCACGCATGGCTCCACTACAACACAGACCTCTTCGGCGCGAGCCAGATCGCCCGCATGGCCGGTCATTTTCGGGTCCTGCTTGAAGGCGTCGTCCTGGACCCGGATCAGCGTCTTTCAAATCTACCTCTCTTGACTAGAGAAGAGGTCGCGAACTTGCTGACCGATCAAACCATCCCGCTGGACCCCTATGATTATTCGGGAGTCGAAGAGTTGTTCCTTCAGCAAGTGAAGAAGAACCCAGCAAAAGTTGCAGCTGTCTACAATGATAGCTCGATAACCTTTGATGAAGTGAACCGGCGCTCCGGTCAGCTTGCCAGTCTAATCAGCAAACTTGTGAACTGATTCAAGGCGCCGGCGCAGTTTTTGACTGTTAAGCTCTACTTTCCCCAGACAGTTCCTCGTATTCACTCTTGACGCCCGTTCTCTCTTGACGCCGGCCTGCTGGGCGTTGTGAGACTTCGTTGAGCGGAAAAGCGACCATGGAGAACAACCCGAACAATCTCGTCGCATTGATGATGGATCCGGGCCCCAATCAACTCGTCGGGCTTCTGGGGGTCCTGAAATCCGGTTGCGCATTTGTGCCGATCGATGCTGAGTACCCGTTGGAGCGGATCGATTTCATGGTCCGCGATAGCCGGATCGAATTGCTGGTTACTGAGTCAAGGCACCTGAACAAGGCGCTTCGAATCTCGGGCGGCGACCACACTTTAAAGCATATCATCTGCATAGATAGAATAGACAAACAAGCTACCGACGCGGACCGCATCAGGATCCACGATCTCGATGATCTCCATGGAGATATCGAGCTAGAGCCACAGCAGAAGAATTACGCGGACCCCGGCCGAATAGCTTACCTGGTGTACACATCAGGATCGACGGGTAAGCCAAAGGGTGTGCCAATAACGCACGAGAATCTCTTCCCTCTCTTGCAGTGGAGCAAACAGGTCTTCAAATATGGTGAGCACACCAGGACGTTGCAGAGCCTTTCGTTCAGCTTTGACTTTGGCATATACGAAGTTTTGACGACAGTATTCCTGGGTGGAACGATCTATTTTATAGATAAGAACCAGAGGCTAGACCCGTACTGGTATGCCGAGACAGTCAATCGTCACGCGATCAATACGATACACTCTACACCCTCATTTATTAGTGAGATCGCGTCCTGCGCCTACGAGGTGAGATCGCTCGAAGAACTCCATCTGGGTGGCGAGGCGCTGATGAACAGCGGGGTTGACCAGATGCTTGATGTCGTCGGGGAGCGCTGCGCCATAAATAATTGGTACGGGCCTTCGGAGACTACCATCAACAGCTCGGTCTTTGAGGTCGGCACGCGCCAAAAGAGCAGGGGCAGGGAATCCGTAACCGTCCCTATTGGAAAAGCCAGTGCAAAAAACGCGCTCTATGTTCTCGACCGCAACGGCAACCTGGTTGCCGAAGGCGTGGCTGGCGAACTCTACATCGGCGGTCCCGGATTGGCTCCGGGCTACCTAAACCGCCCTGGTCTGACCGCTGACAGATTTATCCCCTCCGCATTCGATGTACAGTCAGGCGCGCGGTTATACAAAACAGGGGACTTAGTCCGGCAGCTGCCCGATGGAGATATTGAGTTTCTCGGCCGCCTTGATCACCAGGTCAAAGTGCGCGGTTTTCGAATAGAGCTTGGCGAGATCGAAGCCGCGCTCGCGGAACACGAGTGTGTGCGGGAAGCGGTAGTGCTTGCCCTGGAAGAGCCCCCGGGGTCTAAGCGGCTTGTCGCTTACATCGTGCCGGACCGTGACCCGGCGCTGTCGAACACCGAAATACGAAGCTTCTTGAGACAACAACTGCCGGACTATATGGTCCCGTCGGCGTTTGTGATGTTGAAGTCGATGCCTTTGACACCGAATGGGAAACTCGATCGGCGGGCGCTCCCATTACCCGAGCCAGCGCGGCCCGCTTTGGGAGGTGATTTAGTAGCCCCACGGAGTCCTTCAGAAGAGGTCATCGCTGAAATTTGCGCCGAGGTTCTTGGCCTAGAGCAGATTGGAATCAACGACAACTTCTTCGACCTTGGCTGCCATTCGCTTCTGGCCACCAAGATTGTTTTGCGCATGCGCGAAGCGTTTGAGGTTGAGCTGCCCCTGGTCCGCTTGTTTGAGCACCCGACGGTGGCAGGCCTGGCTGAGAGTCTGCAAACTGAGGACCAGGGCGATGAACACGTGGAGCTCCCGCCCATTCAACCTGCGCCGCGCGATGGCAATCTCCCGCTCTCATTTGCTCAGGAGCGAGTGTGGTTCCTCGGCGAGCTTGATCCGACCAGTGTTTCCTATCACGTCCCGAGGGCAGTCAGGGTCAAGGGCGGTTTCAGCGTTGCTGTATTTGAGCAAAGTTTCGACGAACTCATTGGGCGGCACGAGATATTGCGAACCACTTTCCCAAAGGTCAATGGCCGTCCGGTTCAGATGCTACATCCACCTGGTCCTGTCGAGATCAGGGTCTGTGATTTGCGCACATTATCAGAAGTCGATCGAGAGAGGCATATTGACCAGCACATCCTGGCTGAAGGCAGGCGACCATTCGATCTCACAAAAGGTCCTTTCCTTCGACTCGCCGTATTGCAGCTTGGCGACCAAGATTATGTCTTCATTCTTGCTGAGCATCACCTGGTGCATGATGGATGGACTCAGGGCGTGCTTATCCGCGACTTTCTGTCCCTGTACAGGTCGATGTCGGCGGGAAGGCCCTCATCGTTGGCTGAGCTTCCTATTCAGTATGCGGATTTTGCGTACTGGCAGCGGCAGTGGTTACAGGGTGAGGCGCTTGATCAGCAGCTCTCATACTGGAAACAGAAGCTGGAGGGCGCTCCGCCTGTCCTCGATTTGCCCACGGATCGCCCCCGACCGGCCGTACAAAGCTTTCGTGGCGCCGAGTATCCCCTGGTCATAAAAGGCGAACTGGCCGAGTCTCTCAGAGCAATGAGTCGCCGGGAGAGTGTGACGCTCTTCATGACGATGCTGGCGGTCTTCAAAACGCTGCTTTATCGCTACACCGGGCAGGAGGATCTGGTCGTGGGCTCCTGGGTCGCCAACCGGCGGGCGAGAGAGACTGAAGGTCTGCTCGGCATGATAATCAATACTATTCTTCTGCGTACGAATCTCTCGGAGAAGCCAAGCTTCCGGGAGTTACTAAAACGAGTTCGGCAAGTCTGTCTGGGCGCCTATGCCTATCAGGATTTGCCCTTTGAGAAGCTCGTAGAAGCGCTACAGCCGGAACGAAGCCTGAGCTACAACCCTCTATTTCAGGTGCTGTTCGCTTTTCAAGATACGGCCACGCCGTCGCTGGAACTGCCTGAAATGAGCATGCAAGTGATCGAGGCTCACAATCAGTCCGCAAAGTTCGACCTGAATGTCGTCGTCCTCCCACCGCGCGAGCAGCTCGCTGGGCTGCGTGTAGCTAATGTGACCGATGAGATTACCGTCCTGATCGAGTACAGCACCGACCTCTTCGAGAGAGAAACGATAATAAGGATGGCCGGGCACTATCAGATGCTGCTGGAGAGCGTCGTGAAAGGAGTGGATCGCAGCATAGCCGATCTGGAAATGCTCACACAGGAGGAGAGAGTACGCGTCATAGAGGAGTGGAACGCGACCGGGGCGGAATATCCAGCGGAGAAGGGCGTCAACGAGATGATCGAGGAGCAGGTGGAGCGGAGTCCGGAGGAGGCGGCGGTAATTTACGAGGACCAGCAATTGAGTTATGGGGAATTGAACCGGCGAGCGAACCAGTTTGCGCACTATCTGGAGAAGCTGGGGGTAGGGCCGGAGGTCCAGGTCGCAATTTGTGTGCAGCGCAGCCTCGAGATGGTGATTGGGCTGCTGGGGGTGCTCAAGGCAGGTGGAGCATATGTACCGATGGACCCGGGCTATCCTGGCGAACGTCTGGCTTACATGCTGGAGGACTCCCAGGCTCAGGTTGTTGTGACCCAGCAAGAGTTGGTGGAGAGGCTGCCGCTCAGCCGTGCGCGATTGGTGTGTATAGATAGGGACTGGGAGCGAGTGGCGCAAGAGAGTGACGGCAATCCTGCGGCCGGGGTGAAACCGGAGAACCTCGCGTACGTGATATACACATCAGGCTCGACGGGCAGCCCCAAGGGAGTGCGTATCGAGCGGAGGGCGTTAACTAATTTCATCGATTCGATGGGGCACAAACCTGGGTTTGGTGAACGAGATGTCCTGATCGCGGTGACGTCGTTGTCGTTCGACATCTCGATGCTCGAAATCTTCCTGCCGGTAGTGAGCGGGGGGCGAGTGGTTGTGGCAAGCAGAGAAGCCGTAGCGGATGGGTTTCAGTTAATGCGTATGCTGATGGATTCGGGAGCGACTCATATGCAAGCGACGCCGGCCACGTGGCGACTGCTGGTAGAAGCGGGATGGAAGGGCGGCGCTGGCATGAGCGTGTTATGCGGTGGAGAAGCGCTCCCTCCGGATCTCGCGAACAAGCTGTTGGAAAGAAGCCCACTCGTCTGGAACCTGTATGGACCTACCGAAACGACAATCTGGTCAAGCATGTGGTCGGTGGAGGAAAGGTGTGGAGCTGTACCGATAGGTAGACCGATCAGGAACACGCAGATCTACGTAACAGACGGAAGGTATCAGCCAGTGCCGATAGGAGTGGAGGGGAAGTTGTACATTGCAGGAGCGGGGGTCGCGCAAGGGTATATGAATCGAGCCGACATGACTGCAGATACGTTCGTGCCCAACGTGTTCGGTAAGCCAGGCAGCAGGATGTACCGAACGGGGGATGTCGCGCGCTACAGTCCGGACGGTGAGTTGGAGTACGTTGGGAGAGAGGATCATCAGGTGAAGTTGAGAGGCTACAGGATAGAGTTGGGCGAGATCGAGGCTGCGCTCAGCGAGCACGAGACAGTCAAACAGTGCGTCGTGATAGTGAGGGAGTATGAGGGAGGCGAGAAGCGGCTGGTGGGATATGTGGTGGGGAGAGAAGAAGAGGGGGTGAGAGGAGAAGAGTTGCGAAGGTACTTGCGAGGGAAGCTGCCCGAGTACATGGTTCCGTGGGCGATAGTGGAGCTGAAAGAGATGCCAATGACGGCGAACGGGAAGCTGGACCGAAAGAGGTTGCCGGCGCCGGAGGTGGGGCAAGCAGAGGGAGGAGAAGAGAGGGTGAGGGGGAGAACACCCATAGAAGAGATAGTGAGTGACATTTTTAGTGAAGTGCTGGGTGAGGATGAGGTGGGAGTGAATGAGAACTTCTTCGAGATAGGAGGGCACTCACTGTTGGCGACCCAGGTGATTTCGCGGGTACGAGAAGCATTAGGGGTGGAGATAGGGGTAAGGGCGGTTTTTGAGAGCCCGACCGTTAGTGGGCTGGCCAGAGCAGTGGAGAGGGAGCGAGGAGCAGGAAGGGAAAAGGACGGCGGAGCTATCAAGACAGTGAGTCGGGACCTGGAACTGCCGCTGTCGTACGCGCAGCAGAGGCTATGGTTCATCCAGCAGATGGAGCCCGA
>WNFR01000742.1_pt1 | contig 73254 bp, 73 predicted proteins | sample 5400221 | NCBI WGS metagenome assembly WNFR01 (sample SAMN13153357, study PRJNA577476) | soil metagenome | isolation source: 40 cm soil under Madrone tree | place: USA:California | collected 2016-06-14
ATCCGTTTCTTCAGGCAGATGTAGCCGACGTTGATGCGCGCGAGGGAATTCGCCGGCTCCTTCATCAGCACTTTCTGGAACGTGCCGAGCGCGTCGTCGTAATCCTCGTGCAGCATCTGCGCCCAGCCGAGCAGTGACTCAGCCTGCGTCTCGCCGGGCGAGAGCTGCAGCGCCTTGGTGAGGGCCTGAATCGCGCCCGCGTGGTCGCCGAGGGAGATGAGGCTCCAGCCCTTCTCGATGAAGGTCGTCGCGCCGATGTGGTCGGCGTGGAGGACCGGCCGTTGTCCGGTGAATTCCGGAGCGGCGGCCTGCTTCGTGTCGGCGGCCAGCTGCTTGTAGCGATCGACGAGCTGGCGGATGTCGTCCTTGAGCTGCGTCATCTCTCCGAGCATCCCGTCGACCTTCTTGAAGAACGCGATGATCTCGCGCTTCGCCGCTTCACGCTCGGCGGTTCCGGGAGGGCCTCCCCCCTCGAGCTGCCGGGCGATGGCATCGTACTCGCGGCGCAGCGCGGCGACGGGTGATTCGGCCATCATGTCGCTCCCTGCAGCGCCATTTTTTCCTTCGCATTGAGCAGCTTGTTCGTGTTCAAGACCACAATGGTGCGGCCATTCTGCACCACCAGACCGGAGATGTATTCCGCCGCGAGTCCCCTCACGATGCCGGGGGGCGGCGTCACCGCCTCCGCCGCCACCTGCATCACTTCCGTGACCGCGTCGACGATCATGCCGATCTTGCCGCCATCGAACTCCAAAATGACGGTGCGCGTATCCTCGCGCAGCGGCGCGGCGGCGCCGAGGCGCTTGCGCAAATCGACGAGCGGGATCGCGCCGCCCTGATACTGGAGGACGCCTTCGAGAAACTCCGGCGCCTTGGGCAGTGGCGCGGGCGCCTCGTAGCGGAGAATGCGCTCGACTTGAAAGATGTTGAACGCGAAGTCCTGGCCGCCGACCTTGAACGTGACCAGCTGGACGTCGTCGCCACCCAAGCTGCTGGTCGTCGTCATGGGATCCGGTCTCCCAGCGCGTCCAAATCGAGAATCGGCACGAGAGCACCCTGCTGCTCCCCCACCCCCGCGGCCCAGGGCAGCGTCTGCCCCCGCGGCACCGGTAGCGGCTGCTCGCGCACAACCGCATCGGCGTCATCGACTTCGAACGCGACCTGCCGGCCCCCGGCGCCGAGCTCCACCAGCACGACGGTCCGGACACCGCTCGGAACTCCAGGAACGGCGGGCGGCGTATCGCTTCCGGTGAGAAACGCTCCCAAATGGATGAGCGGAACGAGCCGCCCGCGCAGCGGCGTCAGACCTCGTACCGCCGGGAGCTTGCGGGGGATGTGCAGTACTTCCGTCGCATCACCCACCTCGAGCACGCGGGCGACCGGCAGTCCGTACGATTTCCCCTCGGAACGCACAAGCAAGTAGCCCTTCATCAGATTCTCTGCCCTCTCCGCATCAATTCGGCAGCGATTCGATCGGCGATCTGGCCGAGCGGGAGCACGGCATCGACGCCACCGGCCTGCACCGCGGCGACGGGCATGCCCGGAATGACGGCCGTTTCCCGATCCTGCGCGAGACCGGTTGCGCCCGCGTCACGCATCGCGCGCAACCCACCCGCCCCATCGCGCCCCATGCCGGTCAGCACGACGCCGACCGCGCGTGCGCCGTACACCTCGGCGATGGAGCGGAATAAAGGATCAGCCGCCGGACGTACGCCCCAGAGAGGGGCGGATTGGTCGAGCGCGATCACCGGACCGTCGGGAGCGGAACGCACCCGCATATGATAATCGCCCGGGGCCACGTATGCCGTGTCGGCGACGATCGGCGCGCCGTCGGCTGCCTCGACGACGCGCAACGGGCTCATCGAGTCGAGTCGCTCCGCCAGACTGCGCGTGAACTTCGGCGGCATGTGTTGCACGATGAGCACGGCAGCGCGGCGGCCGGTGGGCAAGCGCGGCACAACGTCGGCGAGCGCGCGCGGGCCGCCGGTCGACGCGGCGATGCCCACGGCGAGCACAGCGCGGCCGCGCAGTGCGAGCTCCGGCGGATGGACAACGGGCGCCGGTGGTCGCGCGAGGACGTTGACGTGCGAGACGTCGGCCGCGAGCGCGCGGCGCACCGCCGCGATGAGCTGCGGCGCCAGCGACTCCAGCGCGGCCCGCGGGTGGCCGAAGACCTCGGGCGGCGGCTTGGCGACGATTTCGACGGCGCCGAGCTCCAGCGCCCGAATCGCCGACTGCGTACCAGGACCGGCGTGCGCGCTGACGACGACGATGGGCCGCGGCGATTCCGACATGATGTAGCCGATGGCGCCCAGGCCGTCGAGCTGCGGCATCTCGAGATCGAGCGTGACGACGTTCGGCTTGTATTGATGCACCTTGCGGATCGCGTCCAGCCCGTCGCGCGCGGTCGCGACGACGCGAAACTCCCCCGTCTCCGCTTCGCCGCCGCCCAGCACGTCGACCAGCACGCGCCGCATCAGCGCGCTGTCGTCCGCGATGACGACGGTCGGTTTGGAGGCGCGATCAGATGACGGATTCACTGGCGCCCACCGACCGGATCTCGACTCGGCCGTCCTTGACGTGAAACCGGACGCTGCGGCCGCGCTCGCCGCCCACGGATTCACGCAGAATCGGGATCCCCGCCACTCGCAACGAAGTGCGGGCAGCGAGGACGTTGCGCTCGCCCATCTGGATCGTGCCCGGGGTGACGAGCTGGCTGAACATGCTGGCGCCGCCGGCCAGCTTGGCGACGAGGCGCCGCGGGTCGGCGCCCAGCGCCTTCAGGCGCTCGATCAGCAGCGGCACCGCGGTTTCGGGAAACTTGGCCTTGTTCGCGATGTCACGCGCGAGGCTGATGGACGGCAACAGCACGTGCGCCATGGCCCCGGCTTTGGTCTGGGGATCGTGCAGCATGATCGCGACACACGAGCCCAGCCCCAGGGTGACCAGCACGCCATCGCCGCGCTCGGCCGCCCAGTCGGCCACCTTGACGATTGTCTCTTTCACGCCGGCTTCGTGTAGATCCGCTCGCGGGGATCGACGAGGGTGAGGCGCTCGCGCGCGGGACCGAACAGCGTTTCGACCTTGCCGAGCAGCAGCACGCCTCCGGGCGCCAGCGCGTCGACGAAGACCTGAAACAGCCGCTCCTGCGCCTGGCGCTCGAAGTAGATCACGACGTTGCGGCAGACAATGAGATCGTACGGCGGGTGCGGCGGCGGCTCGCGCATCAAATCGTGCGCGCCCACGCGTACGAGCTCCCGCACCGGCTCGACCGGCTGTCCGTCGCGAAAATAGCGGTGCCTGAGATTGGCGGGCATCTCGGTGAACGCGGCGTCAGGATACTTCGCCTGGCGGGTGCGCTCGAGACTCAGGCGATCGACATCCGTCGCGTCGATCAGCCCTTGGGCGCCGGCCTCCGCGAGCAGCACGGCGATCGTGTAAGGCTCTTCGCCGGACGCGCATCCCGCCGACCAGACCCGGAGGCTCGGGCGGGACCGGGCCAAGGCGTCGAGATACGGCCGCAGCGCGTTCCACGTTTCGACGTTGCGGAAGAACTTCGTGACGTTGATGGTGAGCGCGTCGAGCAGCTCCTGGTACTCGTGCGCGTCGCGGTCGAGGATAGCGCCGTAGTCTTCGTACGTGTGGACGCCGCGAGCGCGCATCCGCACCGCGATCCGGCGCTTCAAGCACTTGTCCTTGTACGACCCGCAGCTGACTCCCCGTTCGCGTGAGATCTTGTCCGTCAGCGCTTCGAACGCTCGCTCCTGAGGAGCTTTGCTCACGACAAGGTGCTCAACGTGTCCAGATTCGCTTTGACGAGCTCGTGCTTGGGGTTGAGCTCGAGCGCGCGGCGCCACATCCCGCCCGCCAGCTCACGTTCGTTTCGCTTGTAGGCGATGTTGCCGAGCTTGAAGTAGACGTCGTCCCCCAGCTCGGGCGACAGCTCGATCGCGCGGTGATAGAGCGCCCACGCTTCATCGTAGCGCGAGGCGCGGTACGCCAGGTCGCCGAGGTTCTTGGACAGCTGTGGCAGCGACGGCTCGTCGTGCAGCGCCGCGCGCGCGAGCTCCTCGGCTTTGGGCAGCTCTCCCGCCAGCTCGTGCAGCACGGACAGGTTGTTGCGCAGCACGCCGTTCTGCGGATACGCCTCGACGCCCTGCCCGGCCACTCGTTCCGCTGTCTCGAAGTCACCGGCCGCCGCGGCCGCCAGCGTGCGCGCCCAGAACCAGATGGGCGGGACGCGTTGGCCGAACAACTCCTTGGCGCGATCGAGCCGGCCGGCAGCGCTGCCGTGGTCGCCCTGCTTCAGCGCCACGACGCCCCACCCCACGTAGACGCGCGGATCGGTGCGCGCGCGGGTGGCCGCCTCCGAGTAGGCGGCATCAGCGTCTTCCAGCCGGCCGAGCTGCTCGTAGGCGAGGCCCAGATTGTGGAGCACGGCGGGCCGCGAGCCCCCCTTCTCCGCCGCGAGCCGCAGCGCTTCCATGGCTTCGCGCCACCGCGCCTGCTTCAGGGCGACCAGGCCGATGAAGAAGTGCGCATTGCCATCGGTCGCGCGCAGCTCGGCCACCCGCCGGAACTCGCGCGCCGCTTCGTCCAGCATGCCGGTCTTGTAGAAGGCGATGCCCAGATTGCGGTGCTCCTCCACCCGGGCGTCCGTCATCTTCAGGTCTTCGGCGGTGGCGGTACGGCCCGCGCGATGCAGGAAGCCCGCGGTCACCAGGCCGTAGAGCGCTTTCCCCACTTCGAACTCGCCCAGCCCCGAGTCTTCGATCACCTGATTCACGTCGCGCGATCCGTCGAGCAGCGGCAGGAGCCGATCCTGGGTCTCGGTCAGCTTCGCGTCGCTGATCTCGAGCCGATCGCGGTCGACGAGGAAAATCAGATCGAACGAGGGGATCTTCTTCTCGATGAGACCCCACTCGTCCACACGCCGCGCGCCCTCGAGCAGCAGCGACTCCGGGTTGATCGAGACCAGGAAGTCCTGCTGCTCCGGCCGAACGTCGGATTCGAAGTTGAACGTCCCCTGCGTCCAGGTGAACAGGTAGTAGACTGATTCCTCGATCTGCATGCGCATGTAGCGCTCGAGTTCCTGCTGCGTGAGCACGTTCTGAGTGACGAGAATCTCGCCCAGCTTCTTGTCACGCTCCCTGGACTGGCGGTGAATCGCGGCGTCGAGCTGCTCCTGCGTAATCTTCTCGTGCTTGACGAGGATGTCGCCCAGCCGGTCCCGGCGGTTTACGATGGACGCGTAGGCGATGCGGCCCTTGTCGAAGTAGATGTAGCCGAAGTTGGAACGGTCGGCGATCGAGAGACAACCGGTCTTTTGCCCGAGCGCGAGCAGCTGCAGGACGTCGGGCAGCGACGCTTCCTTGAGTGAGCCTTTGATCGCCATTAGCGCAGATCCTCGATGACGCGATCACCAGCTGCGGGCCAGTCCCACACCATTTTTTCGCGGCTCCGCACACCGCCGGCGCTCGAGACGACGATGCCGCTCGTGCGCAGCCCGGTGGTCCGCCGCGGCGGGCGCGCGCCCTCGAGCACCTCGCGCGCGAGGCCCGCGCTCACCGGCGCGTCCTGCGCGGCGGCCGCCTCCACCACGCGCTGCACGATACCGGTCAGGCTGCGCACCGAATCGATGGGCCGGTCGGCGAGATAATCGAGCAGCGCCGGCTCCATCGGTACGTGCTGTTGCGTCAGCAGGCGCTCCAGCACGCTGCGGCGCAGCTCCTTGTCCGGCTCCACGATTTCCGCCACCAGTCCGCCCTCGAGGCGGGACACGATGCGCTCCTCGAGCCCCTCGAGTGTGTTGGGATGCGCGGGCGCGGTGAACACGAGCTGCCGGTCGGCGTCGACGAGCTGATTGAACAGGTTGAACAGCTCTTCCTGCGTGCGTTCCTTGCCGGAGAGCAGCTGGATATCATCCAGCAGCAGTGCGGTGGCGCGCCGGTAGCGCGCGCGCCACCAGTCCACGCGGTTGCCGTCGATCGCCGCGATGAGCTCGTCGACGAACGCTTGGGTCGACAGACATGCCACGACGGCGTTCTTTTTCCGGGCCAGCTCGAGACCGATGGCGTTCAACAGATGGGTCTTACCGAGGCCACTCCGGCCGACGATGACGAGGGGATTGTACTTCTTGCCGGGCTTGGCGATGACGTCACGCGCGGCGTTCAGCGCCACCTCGTTGGATGGGCCCGCGACATAGGTCTCGAACGGGAAGGCGGCCGACGGCGCCGGCGGTGGAGCCGCGCCGTCGCGCACCTTCGCGGCGGCCGCCTCGGCTTCGTCCATGTGGTCGGGATCGCGGAATACTTTTTCGCCCGCGGCCTGCGGATCGAGCACCGCGACTTCCGCCTCGAGCGCCTTGAGCCGCTCCACATCCTGCACGTAGGCGGCGATCGCATCGTCCACCGCGGCCGGCTGTTCCTGATCGAGCAGCTTCTCGAGCCTCCCGGTGCGGTAGCCTTCACCTTCCCAGCGCAGCACCGCCTCCGTGACGCGCGCGCGCCACGCCTCCACGGCCTTTCCCACCGTGACAGTGACGTCGGTTAAGAACTGGGAAAATTCATCTGATGAGGCGGCGGCAGGTGAAGCGGCGGTCGGTGAGGCGGCGGTAGATGAGGCGGCGGTCGGGATCCCCAGCACCTTACTGGCACCCTCGGCATTGATCGGCGCATCGTTGACCGCCTGAAACGCGATCAGACGGTTCAGCGCCCCCATCAGCTCGCGGACGTTCGGATACTCCACCTTGGCGACGGTCTCGAGCACCCCCGGTTGGAACTTGCTGCCGCGCTCCTCCGCCTTGCGGCGCAGGATGGCGACGCGGGTTTCGTAGTCAGGGATGCCCATGTCCACGACGAGCCCGCCCGAGAACCGCGAGATCAGGCGCTCGTCCAGGTCCGCGATTTCGGCCGGCGGCCGATCGCTGGCGAGCACGATCTGATGCCCCGACTGCTGCAGCGCCTCCGTGAGGCGCAGCAGCTCCGCCTGCATCTCTTTGCGATTCGTCAGGAACTGAACGTCGTCCACCAGCAGGACATCCACATTCTGAAAGCGGCGGCGGAACGCATCCCCCTGTCCCGCCGCGATCGCCGCGTGGAACGCCTCGACGTACTCGTCCAGGGTCAGGTACTCGATGTTGAGCTGCGAGGCGATGGTCTTGGCCGCATGGCCGATGGCCATGAGCACGTGGGTCTTCCCCAACCCGGAGCCGCTATAGATGAAGAGCGGGTTGTAGGCCGAGCCCGGATTCTCCGCGACGGTGCGGCCGGCTGTGACGGCCAGACGATTGGCGGCGCCCACGACGAACGTCTCGAAGGAGAAGCGGGGATTGAGCGCGCTGGTCATGCCGCCGGACTCCCCGCCGCGAGTCTCTTGAGGACTAGCTCCGAGATCGATTTCAGCGTCTCGAACACGCCTTTGCCGTGCAGCGCGTCGGCCGGAAAGCTCGGCACGCTGCGGAAGTTGAGCGCGTCATCCAGATCCGCGGGGGTCAGGATCAGCTCGCGTGGCAGGTCTTGCTTGTTGTATTGCATGACGAACGGCATGGTGCGCACGTCGACGCCGTGCTCCAGGAGATTGCTCTGGAGGTTCTGGAGGCTCTCGATGTTTTCGTCGAGCTGCCGGGCCTGGCTGTCACCCACGAACACCACGCCGTCGGCGCCCTGCAGTACGAGCCGCCGGGTCGCGTTGTAGTAGACCTGGCCCGGCACGGTGTAGAGCTGAAACCGCGTCGAAAAACCCGAGATCTGCCCGAGATCGATGGGCAGGAAGTCGAAGAACAGCGTGCGGTCGGTTTGCGTGGCGAGCGACACCATTCGTCCGCGGCGTGTTTCCGGGACGCGTCCGTACACGTAATGGAGATTCGTCGTCTTGCCGGACCGGCCTGGTCCGTAGTAGACGATTTTGCAGGTGATCTCGCGGGTCGTGAAGTTGACCAGGGACACGGGCTATCTCCCAAACAGCGTGTTGAGGCTGTCCGTCAGCTCGCGCTCGAAGTCCGCGGCCAGCACCTGCTTCGGGACCGTCCCTTTGGGGGTCGCCGCCTTCAATTCCGTCGCAAGTTGCTCATAGAATAACTGAACCAGGCCAAGGGATGAAACATCGAGATCGTAGACGGCGAGTACGGCCAGCGTCCCACGATCTGTCACGAAGGTCGCCAGGAAGAATCCGGTCTTCGGCCCCTGGTGACTGAGCGCCGCGAACGGCTGTTGCCGCAGCTGACGCGCCAGCTCGTTCGTGGCTGCGACGATCGCGGCGGCGAGCGCCGCCGCCGACATCACATCCACTGCGCGTGAGAAACCGGACTGTGCAAGGACCTGGCCCGCCGGCGTGAGCACCAGCACCAGGCGCACCGATGCTTCCCGCACGAAGTCGGTGAGGGGCTGGAGCGTCCAGCTTTCGACGGCGCGGGTTTGTGGACTCATAAGCCTGCCTCGACGGCGCGAAGCAGCTCGAGCCGCACGAGCCCGATGTTCACGTCCGGCTCGGCGACCGCAACCACGAGAATTCCGCTCCCGGGGACGACGAGCAACGCCCCTTGCTCCGCTTGCAGGTGCCAGAACACCGCGGCCCCCGTTCCCGCAGCGTCCATGGCGCGGCGCAATCTACCGGCTAGACTCGCCGCGAGGGCAGCGACCGCGGGCCCCTTGATCCCCTCCATCAACTGCTCGGCGATCACGAGCCCATCTTCCGTCGAGACAAGCATTGCGCCGCGCACGCCGCGCACGCGCGTCACGAGATCGAGCGCCGAGCTCACTGTTGCTCCAGCCAGCGGCGCGCCATCGCCGTCGCGCGCTGCGCCAGGATCGCCAGGCGGCCGAGCGGCATGCCGCGCTCGCGCAGGACGAGCAGCAGCGCGTCCGGCGTCGGGTGCGCGAGGTACACATTGCCGTGCTGTCCTTCCGCCGACAGCCCAATCCAGGCGCCGAGGCCGAGCAGCTTCGCGGTCCGAGCCGCCTCCTGTGACACGCCGGCAAGGTAGGCGGCGACGGTGTCCGTGACATCTGCACCGGCTTTGTCCTTCAACGCACCACCGAGCACTCGTCCAGCCCCGTCGATGAGGAGCAGGCCCTCGTCGGCGCCCTCGAGTCCCGCGAACACGCGAGCTTCGTCGAGCGCGCCGGGTGCCGGTGCCGGGGCGGCGGAGGGCGGCGAAGGGGCGGCGACTGATTCGGCGGTCGGGGCGGTCGGTGCCGGCGGGGCCGCGCCTTTCCGCATCATCGCGATCGCCTGATCGATGCTCGCGTCGTCGGGCTCGACGTTGCGCGCCTGCTCGAGATGCGCTTCCGCCTGCTCCAGGTCGCCCACCTTGAAATAGAGGAAAGCGAGTCCCTTGAGCGCTCCCGTGTGGTGCGGCGCGATCCGCACGGCCATGTCCCACTCGTCGAACGCGCGCTCGTAGTCGCGTTTGTCGGTCAGGATGCGCGCATACAGGTCGTGGGCGTCGGCGAGATGCGGATGGCGCTCGAGTCCATTCACCGCGACGCGCAGTGCCGCATCGAGCTGGCCCTTCCGTCGCAGCGCTTCGCCCAGCCGCAGGAACACGAGGCTCTGCGGGTCCTGAGCGAGCTGGGCGGAGAGCGCGCGGACGTCGTCAGCCACGGCTGAACACTCGGGCCGCTTCGCGCGCGCGCGCCACGTCCGCGCGTTGCGCCTCCTCATCGGGGCTGCGCGCGAGCCGCTCCCATTCGTCCCAGCTGGCGACGGCTTCGGCGAAGCGACCCATCGAGACGAGCGCAAATCCCAGCTGGCGATGCGCCGCCGCGAGATGGGGGTCGAGCCGGAGCGCGCGGCGCAGCTCCTCGGCGGCGGCCGACCCGTGTCCCTGCGCCAGGTGAATCCGGCCGAGCACCAGATGGATCGTCGCGTCGTGCGGCTGCATGCTCCCGGCTTGCTCGGCCGCGGCGCGCGCGGCGTCCAGGTCCTTCGCCTGCAGCGCCCGCTCGGCCTTCGCCACGAGCTCCGGGACGTCGGTCGAGCCGCTTGGCCGGCCCCGCTTTCCCGTCCCGGGATCCATGAGCACGATCACCCCGGCGCTCTCGAGACCGAACAACGTCTTCGCCACCTCGAAGTCAGAACGTCCCAGCTCGGTCGCCAGCCCGCGGATGGATCGCTGGCCATCGATCAGCGCGAGCACTTCCCATTCCGGCGGCAGGAGATCCAGCTCACCCCCTCCGCCCTCGGGTGCCGGCGCGAGCGACGGCACGACCCCCACGTGCGGGATCCGGTTCTCGATGCGCGACCACTCGTCGATGCGGCGCGCGCCCTCCATCAAGAGCGCTTCGACGGGAATCCGGACGGTCACCTCGGTCGGGACCTTGCTCTCGGCTTCTTCGGTGAACGAGAAGTAGCCCTCGTTCCAGCTCATCACTTCGAAGACGACTTCCTCGATCTGGAACCGGATCTGGCGCTCGACCTCGCGCTGCGTGATTACGCCGAGCGACACGAGGATCTCGCCGAGCCGGCGCTTGTCGCCCTGACGCGACTGCATGTCACGCGCCCGCTCGAGGTCGGCTTCGGCGATCTTGCCGGTGCGTAGCAGCAGCGCGCCGAGCGGGTGGGGATTGCTGCGGATCTCCGCCGACACGACGACGCCGTTGTCGAAATAGATCTTCCCTTCGTTGTGGCGCAGCTCCGAGGTGACGCGCAACGTCCCCGTCTTCCGGCTCAAGTCGAGCAGCTGGAAGACGTCGTGGATCCCGAGCTCGCGTAGCGGTCCCTCGATCGCCATGCGCTACGCCGCGTCCGAGGTGGCGAAGATGTGCTGCAGATCGACCGCCGTGCGCGCATGCATGCGCGCCCGTTTCGCGAACGGTCCGCCCGGATCGATGCGGGTCACCCGCTCCCAGGCGTCCACCGCCTCGCCGTACCGTTGCAGCCGCGCGAGCGTCGCGCCGAGATAGAACAAGGCGCCGGTGTGCTGGGGATCGAATTTGAGCGCCCGGCGGAACGCCTCCAATGCTTCGGCGTCGCGCTTGTCGTCGAGCAACGCCCGGCCGAGCAGCATGAGGGCGTCCATGTCGTAAGGATCCTGTTCCAGCATCTCGGCAAGCCGCACGACGGCTGCGCGCACGCTGCCCGAACGCCGCAGCAGATCGGCGAGCGCGAGCGCCGCCTCGTGGAACGTGGGCAGCGCGTCGAGCGCCGCTTCGTAGGCGCGCTGCGCCTCCGGCCACTCTTCGTCCTGTTCGTGCAGGCGGCCGAGGTCGAGCCACACCTGCACGAAGCCGGCATCGAGATCGAGTGACGCGCGATATGCCGCGCGCGCTCCCTGCCGGTCCCCGACCTTCAGGGCGATGTCGCCTTGCAGTTTGTGGAGATCGGCGCGCGCCGGCGCCCGGGTCTGCGCTTGCCGCAGCGCCGTGAGCGCGCCCGCGGCGTCGCCCGTGGCGGCCCGCGCTTTGGCGGTCGCGACCAGGATCTCGACATCCTCGGGCGCCTGGGCCACCAGCGCTTCGGCCAGCGGCAAAGCCTCCGCCGCGCGGTGCACCGCGAGCAGGCTCTTCACTTCGCCGACCGCGGCGATCGAATTCGCCGCATCGAGCGTGCGTGCCTCTCGGTAGCGCTCGAGCGCCTCGCCATGCAGGCCGCGCCGCGCAAAGATGTCGCCCAGCAAGGTCGCCGCCTGCCCCGGATCGGCGCCGCGCTGCACCGCCCGCGTGGCCTCCGCGACCGCGAGGTCCATCATTCCCTTACTCTCGTAGTCGCGCGCCAGGGCGAGCGGATCGTCGGGCTTCTTCGCCAGTCCGGCGGGTGCCGCCTGTGGTGCCGTCGCCGCCGGCTCGAGCTCCTGGAAGATGTTGTCGAGCAACCGCTGGTCGAAGGCAAACTCGCCGCCAAGGTTTTCGGCCTGCACGTCGGCCGATATCTCCGGCACGACCCCGATCGACACCGTCTCGTATTGGAGATCGATCGCGAGCGCGAATTTCTGCGACACGTAGTAAGGATCGAGCTCGAGCGCGCGTTTCGTGGCCCGCAGCGCACCGTCGTAGTCGCCCAGATTCGAAAGCGCGAAGCTCAGGTTGTAATGCGCGCCGGCGTTCTGCGGATCCGCTTCGACGGCCCGCACGAACGCGTTGCGGGCGTCGGGAAAGCGTTTCAGCTCCACCAGCACCAGCCCGACGCCGTTCCACGCCGGCGCGGACGTCGGCTGGCTGGCGAGGACCTGACGATACGCCTCGAGCGCGAGCTGGAAGCGGCGCAGATGGGTCAGGAGCAGCGCGAGGTTGAGCCGGGCGCCGACGAATTGGGACGAGAGCTGGAGCGCCTTCCGAAACGCTTCGATCGCATCCTCGCTGCCGCTCTGGTGCGCGAGGATCACCCCGACGTTGTTCCACGCGAGCGCGTAGCGGGGATCCACCTCCGTTGCCTGACGGTACGAGACCACGGCGTCCGCCGTCCGCCCCGCCTGATGCAGCACGACACCCCGCTCGTTCCAGAGCTTCGGCGAGTCGGGGACTTCGTGGATGAGCGACTCGTACAGCTCGAGCGCGTCGGCGAAGTCCCGCTTGAGGAGATAGACCTCCGCCATCGCCTGGCGCACCAGCCGCCGATCCTCGCCGCGCTCGATCGCGAGGCGATATTCGCGCAGCGCTTCGGCGTAATAGCCCTTCTGCCGGAACGCGAGCCCGAGGTTGTAATGCGCCAGCTCGCTGCCTTCCACCACTTCCGGTGCGGGCTGCTCACGCAACCGGTGCTCGGCCGACTGGCGCTCGGCGCGGTACCGCTCCAACGACAGGTTGGTCTGGGCGCGTGCGAGCGGCGGGTTCAGCTGAATTGCGCGTTTGGAGGCGGCGCGCGCGTCCTGATGACGACCCATGTCGCCCAGCACGAACGCCATCAGATAATGGGCGTTGGCGTTGTCCGGATTGAGCGTGACCGCGCGCTCCAGCGCGGTCAGCGCGGGCTCGTTCAGGCCGCGATTGTAGTAGACCTCCCCCAGGTAGAAGTGCACGACGCTCGAATCGGGCTCCTCCTCCGCGGCGTGCTGGAACCACTCGGTCGCCACCTCCAACCGGCCTCGCGCCTTCTCGGCGAGACCGAGCTGGATAATCGCCGCCACGTCTTTCGGCTTGTGGGCGAGCAGCTCTTCGAATTCGGCGACCGCTTCCTCGAAGGCGCCCAGAATCGCGTACGTGCGGCCCAGCTCCCAGCGCGCGTCGCGCTCGTCAGGCGCCTGGCGCAGCCGCTCCTGCAGCTCGGCGACGCGGCGGTCGTAGAAGCCGGTGTTGTTGTAGGAGATCTCGAGATTGCGCTGAGCGACCTGCATGCGCGGGTCGAGCTCGAGCGCGCGCGTGAACTGCTCGATGGCCTCGGGGACGAGGCCCTTCTGATAGTACAGGACGCCGAGATTATTGTGCGCCCCCGCGTCCGACGGATCGATCCGGCGGGCGAAAGAGCGAAGAACGGCGAGATCGCGCTCTGAGACCGCCGGGGCAGTCACGGATTAGGTGAGGCGAATGGCGTCGAAAATCGCTTTGAGAGACGCCAGGTCGGGCAGGAGCAGGAAGTGGCCGCGCAGCCCGTCTTGCGCATCGATGTTGAACTCGGTCTCGACGCAAAACACGAAGTCCCGGTCGTGCCCAAAGTTCAGGTACGTCGTCGTGAGGACGGCGGCGGAGAGATCCACGACCAGGCTCGGAACAGAGGGCAACAACAGCATCCCCATGAACTCGGAGAGCGCGTTCATGTAGGCGCCGGACAGAATGTTGCCGGCCTCCTTGATGCACGACTGCTCGATGGTTTCGAAGGACTTGGTGGTCCCGAGCGGGCGCTTGAGCAGCATGTCGCACAGCTGCCGGCCGACGGGCTCGGGGAAGAGCAACAGCGTGCGGCCGGTCAGATCGCCGAGCATGTGCATGAGAACGGCGGCGACGACCTCCTGGGGATCGCCGATCAAGCCCGGGACCTCTTCCAGCCGCGCGATGTTGATCTCGGGCACCGAGATCATGATGCGCCGGTGGGTGAGCTGCGAGAGTGCGGTGGCGGCGTGACCCGCCCCGATGTTCGCCACCTCTTTGAGCGCGTCGAGCTGCAGCGCTTTCAGATCACGGACGTCTTCCATGCCCTCTCCCTAGACCAGTCCGGCGGAGTCGAGGATCAGTGCGGGCACGCCATCGCCCATGATAGTGGCGCCGCTGAACACGGGCAGCGTGCCCTGCGGCGCATCGAATCCTTTCACGACGATTTCCTGCTGGCTCAACATGCCATCCACGACGATGCCGGCACGCCGCTCACCCATCTCCAACACAATGACCGGGCGGCGCGGCGGCGGTGCCGGGGCGCCGCCGTTCGTTCCCAGCAGTTTCCGCAAATCCACGAGCGGAACAACGCGATCGCGTAACACGATCGCATCGCGGCCTTCCATCGTCGTCAACGGGACGGTCCCGAATTCGACCGTCTCGGCGACGTACGTGAGCGGCAGCGCATAGCGCTCGTGGCCGACCGCGGCGATCAACGCACGCACGATCGCCAGCGTGACCGGGAGCCGCAGCACGAACGTGGTGCCCTTCCCCGGCTCGGTGCGGATTTCGACGGAGCCGCCCAGGGCGCGAATGCGCGTCATGGCGACGTCGATGCCCACGCCGCGGCCGGAGACATTGGTCACGGCTTCCGCCGTCGAGAATCCGGGCCGCGCCAACACGCGCAACAGCTGGTCGTCCGAGAGCGACTCGACGTGCGGTCCGACGATGCCCTCGTGCTGCGCCTTCTCGAGGATTTTCACACGATCGATCCCGCGGCCGTCGTCCGAGATGCTGATCGCCACGCTCGACCGCTCCCGCACCGCCGCCAGGACGATCTCGCCCTCTGGATCTTTCTTGTGGCGTTTGCGCTCGGCGGGCGGCTCGATCCCGTGATCCACCGCGTTGCGCAGCAGGTGCACCAGCGGATCGCCGAGTGCGTCGAGGATCTCGCGATCGAGCTCGATCTCTTTCCCCTCCACCCGGAAGGAGACCTGCTTGTCGAGCTGCCGCGCGACGTCGCGCACCAGCCGCGGGAAGCGGTCGAACACCTGCCACACCGGCGTCATCCGCGCCTGAATGATTTCGTTCTGCAGATCGGCGGACAGGCGCGAGATCTGGATGGCGACCTCGTCGATCTCCGGATCCTGACCGACCCAGCGCGCCGCGACGTCGTTCAGACGGCCGCGCTCCGTCACGAGCTCGCCGATCAGATCCATGAGGGTGTCGAGACGGCGAAGATCCACGCGGATATGGCGACTGCGTCCACCGCCGGCCACGCTTTCAGCCGGACTGACATGTGTCTCATCGGTTGCCCCGCCGCCCACCGTCACCCGCTCGACGTCTCCCACCGACCGGACGGCGGCCTCGATGGCAGCCGGTATTGCGGCGGCCTCGAGCTCGCAGACGAACCGGCCGTCGAAATCGTCCGACTCGAACACCGTCGCTGCGGGCTGGACACGGTGCACGGTGCCCAACGTCTGCAGCTTGCGCACGATCAACATCGCGCGCCCGCCCTTCAACGGAGCTTCCGCTCGGATTGTTACGTCGACGAGGCGGGTGGATCCTTTCGACGCAGCAGACGCAACAGGCGCAGCAGGTAGACTCGGCGGCTCAGGCTCCTCGACAAAGTGACGCGCGAGCGCGCTCGGCTGCGGGGCGGGTTTCGTCTGCAGCGCGGCGCGATCGATGTCGGCGAGGACCGTGAGATCGGCGTCCCGTTCGCGGCCCGCGACGGCGAGCCCGACCGCTTTCTCGAGCGCGTCGGTGGCGCGGAACAGCAGCTGAACGATGTCGTCGGCGGGCGCGCGACCGCTACGGCGCAGATGGTCGAGCAGGTTCTCCATGCGGTGCGCGAGATCGGCGACACGGCCGTAGCCCATCGTCGCCGCCATGCCTTTGATCGTGTGGACCGCGCGGAACAGTCCGCCGACCGGCTCGGGCGAAGCACGATTTCGCTCCCACTCAAGCAGCAGCTGATTGCAGGCGCTCAAGTGCTCGCGGCTCTCGGCCAGGAACAGCTCGGCGTACTGCGACAGATCCATGACTAGCCGAGAACGCGCTGAACGGCTTCGAGCACGCGGGACGGCTGGAACGGCTTGACGACGAAGTCCTTGGCGCCCGCCTGGATGGCTTCGACGACCAGCGCCTGCTGGCCCATCGCACTGCACATCAGGATCTTGGCGTCGGGGTCCTGCTTGACGATCTCGCGGACTGCGTCGATGCCGCCCATGTCGGGCATCACGATGTCCATCGTGACCAGGTCCGGCTTGAGCTGGCGATACTTCTCGACCGCCTGGGTGCCGGTTTCCGCCTCTCCGACGACCTCGAATCCGGCTTGCGCCAGGATGTCGGTGATCATCGTGCGCATGAAAATGGCGTCGTCACAGACGAGAACCGTGTGGCTCACCGGTCGCTCCTTAAGAAGTCAGAATCGGCCCCAACAGCGCCGCGACGTCCAGCACGATGAACAGCTCACCATCGCGCCGGCCGACGGCGCGCACCAGGGTCGGATCGATGCCGGGAAGACCCTGACGATCTTCCAGCGTCGTCTCACCCCCTGCCAGCATGTCCATCACCTCGTCCACCGTAAAGCCGATCAGCTTCCGACCCGCCGCTCCCCCCCCGTGCCCCTGCTGACCTCCGCTCGCGGCGTCCTCCGCCTTGCCCAGCTCGAGAATGATCGTCGAGCCTGTGGTGCCTGCTTCTGGAGATGGGGTTGGAGAGAGGGGCGGGAGGCCCAGCGCACGCCACCCTTCCACGACCGTCACCAGTGTGCCGCGGACATTCACGAGCCCCGCCACGACCGGGGGCGCGCCCGGGATACGCGTCGTTGGAAGGCGCGGGAGAATCTCCCGCACTTGGTCCACGTCAGCCGCGCACGCCAGTGTTCCTACGCGGAACACAAGGAGTCGGGCGGAGGCGAGGCTTCCTTCAGTCATCGGATGCGAAGAAGCCAAGATACTGCAAGGGGTTGGGCTGGGCAAGCAAATTTGCGTCACCTGCCGCTTCAGCGAGCGCCGGACGCAAGTCGTCCGGCCATTCCGACGTCAGCGCAAGCGTGAGACCGGTCACGGGATGTGTGAACGAAAGCGCGGCCGCGTGCAGCAGCTGGCGCGGCGCGAGCGTTTCCAGCCGTTCCGCTTCGGTGCGCGCCGACGGAGTCACGCGACGGCTCCCGCCGAACGTGTACTCGCGGTCCCCCACGATCGGGCAGCCGACGTGCGCGAGGTGGACGCGGATCTGATGGGTGCGTCCGGTGCCGAGTCGCACGCGCAGCAGGTCGGCGTGGGCGAAGCGCGCGACGACGGCGGCGTGTGTCGTGGCATGCCGGCCGCCTTCGGCAACGGTCATGCGTTTGCGGTCTTTGGGATTGCGCGCGATCGGCGCTTCGATGTCCACTGCATGCTTGCGCAGATGGCCCCACACGACCGCGGCGTACACCCGCCTGACGGCGCGGCGCTCGATGGCGCCCGCCAGCCGTCGGTGTGCCAGGTCGCTCTTGGCGACGATGAGCAGCCCGGACGTATCGCGGTCGAGGCGATGCACGATGCCGGGTCGGCCTTCGGTCGATCCGCTCGACAGCTCGGTGCCGCGCCCGACCAGCACATTGACCAGAGTGTCGTTCCAGTGGCCGGGACCGGGATGAACGACCAGTCCCGCCGGCTTGTCGAGCACCGCGACATGCTCGTCTTCGTAGACGAAATTCAAAGAGGCGTGGTGAGGCGTGTAAGTGCGTGGGGGTGCTTCGTCGGGCAACTCGACCGTTACTTCCGTTCCACGTTCCAGGACCGCCGATGCCCGCAGGGCTTTCCCGCGCGCGCTCACTCGCTTGTCGGCGATGAGGCGTCCGGTTTGGGTACGGGACATGGCGAGCTGATCGGCGAGGAATTTGTCGAGGCGTTCAGTACCTGCAGCGGCGACGCAGAAAACGATGTTCAAGGCTCGGCCGCCCGCGCCTCCTTCGCCCGTTGCTGCGCGCGGCCTTCCTGCCACAGCGAGAGTCCGAGTGCGATTGCGCCGATCGTGATGGCGGAATCGGCGACGTTGAAGGTCGGCCAGCGCCAGGCGCCGATGCCGACGTCCACGAAATCGACGACGCCCTGCGCGCTGCGAATCCGGTCGATCAGGTTGCCGACTGCGCCGCCGCACACCAGCGCCAGCGCGATGAGCCGGAAGCGGTCGCCGGGGCGCGTGCCGCGCACCAGCGACGCGAGCACGAACAGCGCGACGACGGCGAGACCGAGGAAGATCCAGCGGGAGTTCTGGCCGACGTGCAGGCCGAACGCCGCGCCTTCGTTGTAGACGAGCCGGAACTGCACGACGTCGCCGATCACCCGGAGCGGCAACCGCCGCGCCAGGAACGACTCCGCGATCAGTTTGGTGACGAAGTCGGAGACGACGACCGCGGTCGCCGTGCCCCAGAACAGCCGGCGCTCAGCGGCGTTTACCATCTTCCTCTCTGGCCTTGCACTTGATGCAGAGGCGGGCGTGCGGGAGAGCATCGAGACGGTCGAACCCGATGGGATCGCCGCACTGCTCGCAGCGCCCGAAGCGCTCCGGGGCGCTGTAGAGCCGGCGCAGCGCCTCGTTCACGTGCCAGAGATACCGTCCCTCCTGCGACGCGAACAGAAACGCTTTCTCGCGCTCCATCGCGTCGGTGCCCTGATCGGCCATGTGGAAGGAGTAGCTCGAGAGATCGCCATCGGACGCCTGGAGGCTCGAATTGAACGACTCGCCGTAGTGGCCCAGCTCCTTGATGACGCGGGCGCGCTCTTCGAGCAGTCGCTTCTCGAGATGAGTCAGCTGCTTTTTATTGAGGCCACTACTCTTGGCCTTCATCTTCGTCGACTTAGTCGGCATTATCGGGCTCCGCCCTTTCTTCCGTCGTGACGCCGGAGCGCAATCGTGACCCGGCGCCCCTCGATATCCACTTCCCGCTGCAAATCGGGTTCGTCGAGCGCCGCGCCGGCTCCCAGCACCATGCGGCGCGCGAGCGTTTCACCCTCCACGAATCCCTGAAACGCGCGCGTCGCGGCCACCACGTCCTCGGCGCCGTCGACGCTCAACTCGATGCGCGTCGTGTATTCGTATCCCGCCTCCTTGCGGAGGCGCTGCACGCGATTCACCACCTCGCGCGCCAATCCTTCCTGCACCAGATCGTCGCTCAACGCGGGATCCAGCGCGACGACGTACGGCCCATCGGCCTGCACGAGCCACTCGCTGGCGACTTCGCGCGTGACGGTCACGTCCTCGGGCCGGAACTCCCATTCGCCGTGCCGAACCGTGCCGCCCTGCTCCAGCGTCTGCAATTCCTCGGCGGTCAGCTCCGTTACGGCGGCGGCCGCGCGCGGCGTGTCCTTCCCGTACCGACGCCCGAGGCTCCGAAAATTCGCTTTGCCGCGCAACCGCACCAGATCGTGATCGGAGGCGACCACATGGACGGACTTTACGTTGACTTCGGCAGCCAGAATATCTAATAGGTCTGACAAGGCCGGGCCCTGGGCTGCCGCCGGAACGGCCAGCTGCATGCGGGCCAGGGGCTGCCGGACCCGCAGGTTACGCGATTCCCGTGCGGCCCGAGCCAGCGAGGCGAGGCGGCGGACTGTGCTCATGGCGGCCAGCAGCTCCGGCTCCCGATGACCCCGGTCCGCCGGGAACGGGGCGAGGTGGACGGAGGTGCCCGTCAGGGCCCGGTGCACCCAGTCGGCGATGAAGGGGGCGGCGGGGGCGAGCAGCCGGACCGCGGCGACGAGCGTCTCGTGCAACGTTTCGAGCGCAATGGGATCGGTCGCCCGGTCCGGGGCCCAGAAGCGCGGTCGGTTGCGGCGGATGTACCAGCGCGACAGATCCTCCCCGACGAAATCCATGATGGCGCGAACGCCGGCCGTGACGTCGTAGCCGGACCACGATTGCCGTACGCTCGCGACCACTTCATCGAGCCTGGCCAGGAGCCAGCGATCCGCGGCCGGCCGCTGGCTGAGTGGCGTCGCGTCCGCTTCGGCGGGCGGATTCCAATCCTGGGCGTAGCGGCGGAAGAAGTCGTACGTGGAGCGCAGCGTGTTCAGAAATCCGCCCGACACCTCCGGAATCTGTTTCTCATCGAACCGCTTCGGCAGCCAGACCTGACTCTGACCGAGCAGGTAGAGCCGCACCGCATCGGCGCCGTGTGCGCCGATCACCTTCCACGGATCGACCACGTTGCCGCGGCTCTTCGACATCTTCTGCCCGTGCACGTCCAGCACGTGCTCGTTCACGATCACGTGCTTGTAGACCAGCGCGTCGAACGCCGTCACGCCGATCGCGAGCAGTGAATAGAACCAGCCCCGGGTCTGATCCACGCCTTCGCAGATGTAGTCGGCCGGGAAGTGCGCCTTGAAGTCGGCCTGATGCTCGAACGGATAGTGCCACTGCGCATACGGCATCGAGCCCGAATCGAACCAGGCATCGATGACTTCGTTCACGCGCCGCATCGTGCCGCCGCACTCGCTGCACGGCCAGGTGTACGTGTCGATGTACGGCTTGTGCGGATCGAAATCGGCCGGCAGCGATTGCCCCCAGCGCTGCGCCAGCTCCTCGTAGGATCCGATCACCTCGCGATGGTCGTGGTCGGCGTCGCATTCCCAGACGTTCAGCGGCGTGCCCCAGTAGCGGTCGCGCGACAGCGCCCAGTCGACGTTGTTCTCGAGCCATTCGCCAAAGCGGCCGCTGCCCACCTCGGGCGGATGCCAGTCGACTTCCGCATTGATCTCGAGCATCCGCTTTTTCACCGCCGTGGTGCGGACGAACCAGGAGCTGCGGGCGTAGTAGATGAGCGGCGAGTCGCAGCGCCAGCAGTGCGGATAGCTGTGCGAGTAGGGGCGGGTCTCGAGCCAGCGGCCGTCGTGCTTCAGCCGCTCGATGATGAGGCGGTTCGTTTCCTTGTCGGTGACGAGCTTGCCCTCGAGCTCCGGCCAATTCGTACCTCGGAACGTCCCGTCCGGGGCCACGGGATTCACGAATGCCAGACCGTTTTGTTGACCGGCGGCGTAGTCGTCCGCCCCGAACGCCGGGGCCATGTGCACCAGGCCGGTGCCCTCATCGGCGCTGACAAAAGCACCGGCGACGACCACCGCCCGTTGTCCTTCCGGTGGCAGCGGCACGACCTCGAGGGGCCGTGTGTACTTCTTGCCGACCAATTCACGACCTCGATAGCTCTTGATCCGGTCTCCCTGAATCAGGGGCCGGCCGTGGATGTGGACGTCGCCGGCGCGAGCGACCGCCGCGATGTAGGTGGTGATCTTGCCGGTCGTGGGATCGGCAAGCGCGTACTCCCCATATTCGAGATCGGGATGAACGGCGACCGCCACGTTGGCCAGCAGCGTCCACGGTGTCGTCGTCCAAATCACGAGGACGCGAGGGTCGTCACCTTTCCGGCTCAGCAGCGGGAACGTGACGTAGACCGAATTGGTCTGCACGGTCTCGTAGCCCTGCGCGACTTCATGGGACGACAATGCCGTGCCGCAGCGCGGGCAGTACGGCAGCACTTTATGGCCGCGGTAGAGCAGCGCCTTTTCGTACAACCGCTTGAGCAGCCACCACACCGTCTCGATGTAGTTGTTGGTGTAGGTGACGTAGGGATGCTCGTAGTCGAGCCAGTAGCCGATCCGGTCGGACAGCGATTCCCAATCGGCTTTGTACTTGAACACGCTCTCGCGACACAGCTTGTTGAAACGCTCGATGCCGTACGCCTCGATCTCGCGTTTGCCGCTGATGTTGAGCGCCTTTTCGATTTCGATCTCGACGGGCAGGCCATGCGTGTCCCACCCGGCGATCCGCGTCACCCCCTGCCCCAGCATCGCGTGAAAGCGGCAGATCAGGTCCTTGAGCGTCCGCGAGAACACGTGGTGGATGCCGGGGCGGCCGTTGGCGGTCGGCGGTCCCTCATAGAAGATGAAAGGCGGCCCGTAGCGCGTCGCCTCGCTCACGCGTGTGAACAGGCGCTCGAGCTTCCACGTCGCGAGCAGCTGCTGCTCCAGCTCGTCGATGGATTGCGTCAGGTCCGAAGGCGGATACGGCATCTGCTAGAGCTGTTCCAGGACGCCGCGCACGACAGCCGCGAGCTTGGGCTCGGCGCCGCGCGCGACGGCAATGATCTGTTCCACCGACGTCGGCTCGAGTGCGTCGGGGAGACAGTTGTCCGTGATGATCGAGAGCCCGAGCACGCGCATGCCCTGGTGGACCGCGGTGATCACTTCGGGCACCGTGCTCATGCCCACGACATCGGCGCCCAACGCGCGCAGCATGCGATACTCGGCGCGCGTCTCGAGGTTCGGCCCCGGCACCGCGACGTAGACGCCCTCGCGCAGCACGATCTTGTGCTCGAGCGCGACGTCGCGCGCGAGCTTGCGCAGCTCGGGATCGTACGCGGCCGACATGTCGGGAAAGCGCGGGCCCTCGGCATCGTCGTTCGGGCCCGCCAGCGGATTGTCTCCGAGAAGGTTGATGTGGTCGGAGATGAGGACGAGGTCGCCCGTAGACCAGAGCGGATGCATCCCGCCCGACACGTTGGAGACGATGAGCGTCTTCGCGCCCAGGGCGCGTAGCACCCGCACCGGAAAGGCGACCTGCTGCAGCGTGTAACCCTCATAGCGATGAAAGCGGCCCTGCATCATCGCCACGCGGGTCTTGCCCAGCATGCCGAACAACAGCCGGCCCGCATGGGTCTCGACTGTCGGGCGGGGGAAGCCGGGAATATCGGCGTACGGGATCGAGACGTCGGCCTTCAGCTCGTCGGCCAACGCCCCGAGTCCCGTGCCGAGAATGACGGCGACTTCCGGAACGATTGCGGTCCGCGTCTGCACGGCGCGGACCGCGTCTGTGACGGAGACTGCGTTCAAGCTTTCTGGCTCCCCCCCTCTCCCCCTCCATCCAGCGCGCGCAGCTCGGCGAGCTGGCGCTCGAGCAGCGCGCGGAAGCCGCCCATGTACTGTTGAAAGCGGCGCTCCGTCTCCGCCATCTTCGCCTGCACCGCGCCCTCGGCGGTGCGCGCTTCGTCGAGCAGCCGTTTCGCTGTCGCTTCGGCCTCACGCACGATCACCTGTCCCTCGCGCTCGGCAGCGGCGCGCGTGTCCTGGCGCAGCTGCTGTGCCGCGACGAGCGCTTCGTTCATCGCTTTCTCGCGTTCGCGAAATACCCGCAGCTGTTCGGTCAGTGCGGAGAGGCGCTCCTCGAGGACCTGGCGCTCGCGAATCGCGCGCTCCAGTGCGTCGGCGACGCGCATGCGAAAGTCTTCGACACCCAGCGTGTCGTAGCCGCGCAGCGTCTTCCGAAAGTCCTGCTTGCGGATGTCGAGCGGTGTCAGGTTGAAGGCTTCGTCGTTCACGGCGTCTCCCCCCCCCTCGGTCCGAAGAGGGCGGTACCCAATCGGATCACCGTTGCTCCCTCGAGAACCGCTGGAGCGTAGTCGCCTGACATCCCCATCGAGAGGGTCGGCAGCCATACTCCTTCCTCCTTCTTGATCCTATCGCGCAAGACGCGCAGGTCCCGGAACGTCCGGCGCTGCACGTCTTCGTCGTCGGTCAGTGGTGCCAACGTCATCAACCCTTCCAACCGCAGATGGTGGAGCTTGGCGACCTGTCGCGCCAGCATGGGTGCCTGCTCCGGCGGGCAACCGCTCTTCTGTGCCTCGCCCGCCACGTTCACCTGCAATAACACGCGCTGTGGTGTCGTCGATCTGCGATCGAGCTCGCGCGCCAGCTCGAGGGAATCGAGGGAATGTACCAGGTCGAACCGCCCCGCGACGACACGCGCCTTGTTGCGCTGCAAGTGCCCGATCAGATGCCAGCGGACACCGGTCAGCTCTTTCAGCGCGTCCTGTTTCTGCACCGCTTCCTGGACGCGGTTCTCACCGATGTCGGCTAGGCCGGCGTCCATCGCGGCGCGAATCGCGTCCGGTCCAAACCCCTTCGTCACGGCGACGATCGTCACCGGCTGCGGGGCCAGCCGCGCGAGCTCGGCCCTCACCTGCGCCAAACGCTCCGGGAGGGCCTCGAAAGCCATAGCCGTTCAATTTAACGCCTAAAGAGGCTCTGCACGCCCTCGGTTTCGATGCGGCGAATGACCCCGGCGAGCGCCTGGCTGGGATTCAGGTGGTAGCTGCGGCGCAGATAATCCAGCGCCTGGCGCTGATCGCCGCGGAGGGCGGCCGCGTTCCCCAGCTCCAGGAACGGCACTGAGAACGACGAGGCGACCTGTTGGGCGGCTGGCTCGAGGTCGAGCGAGTCCGCAGCAAACAACTCGCCCCACGTGAACACCGAATCCACGAGCATGCGGGTCCGTGTGGAATCCACCATCGTCCCCTGGATGCCGCGCAGAAACCGTCGCGTCGTATCGGCGCGCGGGACGATCTTGAACACGAGCCCCTGGAACACGAGCTGGGGATCGAGACCGAGCCAGGATCCCCGGCCCGACGACACGCCGAACGTGACCGGACGCCCGGCCGGCAGATATTGCGCGATCGTATAGAAGATCACCTGATCGGACGTGCGAAGAACCTCCCCCTTGCGCACCGGGAGCTCGAAGTTCCCCGCGCGAAAGACGCCATCGTCACTCACCCGCAGCGGCTGCATCCGCTGGATGTCTTCGGCCGTCAGTTGCAAAACCGGACCCGCGGGCAGCTGCGGGGGCGCGAGCGGCCGGTAGAACGCGGGCGCGCGCGCGGCGTCGAACGGCCGCGCGGATCGCGATGCGAGCTGGTGCAGATACCAGTCGAGATTGGCGAGCGAGAGGTTGATGAGCGTGACGTCCCGCCGGATGCCTTCTACTTCCTGCAGATACCACACCGGGAACGTGTCGTTGTCGCCGTAGGCGAACAGGACGCCGTACGGCTCCACCGATTGCACCAGGTCGTACGCGAAGTCACGCGCGACCGTCGCATCGGGACCGTGGCGGCGCGAGGCCGCTGTGAAATTGGCGGCGAACGGCAAGAGCGTGACCAGTGAGGCGACGGCGATTCCGACACGGGCCGGTGCGACTTGCGACACCCGGCGCACCAGCCGCACGAGCCCGAGCGCGGCGAACACACCCCAGATCTGGAAGCTCACGACGAAGAAGTAGTCGCGCTCGCGTACCTCATGTTGGTCAATCGTTGGGTACTGATCCCAGAACAACGAGAACCCCGCCTTGAAGTTCATGTAGATGACGAGGCCGATACCCGTCACGAGCCACAGCGCGCCGAGGAGGTACGCGATCCCCCGGTCGCGGCGGCGGGCGAACTCGAGTCCCAGCATTCCCAACGAAACGAAGACGAGCGAGACGAACACCATGGGGATGTTCGGAAGCGAGCGGCCCCATTGCCACGAACAGTACTGGAAGAAGTTGAGCAGCTGTTGCCCGAACATCTTTAGACTCCGGCCGGGATTGTCCGGACCGGGGAAAAACATCGGATTGTCGAGCAGACCGCGGCTGCCGAATTGCTCGCGCCGGATCACCTTGAGCAGGTTGGTCCAGGTCTCCGGGTCCGCCTCGTTCAGCACCGGATGCAACCCGGAGCGGATATAGAGGAACGCGTAGATCGAGATCCCGGCGGCCGCGACGCCGATCGCCACGATCGGAAACGTGGGCGAGTCGGCGGTCACGCACGCCACGACAGCTCCCGCGACGAGCACACCGCCCACGATGAGCAGCGGTGTGCTGCCGAGGCCGACGGCCACGAGGAGGAACCACAGCGCCGTGAGCGTACCCCACTCCGCCCATTCGACTTTCCGCTCGTCGGGATCGGCAGCGGGTCGTGTGTGTAGTGTGTACGCGATGAACAGCGACACCGCCGGCCCGACGAGCAGCGCGAGCAGGTGATTGCCGATCGACAACGCGGCGATGTAGACGATCAGCAGCAGGATGTGCGGTGCGCGAGCCGTTCCCCTGACATCGCGCCACCGCAAGCACAACCAGCAGATCGCGGCGATACTGAACGTCGCGAACGTATAGACCTCGGTCTCGTTGCTGTTCTGCCACTCCGTGAAGGCGAACGCGGAGAGGATCGCCGCCGCGGCCGCTCCGCCGACGCGCAGGATGCGGTCCTCATCGGCCAGGAATCGCTGCGCGACAAGAAACAGGCATCCGGCGCCGGCCGCCGAAAAACAGGCGCTCATGAGATTCAGCCGCCACGCGTATTGGCCGATGCGGACGATGTCAGCCCAGACGTGGCCGACCAGTACGAAGAGTGGCGTGCCGGGTGGATGGGGAACGCCGAGGACCTTCGACGCCGTGATGAATTCCCCTGCATCCCACAGCGTGACGGTGGGCGCGAGGGTAATCACATAACCGATGAGGACCAGGAGCGCGACGACCGCCGCCTCCCGGTACGGTGGTTTAGGTGGCAGGCTGAGTCACGCGCTCACCGCCTTCGAGATGCGAGACGGCGCCCGAGAGCAAATCGCGCACCTGTTGCGGCGTGAGGTGACGATACAGCAGGCCGTGGCTGGCGACGGAGATCGTCGAGGTTTCTTCCGACACGACCAGCACCGTCGCATCAGTCTCCTCCGACAGTCCCAGCGCCGCGCGGTGGCGGGTGCCGAGGGATTTGTCGGCGACCTTGAACTGCGTGAGCGGCAGCACGCACCCCGCGCCGATGATGCGATCGCCGCGGATCAGGACTGCGCCATCGTGCAGCGGGGAGTACGGCGTGAAGATCGTCGTCAGGAGGTCGGCCGAGACTTTGGCTTCCACCGGGACGCCGGTGGTGATGAACTCTTCCAGCCCGATGTCGCCCTCGACAGCAAGGATCGCGCCGGTGCCCGCCCGGGACAGCCGGTCCAGCGCCTCCGCGATCTCTTCCGCCACCGATTGCCGGTCGCTGCGCGAGAAGGCGCGCATCAAGCGTGATTGGCCGAGCCGCGCCAGGGCGTTCCGCAGCTCCGGCTGGAAGACGACGATCGCCGCGAACGCGCCATAGGTAAACACGACGCCCAGCATCGTATAGATGATCGTGAACTTGGCGAACAGGGCCACAAAGTAGGTCAACGACAGGATCACGAGGCCGATCACGATCTGCATGGCCCGGGTCCCGACGAGGAACAGCAGGAAGCGGTAGATGACGAACGACACGAGCAGGATCTCGAAGAGATCCGGCCAGAGCCGCGGCGAGAGAAACTTGAACGCGTCGACGTTCACGTTGGATTGGTCGTAGCGCCCGCCAGTGCAAGGGCTTCGCGTGTCATTGCGACGTCGTGAACTCGGAATAACCGCGCGCCGCGCTCCCAGGCGAGGGCACAAGCAACAGCCGTGGCGCGATCGCGGTCTTCTACTGGACGGCCCGTCGCTGTGCCCAAAAACCGCTTCCGCGACAGACCGACGGCTACAGGATAGCCAAGGGCGACGATCGTTGCCAGTTCGTCCAGCAGTCGAAAGTTCTGGGCGGCGGTTTTGGCGAAGCCAAATCCGGGGTCGACGACGATGCGCTCGCGAGCAATTCCCGCCCGCTCGGCATTTTCGGCAGTGGCCGCGAGCTCTTCGGCCACCTCGGGAGCGACGTGGGCGTACGTAGCCAGATCGTCCATGGTGGCCGGGGTGCCCCGCATGTGCATCAGGATCACGCCCGCGTCCGCACGCGCTACCACCGCGCCCAGCCCCGGGTCGTGCTGCAACCCGGAGACGTCGTTCACGACGGCGGCCCCGGCGTCGAGTGCGGCCCGCGCGACCTCCGCCTTGCGGGTGTCGACCGACACCGGGCCAAGGCCCCGCCTGATCAGCCCGGCGACGACCGGGACCACCCGAGCGATCTCCTCGTCTGCCGGCACCGGTGTGGCGCCCGGCCGCGTCGACTCACCACCCACATCGAGAAGGCCTGCGCCGTGCGCCGTGAGCTGTGCGCCGTGTTCGATGGCTGCCTCGACTGACGGCAGATGACCGCCATCGGAGAATGAATCGGGTGTGACGTTGATGATTCCGACAATGACCGGTTTATCGAGCGGCAACTCAGCGCCGCGAATCAACCAGGAGCGGGGCGGCTCCGCGCGCGCCGCGAGGAGCCGGCCGAGTTCCGGGGCGAGACGCGCCAGCTCGGCGGGCGCGCGGTCGTAACGGGCGAGCGGCGCGATTCGGCTCGTGGAGCCTGCCACGAGCGCCCAGCCCCCAGGCCCCAACCCCGAGTCCCCAGTAAGGACGTCGGCGCCCGACTTGGTGCCCCAATGCACGAGCGCTTCGCGCTCATCCTCCGTGATGCCTTCGATGAGGACGACGAACGGCTGGATGCCGATCGCGGCGAACCACGCCGGCTGTGCTTCCCATCCCCGGGCCGCGAGCGCCGCGCGCACCGCTTCCGGTGCGTGCGCGGCGACCGCGGTGACTTTCATGCGGGGGGCGCGGAGAGGTCCGCGTTCTTAGCTTCCATGCCCCTCGCTGGCTCGGGCTGGCGCCGGCGGCTCAGGCTCCCGCAGGCTCAGGCGGCGGATTGCGCAGAACACCGCCTGATGTGCGTGGCGCCCGTTCTTTTTCTGTCGATTCGGGTTCGCTGCGGGGTGCCGGCGCGGGCGGCGGCACGTACGGCGGCAGCGCCTGGCCGGCGATCACCATCTCGACCTGCTCGCGCTCCAGCGTCTCGCGCTCCAGCAGCGCCGCCGCCACACGATCGAGTGCGGCGCGCCGCTCGCTGACGATCCGCGCCGCCTCGCTGTAGGCCCGTGTGAGGATGTTCTTCACTTCCTCGTCCACGATCTGCGCCGTGCGATCGGAAATCTCGCGGCGCTGCACCACTTCGCGGCCCAGGAAGATCTCCTGCTCGCGGTCGCCCACGGCAATCGGACCGATGACCGCGCTCATCCCGAACTGCGTCACCATGCGCCGCGCGATGTTGGTTGCCTGCTGGATGTCCTGCGCCGCGCCGGTCGTCACCTTCTCCGGTCCGAACACCAGCTCCTCGGCGACGCGGCCGCCGTACGCCATGGCGAGCCGCGACTCGATCGACCGCTTGGTGTATTTGTGCAGCTCCTCCTCCGGCAGGTACGCCGTGAGGCCGAGCGCCCGGCCGCGCGGAATGATCGTGACCTTGTGGAGCGGATCCGCGTCGGGCACGGTGAGCCCGACGAGGGCATGGCCGGCTTCGTGATACGCGACGAGGCGCCGCTCCTCGTCGGAGAGCACGCGGCTCTTGCGTTCGAGGCCGAGCATCACCTTGTCTTTCGCGTCCTCGAAGTCCTGCCCGTCCACCTGGGCCTTATTACGGCGCGCCGCGAGCAGTGCCGCTTCATTGACGATGTTCGCGAGCTCGGCGCCGGCAAGACCGGGCGTGCCGCGCGCGATCCGCTCGAGATTCACACCGGGCGCCATCGGAATCTTGCGCACGTGCACGCGCAGGATCTGTTCGCGGCCTTTCAGATCGGGCATATCCACGACGATCTGCCGATCGAAGCGGCCCGGCCTGAGCAACGCGGGGTCGAGGATGTCGGGCCGGTTGGTGGCCGCGAGCAGGATCACCCCTTCGTTGGATTCAAAGCCGTCCATCTCGACGAGCAGCTGATTCAGCGTCTGCTCGCGCTCGTCGTGCCCGCCGCCGAGGCCGGCCCCGCGGTGGCGTCCCACGGCGTCGATTTCGTCGATGAAGATGATGCAGGGCGCGTGCGCTTTGCCCTGCTCGAACAGATCGCGCACGCGCGAGGCGCCGACGCCGACGAACATTTCCACGAAGTCGGAGCCCGACATCGAGAAGAACGGCCGGCCCGCCTCGCCGGCGACCGCCTTGGCGAGCAGCGTCTTGCCCGTTCCCGGCGGCCCGACGAGCAGCGCGCCCTTGGGCAGCCGGCCGCCGAGCCGCTGGAATTTCTGCGGGTCTTTCAGGAAGTCGATGATCTCCTCGAGCTCCTGCTTCGCCTCGTCGCAGCCCGCGACGTCGGCGAACGTAACCTTGGGTGTGTCGCCCGCGAGCAGCTTCGCCTTGGACTTGCCGAACGCGAAGGCGCGGTTTCCACCCTGCTGCATCTGGCGCAACATGAAGATCACGAGGCCGAAGATCAGGAGGTAGGGCAGGAACTGCACCAGCACGAGGCCGAACGACTGGCCGGGCTCGCGCGCCGCCACTTCCACGCCCTTGGCCGACAGATTGGCGGCGAACTTGTCGTCCGCCTCGAAGGGCAGCAGGACGTTGAAGCGCTCCACCGTCTGGCGCTTCACCACGACCGGATGGACGAACGTGCCCCGCACCTTTTGCCGCTCGGCGATTTCCACCGCGGCGATGTTGCCGGCGTTGAGCTCCTCCATGAACTCGCTGTATTTGATCTCGGCTTCTTCGCGCCGGCGGCTCGAAGCGAGCTGCACCAGCGCGATCGTCCCGACGATGAGGAGCGCCCAGAACGAGAGCGTCCGCAGCATCCGGGCCCAGTTGAATTCCCGCGGTGGCGGGGGGATACGATTAGCCATCTATGTCAGACTCGCGATATAGGGAAGGTGCCGGAAGTTCTCCGCGTGATCGAGGCCATAGCCGACCAGGAACAGCGTCGGGGCGTCGAATCCCAGGAATTTCGCCTCCAGCTCCAAATGTCCAGCGACATGTTTGTGCAACAGTGCACAGATCTCCAGACTGCGCGGCCGCCGCTGCCGCAGCAGCGCGACCAGCTTGTTCAGCGTCTTGCCGGTGTCGATGATGTCCTCGACCAGCAGGATGTGCTTTCCGGCCAGCTCCGTCTCCGGGTCATACACCAGCCGCACGTTCCCACTCGACACCGTTCCTTCGCCGTAGCTCGATGCGACGAGAAAATCGACCTGCAACGGCCGGTCGATCCGCCGCACGAGATCGCTCAAGAAGATGAAGCTGCCCTTGAGAAGGCCCAGGACCAGCAGATCGCCATCAGGGTAGGCCGCCGTGATTTCCCGGCCCAGGCTCTGCACTCGCTCCGCGATCGCCTCCTCGTCGAAGACGATGCGCTTGAGCTCACGCCCCCCCGTCTGCTTCAGCCGAGCCGCACTCGATAACATCCAGCCTCACCGCTCGAGTTCCGGGCGCCGGCACGCCTTCCACACTGCGACAGATGCCCGGCACCCAGAGAATGGTCGCCCCTCTACTGACTACGGGATAGCGCGGCCGCGCGCTACGCGGCACCCGCGCTTCCATTAGTAAGCGCCTGACCGGCCGATGCCCGACCCCACCCAGCGGCACCAGCGCATCGCCGCGCGTCGGCCATCGCACTTCCCACCCGTCGCCATCCACCCATGTCGTCCACGTCGTACGCTCGATCTGGGCGGGAGCCGACGCCGGCGACCACGCAATCTCGAACTCGCCGAACCGCGCCGTGCCCCGGTCGCCCGTCGGCCAGACCCGCTCGAGCGCGCAATCGACCGCGCGCTCCGCCTCGCGACTGACACGCACCTGATCGAATGCCACTTCGGCCGACCACCCGTCGCCCAATGGCAGACGGCGGCCGGAGGGGCGCTGCGCCAGTGCCACAATCCGCTCGGCTCGCGTGGGGCCGAGAACGAGTCCTACTCTACGGGCCGCCGCGCGCAAAAGCGCAACAGACAATGCGTTATCATAGCCGCACACACTCGCGCGGGCAACGGTAAAGCTCGACCCCTCTACGCGCAGTCCTAAGTCCGGTAGCAGGTCGAGGATGCGATCCCACGCGCGCCGGTCACCGGCGGCATGACGACCCTGCGCGAGCACATCGCGACGCAGTCGCGGGCCGAGGCGCTCGTTCAGGAGCGGCAGGAGCGTGGTGCGGACCCACGAGCGCAAATGCCGCGGGTCGCGGTTGGCGGGATCGTCGTAGACCGGCAGGCCGCGCTCGGTGACGTGGGCGTGCAGTTCGCTGCGCGTGAACGGCAACAGCGGGCGCACCAGGCCGCCGCGCCCGCGCCCGGCGATTCCCGCGAGACCGGCGGGCGCACTGCCGCGCAGCCCCCGCAGCAGGATCGTTTCGACTTGATCGTCTTCATGATGCGCAGTCACGATGTACTTCGCGCCGCGGCGTTTTTGCACTTCACGGAGCCAGGCATATCGCGCGCGCCGCGCGTCTGTCTCCGTTGTCTCTGGCCCGAGTTGCAGCTCCGTTGCCTCGAATGGCAGCTGGTACTTCGTTGCGAGACTAGCGACGGACCGTCGGACGGTCTGACTGTCGGACTGAATGCCGTGATCCACATGGGCGACTACGAGTGTGAGTCGTAACTGCCGCGCGATTTCGTTGAGCACGTCGAGTAGGGCTACGGAATCCACGCCACCGGACACCGCGACGAGCGCCTCTCCCGCAAAACGGAAGAGCCGATCCTCGTGAATGTGTGCCAGCACGCGCGCCGGCAGCGAGCCAGGAGTCGCCATGTATCTTGAAGTATGCGCCAACCCGACCTGACGTACCAACTGCTGCGGAACCTGACGTCCCCGGTCGTGGCGGTTACGTCGGAGCACAACCGCAAGGAGAACGGCATGATCTCCGACGCCGCGGTGCGCGCCTCGATCGTACCGTCCATTCCCCGGTTGTCGGTCTACATCCACAAGTTCAACTACAGCCACAACATGATCTTCGAATCGGGGCGTTTTGGCCTGCACCTGCTGCACACGAAGCAGTTCGACGTGGTGCGTCGCCTCGGCTTTGTGAGCGGTCGCGATCGCGACAAACTCGCGGGGCTGCCGTACCATCGGGGGGTTCTCGGCGTACCGGTGCTCGATGATTGTTTTGCGCACTTCGAGTGCAGCGTGGTCAACGTGATGGACACAGGAAGCTCTACGCTGTTCCTGGGCGATGTCGTTGCCGTCGGCCGCGGTGCCGCGGCCGGCCTGGAGCCGCGCGGTGAGCTGCTGACGGCGACCTACTTCCGCGCGAACATGCCGGCGGAGTGGCGGGTCGAGTACGAAGCGAAGCTCGCAGAAGCGCAGCAGGTCGCGGCGGAGATGTCGAAGACGATCCAGCCGGTGGTGTGGAAATCGACACGAACAACATAGGGGCGCAGGATGCCGCGCCCCTACTCAAACCGTCTTGTGGATGATTAGCGATTCAACAACGCGCTGACGCCGATCCCGATTCCCCAATTCCCATTGTAACTGACCAGGTAGGACTTGTTGGCCGAACTCGGCATGAAATCCACGTGCCCGTCGAGCCGTACTGCGAGCAGCTTCCCGAACCGCTGCCGGACACCAACCTGCCCCGAGGCCCCACTGTCCTTCGCCTCGTACGTCCCAGTGTAGGTATTGCGCACGAACCCGATCCCGGCGAAGACCTCGGCGCGACTCGTGGATGGCACGTCGTAGACGAGCCACATGTGAAACGGCCGGTAGCCGGCGCCGTTCTTCGAGGCGTGCGCGATGTCCACCTCGATCGCCAGGAACGAGAACGGGTTCACGCCCACGCGCCCACCGAATCCGAGCGCATTGTCGACGGGAAGAGAGTTGTCGGCGTTGACATAGGCAGCGAACCCGCCGATCTCGAACGAGCCTCGTTTCTGGGCTCGCGCGGGAAGTGCGGCGGCCCCCTTTTGGGGTGAATGACAGGTTCCCAATTTGATACACCGAACGGAATGACGGTAGAGTCATGACGGTCAAAGACACATGCGGCGGTCAACGGACAATGCGACGGTCAAAAACCAAATGCGGCGGTCAACGTGGTCGACCGCCGCATTCGCAGTTTGACCGCCCTGACCGCCGCCGTTGCGTTTTCCATAGCAGGGGTGGGATTCGAACCCACGACCCCGGCATTATGAGTGCCGTGCTCTCACCAGGCTGAGCTACCCTGCCGTACAGCTGTGCTAGTTGACGCCGACCCTTCCCTGCACCGAGGCAATCAACTTGGCAGAATCGTAGCCGACGCCATCCTTAAAAACAATCGTGGGGCTGCGGATCACCGACGGGTCGGCCGTCAGATCGCCACGGAGCACGACCAGGTCGGCCAGCTTTCCCGGCTCGACCGTCCCCAGCGTCTGCGCGACCCCGAGGATTTTTGCGCCGTTCGCGGTCATGATCTGAATCGCTTGCGCCGGCGCGAACCCCGCCTCGATGAACAGCTCGTAGTTGCGCTGATCGCCGAATCCGGCGAGCGCCCCGCCGATCCCCGTCGGATCGACGCCCGCCGCCAACAGACCGCCGGCGGCGACGAACTCTCGCTCGAACGCCATCGAGTTCTTGAACGCCGGCAGGGAGACCCAGCCGTTGCCGCTCGAGTCGATCTGCTGGCGCATCTTCATGTAGCTGTCGCGCACCTCCGGATCCATCGCCTGCAGCACCCGCTCGTCCTTGGTCGGACGGTTGGCCACAAACGGCTCGTAGACGGCAAGGGTGGACGTCATCGAGACGTGGTGCTGCACGAGCGACTGAATCGTGGCCTGCCCGGCATTGCCCTTCGGATCCGACGCGCTGATCTGGGTCATCAGGTTGACCGGACAGACGTCGGCCTGCTTCCCGGTCGTGAAATCGGACGCGGTGAGCATGCCGTGCTCCAGATTGTCGATCCCGAGCGACACCGCTTCCTCGAAACTCACGGAGCAGAGGTGGCCCGTGACCTTGATGCCGCGCCGATGCGCCTCTTGAATCGCCGCGCCCAGCTCGGCGCGCCGGATGTCCGTGTACGCCTTGATCCAGGTCGCACCTTCCGCCGCCCAATAGGCGACGAAGCGCCGCGCGGCCTCGGGAGAGTTCAGGATGGCCATCGCCCCGCCGCCATGCTCACCCGTGATGTACGGGGCGGTGAGATGGATGCGCGGCCCCGGCGCCAAACCGTGATCGATCGCGTCTTTCAAATTGATCTCGGCATATGGCGCCCGGCTGCCCGTGGTACGGATCGTCGTGACGCCCGACCCCAGATACAACCGCGGCCCGGTATACGACATCTGCACGGCACGGCCGCCGGCGGCGGTATAGAACAGGTGGTCGTGCATTCCGATGAGACCGGGGATGACGGTCGATCCGCTCATGTCCATGACGCGTGCCCCGGCCGGGATCTGCACCGACGCCGCGGGACCCACCGTCGCAATCCGGCCGGCGCGAACGACGATCGTCTGGTCGGTCTTGGGGGCGCCACCCGTCCCATCGAGGAGGAGGACGTGCGTCAACGCGAGCAACGACGTATCGACGGTGACGTATTCGCGCACCTGCGCCGCCAGTGAATCGGGACGCTGTGTGGCGAGCGCGAGCAGGAGGGTGAGCGCGTACATGGGATCTCCTCGCTAATCGATGGTGAAATGCATCATCATCCCGGCCGAGAGATGCTCGGCGATGTGGCAGTGGAGCATCCATTCGCCGGGGTTGGCGGTGTCGAGCAAAATATCCACCACCGCACCGGCAGGCACCAGCACGGTGTCCTTCCACGCCAGGTCCTTGTTGGGCACTCCATTCACCGCCAGCACGAGGAAGCGCTGGCCGTGCAGATGAATCGGATGTTGCATCCCGTGAAAGGCGCGGCGCTCGTTGACAAGGCGCAGCTTCACCGGCTCGCCGCGCCGGAAGTGCCACGCGATATCCATGTTCTCGTGGCCGGTTGCCGGGTCCTTCAGGACCCAGCGCACCTGCCGGCCCGTGGACGCCCAGTTCATCATCGGCATCGTCCCGCCCCACTCGACGGGCGCAAAGTAGATCGAGTCGAGCTGCATCAAGCGCTCGGTGAAGTACGGCAGGCCCTCCGTGCGCAGCGTCAGGACCAGCGTCTGATCGGGTGGACGATTCAGGTATGAAGAGGCGGCGGCATAGGGCGGCGGAAGGCGGCGAAGGGCGGCAAAGGCTTTGCTTAGATCGCGGCGGACGCGCGCAGGCGCGACGGTCACGCTGCCCAGCGTGTCGACCATTGGGAAGAAGCGACCGAAGAGATGGTCGAGTCCGATCACTTTGTTGAGAAGCGCGAATTCGCCCGTCCGGTCAAATTGGACATCGACCACGTAGCGCTCCGCGGGCGCGATCACGACGCTCTCGACCCACGCCTCGCGCTCGAACGGCCCGGCGTCGGTCGCCACGAGTTTCATGCGCGCTTCCGGGAATGACAGGTTCAGCGTGCGGGTGCTCGACGCGTTCGTGAAGTAGAAGCGCACCACCTCACCGCGACGCACCGACAGCCGATAGCCCGGCTCACCGTTCACGAGAAACACGTTGCCGAACCGCCCCATCAACGCGTGCGTTGGTGATTCCTGCCCCCACGGAATCAGGCCTGCATCGCCGACCAGAAGGTCCTGCAGCATCAGGATCTGTTCGCGATTGGCGGGGATCTTCGCGCCGGGCTGCCGCACGAGAATGTTGCCGTACAGACCGAGCGCCTGCTGGATGTCTTCGCGAATGTGCGGATGGTACCAGTAGATCCCCGCATCCGGGAACCGAAGCTTATAGGTGAACGCGTCGCCCCCCCCCACCCCATCGACGCCGTCGAACGCGTTCTCGAGCCGGATGCCGTGCCAATGAATGCTCGTCGAGTCTGCGAGGTGATTCGTGAACCGCACCATGATCTCGGAGCCACGCGCGACTTCGATCAGTGGTCCGGGATACTGCCCGTTGTAGCTGTACATCGTGTACGTCTGTCCATTGATCGTGCGGCGGACGAGCTCGGCATCGAGATCGATGAAGTCGCCGTCCTTGAGCCGAAGCACCTCGTTCGATTCTGCGTTTGGAATCGGCGCGTCCGCCGCGGGGAGAAAGGGGGCGACGTCAGGGCGTAGAGCCATTTCCGCCGGCAGCATCGTGAGGCCGGGCGGCACGGGGGGCATTTCAACGTCGTGAACGTGCTCTGCGGTGCCCGCCGCCATCCCACCGAGCGAAAACTCGAGCAAGTCGGGCGGAAACGGCCTCGTACTCGGCGACTGGCCGCGCACGATGATGCGGCCGTGCGGCTCGCGCACGCGCGCGTTGCGCTCGACAGAGATGAGGATGTTGAACTTGTCGAAGTCGATCGGGCGGAGCGTGACGCTCCCGTTCTTCAGTTCGCCCAGCTTGATCAGCGAATCCATCTGCGGCGTGGTGGCCCAGGCGATGTAGGTGCCGGTGGATGGAAGGCCGCTGAGATAGAAAATGGGGATGAAGCGAGAATGACCGTCGGCGGTGACGGCCACCGTGAACGGACCGGGGGGACTGGCGAGCTCGACGCGTCCTGAAACCCCGTTGATCCCGGGCGCCGCGACGAGCTCGACGCAGTACAGATCGTGGCTGGGGCCGAGTGAAGTGGACGGGTCGCACGGTCGCGCCCGCCCTCCCCCCACGGTCTGCCCTTCGCAAACCCCCGCCGCCACGGCGAGGAGGACTAGTGCTTCGCGGACCTTGTCAATCCGAGGACGTCTCCGCGCCACCACTGACGCCGACCAGAGACCGGGGCCACCGGTCGGGCACTCGTCGTGAGGGACGAGACGTCGAACGTGTAGGCGCCGATTTCTCCGGGCGCGCTGCTGCCGATCACGATGTCGTACGGTCCGCTAGCATTCAGCGGGACGGTGTATTGGATGAACGCGTTCGGGTTGCCCGCGGAGCTGTCGTCGTTCTGGGCCACCAGCGAGCGGGGGTACGTGTTGAGATCCAGGATGCGATAGATGGCCAGGCTCGGGTTTATCACGGCCGAGTGCTCGGAGATGGTCAACACCGAGCCCTGCGTCAGTTGAATGCGCGCGACGTCATAGTAGTGCGGCGTCGCCGAGCTGTCGGCGCAGTCCGTCGCCGTCAGCGAGTCGTTTACCGTTACACCGCGGGCAACCCAGACTTGCCGGCACCCGTTCATGGCCGCGGGCCGCGTCTCCGTCGCCATCGTGTAGGCGCCCGTGGTGAGCTGGTTGTACGAATTCGCGCCGATGACGTAGCTGCCGCCGGGGAGAATGATGTCGAGCTGCGAGTTCTGGATCTGCCCCAACGTGACGTCGTCATCGAATCCGAACAGCGGACCGTCGATGCTCCAGAAATCGACCCACGTGTCGAACACCGTCGAATTCATCGTGAGGCGCATGCTCTGCTGCCCGGCCGGCAGATCGAGTGTGTAGAAATCGTAGAACCACCCCGCGTTCCGGTAGTTGCAGTCGTTGGCGGTGAGCGCGGCATTGACGGTCTGGCCAAGGGCGTAGGGCGCGAGATAGAGGCAGGGATCCACCGCCGTCGCGTGGTACACGACATCGGAGACACCGGGCACCGCGGCGTGGATCGTGATGGAGCCGACGATGGAGCCCAACGTTGCAGTCGTCGCGGCGGCGCCGTTGACGTCGGTCGTGGATGTCGCGGGGTTGAACGAGGCGCCGCCGCTGGGCGTCGCGCTCCAGGTCACGTGCACGCCCGGAGCCGGCTGCCCGCTCGAGCCGAGGGCCACAAAGCTGAGCGGAAAGGCGAGCGCCGAGCCGGTCGTCGCGGTTTGGCTGTCGCCGGCAACGCCGGTGACCGATGCCGCCACCGGACCGGAGTCGGTGCTGCTTCCGCATGCCGCGGCGGCCGCGATCATCACGGCGATGGCAACGGGCACGAACCGACGAAGCCAGCTCATGGTGCCTCCTCTTATTTGGGCACGACGCGGTAGAGTACCTCGCCGTCTCGGATCATTCCGAACTGCTCCCGCGCCACACGCTCCTGCACCGCGGGATTCGTCTCTAGGTCGTGCGCCAACTTTGCGAGTGAATCGAGCTCGAGACGCAGCGCAGTCACCCGCGTGCGTTCTTCCGCGAGCTGGCGCCGGATCGTAATCCAGTCGGCCGTGCCGTACTCCCCACCCCACACGGCCAGCGCGAGCAACCCGACTCCGCCCGCGATCCCGGCAATGCGGATTCGGGTCACAAGCCGTACAGATGGCGGCCGGGGTAGTGCGCCACGTCGCCGAGCTCCTCGGCGATGCGGAGCAGCTGGTTGTACTTCGCAATCCGCTCGCTGCGCGACGCACTGCCGGTCTTGATCTGCCCGACCCCGGTCGCCACCGCGAGATCCGCGATGAACGTGTCCTCGGTCTCACCCGAGCGGTGCGAGATCACCGAGCCGTAGCCGTTGCCCCGCGCCAGCTCGATGCACTGCAGCGTCTCCGTGAGTGTGCCGATCTGATTCACCTTGATGAGGATGGCGTTCGCGACGCTCTCTTCGATCCCCCGGGCGAGCCGCTCGACGTTGGTGCAAAAGAGATCGTCTCCTACAAGCTGCACCCGCTCCTGCAGGGCCGCTGTGAGCTTTGCCCATCCGGTCCAGTCGTCCTCTGCCAGGCCGTCCTCGATGGACACGATCGGATAGCGGTCGATCCATCCTTTGTACAGCGCGATCATCTCTTCGGCGCTCTTCTGGCCGCCTTTGCTCTTCTTGAATGTGTATACCTCGTCAGCGTAGAGCTCGGACGCCGCCACGTCGAGCGCGATCGCGATGTCCTTCCCCGCCTCGAACCCCGCCGCCTCGATCGCCGCCATGATCGCCTCGAGCGCCGCCTCGTCGTTCGGCAGATCCGGGGCAAACCCTCCCTCGTCCCCGACCGCCGTCGAGAGGCCCCGCTTGGAGAGGACTTTCTTCAGCGCATGGAACGTCTCCACCCCCATCCGCAGTCCTTCCGAGAAGGTCTCCGCGCCGATCGGCACCACCATGAATTCCTGGGAGTCTACGGTATTCGCCGCGTGGGCGCCGCCGTTCAGAATGTTCATCATCGGGACCGGCAAGACGTGAGCGACCGGACCGCCCAGATAGCGATAGAGCGCTAGACCGGCCTCCTGCGCCGCGGCTCTGGCAACTGCAAGTGAAACGGCGAGAATCGCATTCGCGCCCAGGTGGCTCTTGTTGGGTGTGCCGTCGAGGTCGAGCATCGCGTAGTCCACCGCGATCTGATCCTCGGCCGAGAGGCCCTCGAGCCGCGGGCCGATCACTTCGTTCACGTTCTTGACAGCTTCCAGCACGCCTTTGCCGCCGTAGCGCTTGCTGTCTCCGTCGCGCAGCTCGACGGCCTCGTGCTCTCCGGTGGATGCGCCGCTCGGAACGGCGGCCGTGCCGCTCGCGCCGCTCGCCAGGGTGACATCGGTCTCGACCGTGGGATTGCCCCGGCTGTCGAGAATCTCTCGCGCGTGTACCGAGATGACGGTGCTCATTGTGGAACGAACCCTACCGCGCCTTTGACTGAAGGGCAACCATCGCCGCTCGCACTTCATTCCGCAGCCGCTCGCGATCCTCCGGCCGCAGTCCGGTCGTCATGATCGGACTGCCGGCGAGCAGACGAATCGGACGGGGACGCAGGCGCCAGGCGCCCTTCGGCAGGATCTCGAACGTGTGGTGCACGTAGACAGGGACGATGGGAACCTGGGCAGCGATCGCGAGGCCGAACGGCGCGTTCTTGAACGGCAGCAGCTCGCCGGTGCGGCTGCGGGTCCCCTCGGGGAACACGACGATGGACGAGGTCCCCTCCCGAATCGTTCGCGCCGCCTCGTCGTACGCCGCGAACGCTTTCTTGCGGGCGGCCCGATCGATCGGAATGTGGCCCACGGCGCGCATGGCGCCGCCGAGCAGAGGGATCTTGAACAATTCCTGCTTGGCGACGAAACGCACCGATCCGGGCAGCGTGGCGAACAACGCCCAGATGTCGAACATCGAGGAGTGGTTGGAGGCGTACATGACCGGCTGATCGCGCGGGATATGTTCCAGGCCTTCGGCAATCACTGGCGTGCCCGCAGCGCGGAGGATGTCGCGTGACCAGTCCGTGCTGGCCCAATCGTAGACGCCACCTCGCCGGTTGCGCACGCGGAACAGGCCGGCCACCACGGCAGCGGTTGCGTGAACAATTGTTGTAGCGAGAAGGACTACGTAGTACCAGAGCGTGCGGATCACTGCGAGAAGTGATCGTATCCTGCAGGCAGGGGAACCGGGGTGCTGCGATCGAGGAGTCGCACGCCACCGCGGCGCCCCCCCGCGCCACGCAGGCAGGAGCCGATCCGGCTCAACTGGAGACCGGTTTCGGAGCGGAATGCGGATACGTTGGTGTCACCGAACGTCGGCGGCATGGTGCATAGTAACTCGAATTCTTCCCCGCTGGCGACGGCGGCCATCGCCGCCACATCCTCCCAGCACGGGATCTGCTCGAGGTTGATCTCGATGCCGACTTCGGACGCGGCGGCGAGGTGCTGGGCGTCGGCGGCGAGGCCATCCGAGATATCGATCATCGCGCTGGCACCGTGATCAGCGAGCCAGAGGCCGGCCTGAATGCGCGGCTCGGGGCACGCATAGCGGTTACGGAGCACGGTGGACATTTTCTTGCCGGCGCGGAAATGCTCGAGCGCCAGTGCCGCCCCCCCCAGATATCCCGTCACCCACACTCCGTCGCCTTCGCGCGCACCCGAGCGGCGTACCGGCCGCCGGGCTTCACCGATGACGCACACATCGACGACGTACTGCTCGGAGCGCGTCAAATCCCCGCCCAGCACTTTCGCCTCGAGATTGTGCACCATCGTGGCAACGCCCCCCATGATGTCCGCCGCGGCATCGGGGCCGCTCTGACCGTTCGCCGGAACGCCCAGGGACACGAGGACACCCAAGGGCCTGGCACCGTCCGCGGCGAGATCCGACAACGCGGACCCCGCCGCGCGAAAGCCGATCTCCTTGAAGTCGAGCCAGTCGGTGCGGAAATGGACGTTCTCGAGCGAGTTGTCGATGCTGATCGCGAGGGTCGTCGAGCCCAACGGAATCAACGCGCAGTCGTCACCGAGCTCCGGGCCATCGCCCGTGATCTCAGCGATCCGCTCGATGATGGCGCGGATGCGATCGAACTCTTTGCCGGGACCGAGATTCATGGGACGTTCATTTTTACAACACCTCTGGAGCCTCAAGTTCCACTAGAACTGGAGGTCTGGCGGGCCCCACGTCCTTCCAGGCCCGCCACACATCCGGAAGGGCCGCCGCTCGGCGGCCCGACCGAGGGCATGCGCGCCGAGTGCCGCAGCCTCGGCGGGCGCCGTTCCCCGGGCGAGGAATGCGCCGATGAACCCGGCGAGCAGATCACCGCTGCCGCCCGTGGCGAGGCCGGGATTACCGCTCGCGACGATGTGCTCGGGGCCGCGGAGATCGGCGATGACGGTCGGCACACCCTTCAGCAAAACGGTGCACTTGAGTTTTGTCGCCGCGCGCGCCGCAGCCGACCAACGATCGTTCGCCGCTTCGTCGGCGAGTGCGTCTCCGGCGAGCGCGCGAAACTCTCCTAGATGAGGAGTAAGCACTAGGGCCCGGGGGCTGGGGGCTGGGGCTTCGGGCATTAGGAGATGGAGAGCGTCCGCATCAACAACCGTCGGCACCGGACGGCGCGACAGAACACCCGCGACAAAGCTCTTTCGCGCCTCGCGCGGCGCTCGGCCCAGGCCGGGCCCGAGGACGATCGCATCGGCCCACTCGACAGCTTCCAGGACCTGCGGCTCCGGCGTCTCGCCGAGCGCGGACTCGACGGTCAAGACGTCCGGGAGGCTGGCCTGCGCCGCGGCGATCGTCTCGCGGGCGGCCACGAGCTTCACCAATCCGGCGCCGGCGGCAAGGGCGGCCCGGGCGGCATGGAGCGCGGCGCCGCTCATCCCATCTGCGCCGCCGACGACACAGACGCGACCGCGATCGCCCTTATGCATCTGCGGTGCCAGGCGTGGTAGCCGCTCGGCAGCCCACCGGTCGGTGATGAGTAGAGGCCACGCGCCATCAGGGGGCGGGAATCCGATGTCGACGACGACGACCTTGCCACACCACTCGCGCGCCAGCAGATGCCCGCGTCGGGGGCCGCCGAACGTCACCGTGAGCTGAGCGCGCACCGGGCCGTGCGCTTCACCGCTCGTGAGATCGAGGCCCGTCGGCCCGTCGACCGCGAGAATTGGGGCTCCGTATTCTACGAGGCGCTGCGCCAAGGCAAGGACGTCGCCTTTAGCCGGACCCGCAGCGCCTGTGCCAAGCAACGCATCGACCGCGACGGCGGCCTTGGGCCAGGCTTCCTCGCGGCCCAATTCACGTACGCCGTCGAGCCGCGCCAGCGCGCGATTGTCGATCGCATCGTCGGTCTTGGGATCGACCGCCGAAACCCAGACCGGAATGCCGACAGCATGGAGCGCGCGCGCGACGACCCACCCGTCGCCGCCGTTGTTGCCCCCTCCCGCCGCGACGAGCACACCGCCAGTGGACGCTTCGGACATCTCGGTCACGAGCACCTGGACGACGGCCCTGCCCGCCGCCTCCATCAGCACGCGACTTGGCACCCGGTACTGGGTGCGCGCCGCCGCATCCCACGCTGCCGCCTCGCTCGCCGACAGCACCGGAATTGGATTCACGTGATCACCACCCCTGCGTATCCCACCACCCGCGCGTTATCGCCGGACACCCAACCAGAGTGGCGGTAGTCTACCACCTCCGCTCGCTCTGCGCCCAACACGCGCGCGGCGGCGATGACGGTGGCCGCCGGCCCGCGCCCACACATCGAGATCCGCTCGCGCCGGCAGCGCGCGAGCAGCTCGGCACCGTCCAGCGCGCGTATCGCCTCGAGCGCCTGGGCGTCCTTCTGCTCCGTGACACCCGCCGGCTCGTAGTGATTCATGTCGCTCGAAGCGAGCAGCAGGACGGGCTCGCCGGCGGCTTGGACCAGCCGGGCCAGCATCTCTCCCAGCAGGCGTGCAGCGTCCCAGGCATCCCACGCGAGCACGAGCGGGACGATGCGCACATCAGCACGCAACAGCTGGAGAAACGGCAGCTCGACCTCGACGGCGTGCTCGGCCCGATGCGCGTCGTGGTCCACCCCCACGACCCCACCGGAAACATCGAGGAGTGCCTCCGCCATTTGCGCATCGATCGGCACGTCGCCCAGTGGAGTTCGAAATGCGCCGGCCTCCCAGAGGGACACGCCACCCGCTGCTTCGGCGATGCCAGTGTGGTTGGGAGCCAGAATGATGACGAGTCCAGGAACGGTTACGTCGACAAACACGCGCGCCGCCGTTGGACCTGAGTAGATGTAGCCGGCGTGGGGCGCGATAACACCGACGGTCGTCCTCACCCCCTGGCCCCCTCTCCCTGACGGGAGAGGGGGAACCTGGCGGCGGGCATCCGCGAGCAATGTCGCAACGGTCGCCCGCAGTTCGACGGGATCAGAAGGATAGAATCGCCCGCTGACGGCGGGCGGACGGACGCTCACCCCGAAGAGGAGACCCCCGGCCAGCGATAGCCGGCTCCGGCCTTGAAGACTTCCGCGAACTCGTACACCCGCTCAAAGTCCTCGAGGCGATCAGTGGGTTGGCGCGCCAGCAGCCCCACATCGATCAGCATGAAGACGATCTGCCCGAAGTCGTCGGTGGTGTGGATGCCCCAATGTGTCAGCACGGCCGACGCGAGCATCCCGAACTGCTCCAGCGCGAAGTCGCGGCATGCCCACGCGAGCTCGACGCCGCTCAAGTGGCGGCGCGCGGGGAGGCGGGTCTGGGCAAATTCGAGCGCGGCGAGCACGAAGACGTAGGCACGCTCGTTGAACTTGCCGTCGCGCCGGCGGATCTCCGCGAGCGCAGCTTCGAGCGTAGCGACGTCGCTCATCGCCGGGCCTGCCCGGGAGGCACTGGCGGTGCCGGAGGCCCCGGCGGAGGGGTCGTCACCACACGAATACCACCGGAGCGGCGGTCAGTGCGCTCGTCGGGGGCGTCCAGCAGCGCCAATGCGAGCACATCGTCGATCGTTTCCACAAGCTTTATATCAAGCAACTTCCGTACCTCTTCAGGCAAGTCGATAAGGTCGTTCTTGTTGCGCTCGGGGACCAGCACCGACGTGACCCCGGCCCGTGCCGCAGCCGTCAGTTTTTCCTTCAAACCGCCAATGGGGAGCACCCGGCCCCGCAGCGTCAGCTCGCCCGTCATCGCGACATCGTGGCGCGACGGCCGCCGCGTCAGGAGCGACGCCAGCGCCGCGGCGATCGTGATGCCGGCCGACGGACCATCCTTGGGAACACCGCCCGCCGGGACGTGCAAATGGACATCCGACGCGGTGAAGGCGTCGAGCGGAATGCCGAGCGTGTTGGCGCGGGCGCGCAGCAAACTCCACGCCGCCTGTGCCGACTCCTTCATCACGTCGCCGAGCTGGCCGGTCAGGGTGATCTGCCCTTTGCCGGGCATTCGGATCGCCTCGATGAACAAGATGTCGCCGCCGGTCGGCGTCCACGCGAGTCCGGTCGCCACCCCGACCTCCGGGGCGCGGCCCGCCACCTCGCTCTGCACCTTCGGCTGGCCGGCGTACTTCTCGAGGTTTTTCGACGATACCCTCACCATCTTCGCCCCGCCCTCCACAACCTCCAGGGCGGCCTTCCTTAGCACGCCCTGGATCTCGCGCTCGAGCTGCCGGACACCGGCTTCGCGCGTGTATTCGCCGATCAGGCGTTCGAGGGCGCCGTCGGCGATGTGGGCGCGCTCTTCCTCTTTGCCCTTCCCCAGTCCCGTCTCTTTCATCTGGCGCGGCATGAGGTAGCGCTTGGCGATCTGCAGCTTCTCCGACGGCGTGTAGCCGACGAGCGTCAACTGCTCCATGCGGTCGAGCAACGGATCGGGGATCGGCATCGTGCTGTTGGCGGTCGCGATGAACATGACGCCGGACAGATCGAACGGCACCTCGAGGTAGTGATCGACGAACGTCGAGTTCTGCGCCGGGTCGAGCACCTCGAGCAGCGCCGCGGTGGGATCGCCGCGGACGTCGGCGCCCATCTTGTCCACCTCGTCCAGCATCAGCACCGGGGTCCGCGTCTCGCACCGCTGCAGCGCGTGGATGATGCGGCCCGGGATCGCTCCGACGTAGGTCCGGCGATGGCCGCGCACTTCCGCCTCGTCGCGCACGCCGCCGAGCGAGACGCGCGTGAACTTGCGCCCCAGCGCTTCGGCGATGCTCTGGCCGAGCGACGTCTTGCCGACGCCGGGCGGACCGACGAAGCAGAGGATCGAGCCCTTCGCGTCGGGGTTCAACGTCCGCACGGCGAGGTACTCGAGAATCCGCTCCTTGATCGTCTTCAGGTCATAGTGATCGCGGTCGAGGATCTCGCGCGCCGCTTTGAGGTCGAGCCGGTCCTGGGTGACCCTGCTCCACGGCAGTGCGGCAAACACGTCGAGGTAGGTGCGCGCGACCTGGTACTCGGCGGACTGCGGCGACATCTGGCGCAGGCGCTTGAGCTCGCGGTCGGAAACCTTCTTTGCCTCGGCCGACAGCTGCGCCTCCTCGAGGCGCTTGCTCAGCTCTTCGAGCTCGTCGTCGCCTTCGCCTTCACCCAGCTCCTGACGAATCACCTGCAGCTGCTCGCGCAGCACGTACTCGCGCTGATTCTGGTCGAGTCGGGTCTTCACTTTTTCCTGGATCTGGGTCCCGACTTCGAGCACCTGGAGCTCCTGCACCAGGAAATCCGCCAGGCGCTCGAGCCGGCGCGTCACGTCGTCGATCGCGAGCAGCTCGGCCTTGGCCGGCAATGCGAGGTCGAGGTTGGCGGCGATGAAGTCGGCGAGTTTGCCCGCTTCGGTGATGCCGGCCAGCACCTCGTGCAGCTCGGCGCCGAGGTAGGGCGCGATGTCGATCACGCGGGAGAATTGCGCGATGACGGTGCGCTTGAGCGCTTCAGTGCGCGCGTCCTCGAGCAGGTTTTCCTGCAGCGGCTCGGGTTCCGCCATCAGCCACTTCTCGCCCTGCGCGATGTCCTTGAGCCTTGCGCGCTCCAATCCCTGCACCATGACGCGCACCGAGCCGTCGCCGAGCTTGAGCATCCGCACGATGGTGCCGAGCGTCCCGACGTCGTAGAGCTGGTGCGGGAGCGTGTTCATCACCGCGCCCTCGGGCGGTTCCATACCGCCCATCGATTTCACGACGCCGAGCAGCAGGCGCTTTTCACCCTGGATGATCTCGTCGATCAGCTGAACGGCTTTGGGATCTGTGAGGGCCAACGGCAAGACGACGTGGGGATAGACGACGAGCTGGCCCAGGGGAAGGACCGGCAGTCGCTCCATTAAGTCACTCGCACGGATTGCGCGCCCGACGAGCGCGGCGGTTGCTTGGCGAGCCGGATCTCGAGGAAGCCGTGCTCGTAGGTGGCGCGAATCGACGCGGGATCGACGACGACGGGCAGCCGGAAGCGGCGCTCGAACGGCCCGATCTGCACTTCCATCGCGTGGTAGTGCCGCCGGCCCTGCTGCCGCGGCAGACGCTCGCCCAAGATTCTCAGAATGCCTTCGTCCAGCTCGACCTTGAAGTCATCGGCCTGCATCCCGGCGATGTCCATGTGGACGATCAACTCTTGCTCGGTTTCGTAGACATCGGTGCGCGGCTTCCATTTGGGAGACGCGACAAAACCGACGGGGCGGCCGTGGGCGACTTCATTGAAGTAGACGTCGAGCTCGTCGGCGAGGTGAACCGTCAGAGAACCCGACCCGCGGGAAGGACGATTGGGAAGACCGCTATCAGCCATGCGCGACTAAGATAACGCTCTTGAGGGCCGCGCGCGGGGCCCTAAATCACCGATTTCAGCCCTATTTCAGGTACTTGGTCCAGACCAGCACGACGCCGCAGCCGGTCGCCACCTGCTGGTACTGGATCGGGGCGCTGGAGGCGCGGGGATACATCTCGACGCCCACGAGGTCCTTGGGCTTGTAGGTCTGCAGTTGGTCCCAATCCGCCTGAAAGCCGTCGACGTAGAGCGCAGCGAGGCACCAGCCGCGCCCCCCGATCCCGGGGTTCGGGAGCAGCGCCATGAAGTCCGTGTTCCCCTGCCCGCGCACCAGCTGGATGGTGGGCATCGAGCTGAGGACGGAGCGCATCGACGCCATGCCGGCGATTTCCGCCTCCCCGCGGAAGTAGCCGAGCCCGCTTCCCGCGCGGCGGCGGTCCTCGAAATCACTCAACATGCGCGACGCCTGCCCCACGACCCGCACCGGTGCAAGCGTGAGCGGCAGCGGTCCCAGCGTCACGTTCACCCAGGTGGTCTCGCCCGGACGCACGTCCACCGCTTGCCCGAGCGGTGCGCGGCCGATCGCCTGGACGTTCACCCACTGCGTCCCCGGCGTGACGCCGCGAATGATGAAGGTGCCGTTGTCGTCGATCCTCGTGCTAATGCCTTCGCGCACGGAGACCCGGCCGCCCCACACCGCGGTCTGTTCGTAGGTGACTGCCTGCCCGCGCACGACACCGGTCTGGCGCGCGGGCGCGAGCGCCACCATCAGATCCTGCCGCCCGACCCTGCGCGCGCCGACCTGCAGGTCGATCAATCCCGACGAATCGTGCTGCGCGTAGGCGCGCAGCGCGATCTTCATGTCGCTCGCCACGCCGCAGGCGTAGTAGGTGCCCGTCGAATCGGTTTTCACGCTGAGGTCGCGCGGCTGCGTCACCACGTGCACCGGATCGGTCTGCACGATGCGCAGCCATTGCAGCAGGACGCCGGCGCCGGCGAGATGCGCCCGCGTTTTCGCGTCCTGGACGAAGCCGAAGATCAGACTGCTGTCGGAGCGAGTCAGCAGCTCCTGCCCGCAGCGGCGGCGCCACAACGTCGCGAGCGACGGCGTGGCGACAGAGACCGGTGTCGGGTCGGCGCTGATCGTGATGGGCACCGCGAGGGTGAAGAGACCCGCGGAGTCCAGACCGGGATGGGAGACGAACAACGTGTAGCGACCCGGAGCGACGCTGTCCAAACGGAAGCGGCCATCCGAACCGGTCTCCGCGTGCCACTCGCTGCCGCGCACCCAGACATCGGCACCGGGGAGCGGAGCGTGCAACAGGCTGTCGTAGACCGTCCCTTCCACGGACCGCTGAGCCGCGGCGATCTGTGGCACCACCAGCAACAGCAATGAAACGCGCATGACGCCCACAATACTTCGGGATTCCGCACACTATAGCGAACGGCATTCGCACAGGCTAGCATAGCGACATGCGATGCTTCCCATACGCCTCCATGATCGCGTTGACGGTTTTCGCAGTGGCGGCTTGTAAGAAGCCGACACCGAAGACGGCCGCCGGTGCTCCCGACTTCCATAACCCCGCCGATCCCGGCTTCGCGCAGCAGGCGCCCGACAGTTTCCGCGCCCGCTTCAGCACAACCAAGGGCGACTTCGTCATCCTGGTGTACCGCGCCTGGGCGCCGCGCGGCGCCGACCGCTTCTACAACCTCGTCCGCGCCGGTTTCTACGACGGCGTGCGCTTCTTTCGCGTCATCCCCGGCTTCATGGCGCAGTTCGGGATCCACGGCGACACAGGGGTGACCGCGGCGTGGCGCCCGCGCGTCTTTCCCGACGATCCGGTGCGGCGCTCCAACATGCGCGGCATGGTGACCTTCGCGACCGCGGGGCCCGGCACGCGCACCACCCAGATCTTCATCAATTACGGCGACAACAACCGGCTCGACGCGAGCGGCTTTGCGCCCTTCGGGCAGGTCGTCGCGGGGATGGACGTCGTGGATAAACTGTACGGCGGCTACGGCGAGGGCGCGCCCAACGGGCGCGGCCCGGAACAGTATCGGCTCAACGTGGAGGGCGAGAAGTATCTCGCCCGTCAATTCCCCAAGCTCGACAAGATCAACAAGGCTACGGTCGAGTAAGCTGCCGTAGCCGTCCCTGTGCCTCGCCGTTCGTCGAATCGCGGCGCACCGCTTCGCGGAACGCGGCGATCGCGGCGGCCGTGTCGCCCTTCATCAGATTGATGTTGGCGCGGAAGGTCGCGAGGTTCGACGACGTCGGGAACTGCTCCTCGTTGAGTCGCAGGATCGCGAACGCCTCGTCGAACTTCCCCGCGCGCGCGAGGCGGAACGCCGCGATGTCCAGCGTCGGCTCGCCGAAGTCGTAGGCCGCACGGCCGTAGTAGCGCTCGCGCAGCGCGCGATAGGCGCGCGTCGCCGAGTCCGCCCCTGCGGTTTGCGCGGTCTCCTGAATCAGCTGCTCGAGCGACATCGGCCGGCTGACGCCGCGGTGGCAGGTGTTGCACGTGACCTCGACGTGACTCGCCATTTGCGCGTGCTCGGGCAGCGTATCGAGCCGCCGGTTGATTTCTTCCACCATGCGCATCATCTGCCGGGCCGTCAGCTTGGTGCGCTTCTCATCCTTGGCGAAATCGAACTGCGCGAGCGGCTGTCCCTCCTGGCCGACGTGACAGAACTGGCAGCGCACGCCGAGCGCGCCTGCGAAGTTGCGCATCATCCCGACGACCTGCATCACGGGCGTGCTTTTCGGAATGACTTTGACGTTGATCAGCGAGTCGGGGGGCCAGTGGCCGGGGGCTTGGGCGCGAGCCGACGACGCGAGACACAGCGCCAGGATCGCAAGCGATGTGATCTTCATGCCTGTAGAGTTACCGCCGCTGGGCTTCGCCGCCAGGGAATGGGGCAGCCTCTACCGACTCCTGACAGAGTCGAGCCCGCGTCCCGCACGCACGAGTCGAACCGCTTCCGCGATCCCCGCTTCCATCAGGGGATCCTGTCCACCAGCGTATGGACCGACCCATGGCGCCGCGACATCGGGTTGTATCGGGTGTCCTTCGATCAGGGGCATGTACGGGTTCGGCGCTTTGTCGCCCAGGGGAAACATCAGTACGACATTGCGGCCGAGGTCCGCGAACCCCGCCGGGATATACGCCCCCGCGGTTGGCTCCCCGACGAGCCGGCCGAGTCCCTGCGCGCGCAGTTCATAAGCCAGCTGCTCTTTCGCGCTCCGGGTTTGCCGGTCGATCAGCGCCACGATCGGTCCTCTGAACCGTTGCTTCTTGCTTGGAGCCAGCAGTCGCAGGATATCCCGCACTGCGGATCCACTCCCGCCACGTCCACGCAGATCGAGGACCAGCGCCTGGCTCGGCGCGAGCGGCCCCTGCAACGCCTGTCGAAATCCAGCGACCAAGCCCTTCCAATGCATGTACCACCAGCGGATGTAGCCAACCCGAATGCTGTCGCGGGTTACGACGTGAACGCTGGCCCGTGTCGCATCGAGGGCAGAATAAGAAGCGGGAGCGACGCGGACTGTCGCAGTGTCACCACCGGGCGCGCGCAGGACCCGCAGCGCGAGCACGGGTCCGGGCACCCAACGCAGACCGTACGTGGGTGGGTCACGCTCGTCGGGAAGAGAGATGTCGTCCTCGCGCCAATCCCGATGCGGGCTGCGGGCGGGAGGCACGCTATCGATGGCGGCGATCTCGTCCCCGTCCCGAATTCCGGCGGCATACGCCGGGCCACCAGTCAGGACCATCGAAGCGAAATAACGGCCGTTCGACTCGATGAGCTGCATGCCGAACATCAGGTGCTTCTCGCCCGCGAGATCGTACCATAAGGCGTCGCGCTCCTGTCCGGACAAGAGGGCGAGATGCGAGGCGGGAAAGCGACCAAGGAACTGTCGAATAACCTCACGCTCGATCGAGTCATCGCTTGCAGCGACCGCGGCGGGCCGGAACTCGGCGGCTAAGGCGTTGAGACTGTCTCGCACGAACAGCGTGTCGTAATAACCGCGCCGCAGGACCGCGACTACGCTATCGAACATTCTGCCGGGAGGCGGCGGCTGCGACGGGACAACCGGGGCGGCACGTGGTGGCAGGCAGGCTGCCACCAGTACCACGAGGATCAGGCCTCTCAAAGGCCCTTACTTTTGAGCCACGTCAGCGACGCGTTCGCCACTTCCTTCCACCCGCTGTCCACGGTGAGCGAATGGCCACGGTCGGGGAACACCTTGTACTCGGTCACGCTGGGCGACTTCCGATACAGCTTGTACGCAGACCGCGACACGACTTCCGGTACGGTGTGATCCTTCCCGCCACCGGTAATGAGCAGCGGCCCGCGCGCGGCTTTCGTATTCACCTTCGCAGGCGTATTTGGCAAGAAGTTCGCGAGCGCGGCTTGGAACAACGGCTTGCCGGGCGCGGGAATGTGGTACTTCGCATGCAGCGCGTTCGATTCCTGCTCGGACACGGCGTTCCCGAAACCGTAGAAAAACTGTTTCAGCGTCTGCGGAATGGCCTTCTTATAGTTGAACGGATTTCCCAACACGGGGAACGCGCTCTTCAGCTGCGCGAGTGGCAGTGGCAGCACGCCGCGAATCTGCGCCGGGTCGAGCGCGACCGCTCCCGCCGCGAGCCCCATGCCGAGCAGCTTCTGCGCGACGAGACCGCCGAAGGAATGGCCGATGACGATCGGCTTGGTGGGCAGCTTGCGAATGATGGCGGCGTAGTGTTCCACGACGTCGTCGATCCCGACATTGGCAATGCGCTCGGGGTGCGCATTCGATTCCGCGACGGTGGGTGAATCGCCGGGCCAGCCCGGTGCGATCGGATCGTAACCGGCGGCGCGGAACAACTCGATCCAGGGCTTCCAGGAGTCGGCGTGCAGCCAGAGACCGTGGATGAAGACGACGGGGGTAGGCATGGAGCGATCCTTGAAAAGGCGGTATAAGGCGGTAAGAGGCGCTAAAGGGCGGTAAGGGGCAACCCCCCTACCACCCCCTACCGCCCTCTTACCGCCCGTTATCGCCGCCCTATCTCGCGACGCTGCTGCTCGCCGATCCGATGATGATCTCGCACGTCGTGAGCCCCGTCAGCGCGTCCTGTAACACTACGTGAATCATGTTCACCGTCATGCCCCACGACGTCACGCCATCGCCCGTCGGGGTCTGCTCGTTGAGAATCGCGTAGCCAACGCCCGGCAAATCCACCCGAGTATTAGGGGCGACGTCCTCCGTGACCGGTACGCCATTCACGACGAGGTTCGTAAAGCCCGAGCCGGTCGCGTCGGTCCCGCCGTCGAATTGACCGAAATAGCTCGTGGCGACCGCGGTGACGATATCGGCGGTAATGAGACCCGCCGCCGTGCTCACGTTCTCGACTTCCGACGTGCTCTGCGCGCCCGTCTTCTTGTTATCCACCGCGCCCGTGGTCACGGCATTGAGCCATTGCGCATCCACGGAGCCGGGGACGCCGAACGCGTCGGCCTGACCGGTCGCCATGCCACCCGAGCTGGGCAACGTCGCCACCGGCGACTGCGACACGTTGCCGGCCAGGTTGACGTACGTCCCGAACGCCTTGCCGGTCACACTCTGCGCTTGCACCGCTCCCGCGAGGAGGGTGAGCGCCACCAGGAATCTCAGAGTCATGGTCGTTCTCCTTGAGAGCTCAGTTATTGCCGGTCAGGCGATGCTGTTGGATGTTGCCGCCCGACAGAATGCCGTGCCGTGTGTACACGTCTCCGATCGTGATTTTGATGTGGTCGTTTCCGACGCCCGGCTCGGCGACATCGCACGCGTGATTCACTTCGAACGGCACATCTTCGAACGTGCCGTTGTTGCGCGTGTTGAGCCGGCCCAAACCGCCGAACCGACCGCACCGCGAATCACCCGCCGTCTCGTCGGTCGGGGTCGTGAAGAACGCCACTTGGCCGTGGAACGCGAAGCCGCCCCCGAATTCGTCCGGGTTGTGCTCGTTCCACTCGATGTTGCCGCTGCCGTCGGTCGGCGGGCATGAACTGGTCGGCCGCGCCTGGAACCCGAACGTGGCGAAGTCATGCGACTCGGGTGTGCTCTTCGCGTACCCCAGGTGATCGCGTTGATCCACCCTGCCGCCGCCAGTCAGTCGAAAATTGGCGCACTCGCCGCCGCCTTTGGGCGGAGGCTTCACGTGGCCGGCCGTAATACTGGGGCGCGGACTGGCGGTGTCCTGACAGGCGGCCACCAGGATGGCCGCGACCGCGCCGAGCGCCAGATGTCTCGCCTTGATCATGACAACTCCTCCTTTGGGTGTACTGCTTCCGGGGACTCCGTAACCCACCGTCAGAAACGCAAAGCCGGTGCCAAGCACTCGCGTGCTCGGACACCGGCCTCTTGTTGGTACGGCGCGTCGGGCAAGCGCGCGACACCATGTCACGCGCGCCACGTCGCGCGGATTAGTTGTGCTGCGTCTTCGTCATGATGGCGGCGAGCTCATCGGGCGAGAGCGCATCGGACAATCCGGGACCGGAAGCGAGCTTCACATCATCGGGAATCGTGATCGCCGCTTCCCCGACATTGTTCGTGTAGTCACTCTCGGCAAACATGTGGCAGAGGCCATCGGCGTCGCGCGGCCGCGCCGCGTCGCCATCGCCGCACACAAACGCCGGGTTCACGGTGACGCGCAGGATGTACTCGCCCGGCGAGACGGGCGCGGCAGGCTCGTCGAGCACGAAGAACTGCCCGTCTAGGACCCGACTGTAGGAATCCGCCCAACCGGCGCTGATGCCCTGAAAGCCGGGGGACGACCGGGTGCCGCAACTGTCGTAGGTGCGCTTGCCACCAGGAGGGCCGCCAGCTGCGGGTGTGACGTCCACCATGCAGAAGCCGCGCTTCGCCGCCATCACGACGGCGCCGGTCGCGACCGAGATCAGCTCGTACGTCGCGTAGTGGCGGAAGTGGTAATGGTCATGGCACAAGGCGTATTCGAACATGCCGTCGTTGGCGGCGACGTGTGCGAGCGGATCGCCCACGAACACATCGGCCGTGCCGATGTTCGGCGTCGTCGCCGTGAAGCGCAGCACGCTGTGCGTGCCGGGACTGACACCGCCTTCAATGACGCTGCACTGGCTCATGTCTTCGACACGAATGAGCCAGGAGTGGGCGAGCTTCTTGGCGTCCACGGTGAGATCCGGCAGTCCATCGAGATCGGGGACGTTGCCGCTCGATGCAAACGCGGGGCTGGCACTGGCTGTCGTCCGTTCAAGGCTGTTGCAGGCACTCGCCAGCAGCGCCGCAGCGACGACCAGCAAGACGTACGAACGCATCGCGACTCCTCTGGGGGGATACCAGAGGGGGCTGCAAGCTCCATGCGCCGGGTGTTGAGGCGGAAGACGACGCTCAGGCGTCGCGGCGCCGCAACGTTTTTTAGTGCGCCGCCGCGTGATGCTGGTCGCGTTGAAACGCGAGAAACTCGTGAATCGCGCGGACCGCGGTCGAGTCGCGACTCGTGATCCGCACTTCCCCACCCCGCGGGCGATCGATCGGCGCGTAGCTGATCGCCGCGCGCCGGTCGCGCAGCACCGCCGTGCCGGGGACGGTCTGCGCGTGCACCTGGAAGGGCTTGGTGAAGTCGCCGGCGCGGAACGACGCGGCAATCTCGCGCATGTGCACACGAATCGTGGCGACGGCGGCACTGTCCGAGAGATCGTCGCGCTCCAGGACGACACGGCCGCCGTCCGGCAGATCCTCGAACACGTGCGCCGACGTGTACTGGTCGACGCCCATGACGTGCGCGCCGCGCGACTGCATCGCGGCGAAGTCTCTGTCAGACCGCTTGCAGGCCGGGGCTAGGAGCGCCGCGACGACGCAGATGCTTCCGCGCGATATCCGAGTGTGATCCATAGGCCCCAGAGCGAGACATTGAGGAGCAGGCCGAGCACCGGCCGAATGAATGCGAGCGCGGTCGCCGCCGCGTAGACCATGACACCGAAATAATAGGCGCGACGCACCTTGCTCACGGCTTCTGCGGTCACCTCCGGACGCAGCAAGCCGCCGCGCACCATGGTCGCGAACAACAGGTTCCAACACATGGCCTGCGCGACGAAGGTCGCGCAGTAGAAGGCGACCGCCGCTTTCGCCTCGGAGGTCGCGAGGTTCTGCGCCAGCACCGCCGTGGGGAACGGGACGAACGTCACGGTCAGGAGGAGTAAGCCGTTAGCGAAGAGGAACGGATAGTTGACGCCCTGCACCATGCGCAGCAGCTCGTGGTGGTTCACCCACATGATCAGGATGACGATGAAGCTCATGAGAAACGCGATGTAGGAAGGCCACAGCGCGCGCAGGCCGGCCCACAGGTTGTGATCGCCGTGTGGTACGCGGATCTCGAGAATCAGGAGCGTGATCGCGATCGCGAAGACGCCGTCGCTGAAGGCTTCGACCCTGGTGGAGCTCTCGGTCATGCTCACAAAGATGCTTTTCGGGGGTAGATTCTGCTCAAACCACAACAGGCCTGGGTTCATGCATCGTGCAACGCCGACGCTCTCCTTCGCTCTCATCGCCGCGGGCCTCGCCGCCTGCAGCAACTCCAGCGGGCCTGCGGTCGGCTTCGAATGTCTCGGTCAGGCCCTCCCGACGACGGCGCCGGCCACGATCGCGATCAACGGCCAGGTCACGGATATCGTGACGCACAACCCGGTTTCCAGTGCGCCGGTGTTCGCGTTCCGCACGGGGGACACGACGACGTTGGCGGCCGATACGACCAACACCCCCGGCTTCTACATCCTGACGATCTCGACGGGCGGAACCCCCGTTGATGGCTACGTGCGCGTCACGGAGAGCGGGCACATGACGACCTACGCATACCCAGCGCAGCCCATCACCCGCGACACCCTCGATAACATCTCGATGGTGACACCCGCGGAGTTTTCGTTGCTCGCGGCGGCCGCCGGGATCACGCCGCAACCCGGCAAGGGATTCATCGGAGTCCTGGTGAAAGATTGCACGGGGGCCGCGATCACCGGAGCCACGGTGAGCACGACGCCCGCGGCGACGGTCCTCTATAATGTGGCCGGCGTGCCAAGCTCGTCGGCGACGTCAACCGCCAGCGACGGTATCGCCTACGTCGCGAACGTTACGGCAGGGGATGTGACTGTGAAGGCGAGTGCGAGCGGGCACACGCTGCGCCAGCACGTCGTGAACGCGCGCGGGGACGTGATCACGCTTACGGAGATTCGGCCGTAGCGACCACTACCAGCTCCGGGCACCCGTCCACGACGGGGCCCCGCGCGAAGTCGCCGTACATGTCACGCACGCGAAAGCCGGCCCGCGCGAGCAGATTGCGCAGCTCGGCGACCAAGTACCAGCGCATTTCGAAGGCCTGCACGTACCGCTTGCCGTCGACGTAGTAGACCAGCTCCGCCTCGCTCACCTGATCCAGCCAGCGCACCCCCGCGATGCGATACGCGCGGCGGAAGGTGCGTCCGTCGGGAAGGCGCTGCTCGGGCGTATCCTCACGTTCCATACCGTCCGCGTTCACCAGCATGTCGAATCGCGGATTGAAGACGTCGAAGACGAGGCGCCCGCCCCCCGGCGCGAGATGGCGCGCGACGGTGGCCAGGAACTGCAGCTGATCGTCGATCGTGGTGAGATGCTGCACGACGCGGAACGGCGCGATGATTAGTGAGTACGTCGCACCGAGGTCGAAGGCGCGCATGTCGTTCACCACCAGTCTGACGCGCCCCTGCACCGCAGGCGGTTCGGCCGCGAGGTTCGCGCGACAACGCTCGAGCATCTGGGGGGAGCCGTCCAGTCCGGTGATCGAGCCGCCGGCACGCGCGATCGGCAGCAGAATCCGGCCGGTGCCGCACCCCACCTCGAGCACCGGGCCGCGGGCGGTTTTCGCTTCCTCTACATAGAAGCCGACGTCCTGGCGCGCCGCATACAGCGGCACGCTGTCGTAGAGCAGACCGAAGTCGGGGATCAGGTCGTAGGAAGAGGCTGCCACTAAGTCTTGATCTTAACCGTCAAGACCCGCCCATCGCGAGAGACGTCGGCCTTCGTCGCGCGCAGCGAGACGAGCGGCGACTCGATGCGCACATCGCCCTGCGCGCCCACCGTCACGGTCACGGTCGAGTCGGCGCCCACGACGGCGCGCAGGCTCTGCGCATTGCGATCCTGCACGACCGGCGTGTTGAACGTGGCCTGGAATGCGTCGCCGACACAGGCGTGCAGCCAGCGCGTGTGCAGCAGTACGCCGTGCTCGACCTGCAGGAGATTCTGCGGATCGATCCCGCACAGGCCGAGGTAGCGGCCCTCGACCGTGACGACCAGCAGGACGCCGGGAGCGGCGAGCAGGCTGTCCACCTGTGCCCGGCGGAATGCACGCAGCCCGGCGACGCCGGAATCGGCCGAGCGTCGCAGGGTGGCGATCACGAACGTCGATTCAGCCTGCCGCCGCAGGCCGAGCTCCTGCGCGCGATAGCCCGTCGCGTCGGCCAATGCGTCCTGCACGGTGAGGTTCTGATTCATCAGGCGCGTCTTCCAGGACGGTCCCTCGAGCGCGTCGAGCAGCAGGCCGAGCGCGGGACCGGTGGCGTAGTAGCGCAGCCGGATCGACAGCGTCACATCCTCGGTGAGCTTGTGGAGACCGCTGAGCTTGCTCGTCTGCAATCGCACCGCGCCAGCGCGATCGGGGAAATCGCGTTGCCGCGACGCAAGCATCAGCACCCGGACCAGCGTGTATTCCGCGAGCCCTTCATTCAATTCGGCGAGCTGCTCGAACTCGGCGAGCTCGGCGCCGAGCGCCCGTTGGCGCGATTCCCGCACGGCGAGAAATTGCCGGGCGAGGGCGCGCTTGCGGACTTTGGTCTCCGCCTGCTCCGCCGCAGCGAGAATCCGCCCTTCGAGCGCCATCCCGGCTTCATTCCGCGGATCGAAGACGGGATAACTCGTGACCAGGAAGGAATTCTCGCCGCGGCCGAATCGCGTGCCCTCTCTTTGGGAAGCCGCCTCGAAGACGTGAAAGGCCTCGTGTGTCGTGAGCCCCACGAGCGTGGCCAGGCCCGTCGAGTCGTTCACGACGACCTGCGCCGTGGGACGACCGTCGAGCTCTGTGCCCGTGCTCGCGGCGCCGCGATCCGCCGACGACAGCCAGCTACCGCCGGCAAGCCCGCTGATGGGCAGGAACCCCTGCGGCAGCTCGCCGCGCCAGCCGAGCAGCAGCGTTCCCTGGCCCCGGACCACGTAGGCCACCGGAATCGTGTCCGGGCGGAAGCCGGGCCAGATCGAATCGCTCATGTCCCGGCCCAGGCGCACGACCCACTGGTGCGCGGTGACGATCCTGGTCGTGGTCTCGGGTGGCGGTCCTTGAATCAGCGCGAGGAGAAGTGCCGCGGGTACCACTGGATGCCCCCTTCAGGTTTGATCGCGATGTGGAAGTCCGCGCCGTTGTCGGCGCCGCGGATGATCAGGGTGTCGCCCGTCTGTACGAGATCGCGCTCCGGAACGCGCGCGCCGTCGAGCGTGGCGGCGATCGCCTGACCCTGGTGGATCTCGAGCACGAATTCCCCGGCGGGATCCGTCGCGTGGACGATGTAGTGGTCCGGCGGTCCGATCGGACCAGCCAACACGAGCACGACGAGCGCCGCGACGAACGAGCGGATGGCCGTGCGCGGCTGGCGGACGCAGAGACTCACGACATCGATGACGTAGCGCCCGCTCGTCCGGTCCCCATACAGCTCGGCGAGGTCGCCCTCGATCGCCTCGAGCTTGTCGGGATCGCAGAACCAGCGCAGCAGGCGCGTCATGCGTGTTTGGGAATCGGTTGCGCGAGGCGCGACCGGATGCGGCCCATGGCGCGCAGCGCCGTGAGACCGGGCGCGGTCACGCGGAACATGCGCTTGCGTCGGCCGCCCCGCTGTGGCGTCGCTTCGCCCCACGCCGAACGCACGTAGCCTTTGCGCTCCAAGCGGTCGAGCACCGCATAGACCGCGCCGAGCGCGACGGCGGTCCCGGTCTCCGCCTCGAGGCGCTGCCGTACGGTCACACCGTAGGCCTCTTCCCCGAGGCTCGCGGTGGCGAGGAGCACCAGCTCCTCGAAGCCGGCCAGTCGTTTCTTCATCAAAGTAGAAGAAATCAAGCACGACGCAGCACGGCGCGTCAATGGTCACGTGCCCGATTTTCCCGAACAAAACCCATATGACCGGCGCCTTCCTCCCACGGCCGGGTAGGGTGCCGTTGCGCCCCCTCAATTCGTTTTCGGGAGGGCTGCGTGCTGCACGCAAATCAGAGAACCCTGCTCCTCGCGACGCTCATCGGCGTGGTGGCATGCGACAGGAATGCACCGACGGCTCTGCCCCCAGGCCCGGCGCCGGGGGTGAGCGGTCCAACCCCCGAATTCATGGTGGTTCCGGCCTCGCTCGGCACTGCGCTGCGGAATCTCGATGCGGCGCGGCTCCGCCAGTTCGAGGCCGGTCGCGTCGTCTTTGCCACCGTCTTCACGCCGGAAACCGGGCTCGGCCCGTTATTCAACGCCGTCAGCTGCGCGTCCTGCCACGAGGCGCCGGTCGTCGGCGGGGGCGGGAGCAACGATCCAGCGGAAGGCGACGAGGACATCGAGCTGCACGCCACGGCATTCCACGGTGCGGGGGCACGCTGCGACGATCTCGCTGCCGTCGGCGGCCAAGTGATCCAGAAACAGCTCACGCCCGCCTTGAGCGCATACCTCAACCTCACGTCGGAACCGATTCCGGCGGCGGCCACCGATTCCGGTCACCGCACGACGCCCGACCTGTTCGGATTCGGATTGCTCGACGCGGTGCCGGACGCGGAGATTCTGGCGCGCGCGGATCCGCTCGACCGCAACCACGACGGCATTTCCGGTCGTCCCAACCGGACGGCGGACGGTCGCCTCGGGCGGTTCGGCCGCAAGGCGCAGGCGGCCACGCTGCGCGAGTTCAACGCGGACGCGTTCGTCATGGAGATGGGGATCACCAACCCCGTAAATCAGACGGAGCAGACCGTCGGGGGACTTCCCTTCCCCGCCGGTATCGACCCGCTGCCCGAGCCCGAGATCGGCGCCGAGCGGCTCGACGCCGCCGATGCCTTCGTGCGCTTTCTCGCGCCCCCACCGCGCGTGCCGCTCGACTTTGCCGGCGCGATCGGGGCGGTGACGTTCAGGAGGATCGGTTGCGCTTCATGCCACGTCCCGGCGCTCGTGACCGGTGCCAATCCGGTGCCCGCGCTGCGATTCCGGGTCGTACCCGCCTTCACAGATCTGCTGTTGCACGACATGGGGCCCGACCTCGCGGACATCTGCCTCGGTGAGGCGGAGCCGTCCGAGTTCCGGACTGAGCCGCTGATGGGATTGCGGTTCGCCACGGCGTTCCTGCATGACGGCCGCGCCACCACGATCAGCCAGGCGATCGAGCTGCACGGGGGAGAGGGTCAACGCGCTCGCAACCGATTCATGCGCTTGACGCCGCTCCAGCGGCGGACGGTCTTGCGGTTCTTGAGGACCTTGTAGTCTCGTCCTACGAGGCCTTCCTGACGAAGGTCACCGTCGCCACCGGCTTCACGCGGCCGTTGGTGACGAAGTGCCGGTTCGCCGCGCGCGTCGTCGGCTTCTTGGGGTTGGTGTCTTTGTCGCGAGCATTGTAGGTCGTGCCGTCGTCGCCGCCGGAGTCGTAGGCATACAGCGTCACCGTCCGGCGGGAGATCCAGGCGCCGTTTTCGGCGAGGGTGACGCCGGACGCGCCCGTGAACCAGTCGGGGCTCGGGGCGATCATGTTCACGACGGAGACGAGCGGATGCGCGGGATCGACGCGCACCGTCGCGACCATCGAGTCCTTCCAGTTCTTGAGACCACCCGATTCGAACAGCATCAGCGCGCTGCCCTGATCGATCGCGGTGCGGATCTCCGTGTCGAGCGGCGAATGCTTCCCTTCCTCGGAGAGACGCTCGAGCCCCGCCGTCGGCCGGCGGCCGATCGCGAAGATCGAGTACTTCGCATTGTGCGACGCGCCGATCATCCCGGAGAAATGCGCGCCCGACGGATACTCGAACGGGTGCGACGTCTTGGTCCACGTGCTCTTGATGATCACGGTGTACTCGGCGGGGCCGGTCGGCACGGCCGGGGGACCGGCTGGCGGTGGTGCCGCGCTCTTGGACCCCTTCCCACACGCGGCGACGGCGGCGAGCACGAGGACGGTAATAGCACGCATGAGAGTCTCCGTTACGCGGACGGCCTTCCCGCTGGGACGAGGTGAATATCGCATTCGGAGCACGATTCTCCCTGAACGAATGTCGCACCGCAACGCGGGCACCACATCCCCGATCCATTTTGAGACGCCAGGGACGCACCCAGCTCGTTCAGGTTGAGTCCTTCGAGCAGGCGCCCATCGACTTCTCGTCCGTTGCGCGCATCGTAGACAATGGGGCGAACCCAGCGCAGAAACGCGTCCCCGGGAAGCAAGGCACGAGTAACGAGCGACGGCGGCACTTCCCGCAGCGTCTCCTCGAGCAGTACGTCGGCGGCGCGCGGCGCGGCGAACGGGGACATATACGGCACGGCCCAGCGCAGCGCCGCGCGCCACGGTTTGCCGAGGCCGTGCGCGCTGAATGCCAGGGCAGCGAAGATCGTGAGACAGAGGAGCAACACGGCGCCGAGGGCAGTGAGGAATCCGAGCGCCCCGAACCGCTGCAGGGCGAACGGCACTCCCAGCACCAGCGCGAGCAGCTCGACGAGGCCGAGCACGCGCAGGTCGAACAGCGCGGTATAGAGGTCGCGCCCCTCGAGCTGCGCGCGCACCGCGTCCGCATCGGTGCCCCGGTACTGCTGCCGCGGCGCGAGTACGATCGCGCTCATCAGCGGCGACCACCATGCGAGGAGACGTACCCGCTCTCCCGCCACCGGCGGCTCGACGGTCCATTGCCCGAACAGCACGCGGTGCAATACGACGGACCCGCGCGGCACGCGCCGCACGCCTTCGATCAGCGTGAGCAGCGCGAGAAAAACAATCGTCACTGCGCCTGCATCTCGCCCCGTTTCCCGGTGATCCGCGACCACAGCCGCTTCAGCGCGCCGACCAGCGCCGCGAACCCGATGACAATCAGCTTCCAGAACTTGACGAGCAGGCCCGACTTCACGAGCGCGACGCCGGCGCCGCCCGCGACGAGCGCGGTGAGGCCGTACGCCGCGACTTTGTCCCCGCTCCGCCATTCGGCGTACTTGTACCCGGTGGAGTAGGTGTAGCCGCCGATCATCGTGTTGAACGTGGGCACGAGCGCGGCGAGCTGCTCCGGCGTTGTCACGAGGTCCGCGTGCATTACGCCGCCGCGGCCGAGCAGCCGCACGGAGTGGTTGACGGTGCGGCCGCCCTCGTTGTCGTGCGCCGTGATGGCCCAGGTCAGGTTGTTCGTCGCGCGATCGTAGAACGGCTTCGTGGCCCAGCCTTCCACCGTGAGCGTGCCCCAGCCGCGGCGCTTGCGCTCGCGGTTCCCTGCCTCCGTGCCGCTGCGCACCGATTCGAGGATCGCGTCGGCGTCGAGGCTCGCGCCTTCGTCGTCGCGCACGTAGCCGCTCTGGTCATAGGAAAAGAGCACGAACCAGGTGTCGGTGGTCCCATTCGCCGGACACAACAGGACCCCACGCTCGTTGCCGGACGCATTGTTTTGCGTCGCTTCCAGAAATGCTTTGACGCCATCCATGCCGGTGAAGAGACAGCTGGCCGGCACGGTGATCGTCGCCTCGGCGCCGAGCACGCCCTTCGTCGGTCCCTTGGCCCAGGGGATCTTGTCCAGCTGCGCCGCGGCGGCCGCGGGCAGGAGCGCGAGGCAAACGGCGAGACGGCAAATCATCGAGCGCGCAGACATGCAACCTCCAGCGAATTAGAGTGCGCGAAGTGGACGGAGGGGCGCGTTTCAGCGGTACACAACATTGTAAACGCGTTGAAAAATGCAACTAGGTCCTCAAGATGTCGTCGCGATTGGTCTTACAGCCGCGGCGAGTGTCCATCCGTCCGGTAGATGCCCCGGACCGGGAATCCATCGATCAGCGCCGGCTCAAAGTGTTGCGGCATCATTCGCCGCTGGAGTTCTTCGTCCAACGACGCTGCTCCAGACGACTGAGCCACTCGGACATTAACGACGTCCCCCGTTTCCGCGACGAGTATTTCGAGCACGAAAGAGGTGGGAGGTCCCCGGACCGCGGGCACACGCGCCCTTTGCTCCTGTATAGGGCCGACCGCGATCCGGATTGGAGGGTTCGATCCTGGCCTCAGAGAGGGAGGACAGTACAGCGCTCGCTCGAGCGTGAGTGCCGGCGACGGTCCCCCAACGACATGCACCCGCACCGCCCAGACATCGGACGGCTTCCTCGGCCACATGGAGCGTGCGAGGACGAGTGCAGCCTTCGCGTCGGTGCTATCGAGCGCACGGACCTTGGGAAGCGAGTCTGTCTTGTCGAAGAGCAGGCTGAAACGCATCTCCTCACGGAGCACGTTGAACTGCTGGAGCTCGACGATCGCATCAGCGGAATCGAGGAGCACACTGACAGGCGGCAGCTGTGTCGGTTTCTTGGTCTCGCCGCAACCCTTGCGTTGCCCGAGGAGTGACGACGGGATCGCAAGGGCTGCGAGGAGCGCGAGTGTTCGAACCATCCTCAGCTCTTGGGAAGCTCGTTGATGATAAAGCGCCAGATCCGCCAGCCGCCGGGCTCGCGGCGCCAGATGGTCATGTAGCGGCCGGTCCCGTGAATCGGCGCGCCCGTCTTCGGGACTTGAGTCTCCTCGTACGTCCCGACGTCCACTGCATGATCCCCGGCGACAAAGAAATCGGCGCGCTTCAAGATGAGCGAGGGAATGCGGTACTTCCCCATCTCGTCGATGACCAACGCATGGACGGCCGCGCTATCGAAGTCCGGAGTGCCCGGAAAGAGAAACTTGACGTCGCCGGAGAGCCGCCCGAGCGCCATCGCGGAATCGCCCTGGAGCCACGCCTGACGGTACTGCTCGAGGGCGGCATCTACCGCCGCACGATCGACGGCGGCATCGGCCACCGGCGGGCGCCGGCACGCGGCGACGATGAGCACGAGAACGATGACGATGCAGGATTGTACGAGCGATCTCATCGAGGTTTGCACTCGTCGGCGAAGGCTGTAGAATCCGATAGCATGGCACGCTTCATCCCCTGGATATTATGCGCCGCGCTCGCCGCGGCTATCCCGCCTTTCCCCGCCCCAGCCGCAGCCCAGGCGTTTGCCCCTCCCGTCGGCGACAGCGGACGCCGTGGCTACACGGCCGCCGATGTGCATTTCATGTCGGGCATGATCTACCATCACACACAGGCCGTGCTGATCGCGGGTTGGGCGGCGTCGCACAACGCGGGTCCGTCGGTGCAGACGCTGTGCGACAGAATCGTGGCCAGCCAAAAGGACGAAATCGCGCTGCTCTCGCGCTGGCTCGCCACCAGGCACGAAGCGGTGCCGCACCCCGATCCCGAGCACATGATGATGGCGGACATGAATGCGACACACATGATGCCGGGGATGCTGACCGCCGAGCAGCTCGCGCAGCTCGACCGCGCGCGGGGCCCGGACTTCGATCCGTTGTTCCTGCGCCTGATGATTCAGCATCACCAGGGCGCCATCACGATGGTGAATCAGCTGTTCGCCTCGGGAGCCGGTGAAGAGGAGCCGGTCTACAAGATGGCCAGCAGCGTATACGCCGATCAGACGACCGAAATCGAGCGGATGCAGCAGATGCTCGCCGCTGACGTCTTCGCACCAATCACACCCAAATAGGATTGGCAATGAAATCGCTTCATGCGTTGGTTCAGGTTGTCGCCGTCGTGTCCCTCACCGCTTGTGCCTCGGGCAGCGGAGCGAACAATTCCACCGTCGCGCCCACCCCGGACCCGCGGGTGGGCCTGAAGCCCGGGCGCTACGACGCCGGCCAGGCACAGTGGAACATGCGGCTCGTTTCGAACAACCCGTCGCCGTCCCCGTTCGATAGCTCGACCAATTCCGATCTCGCGTTCTATAAGAACTACGTGATCCAGGGCAACTACGACGGCTACCAGGTCTGGGACATTGCGAACCCCGGGCATCCGACGCTCAAAAAGTCGTACTACTGCCCCGCGTCGCAGAGCGACGTGTCGGTGTTCCGGAACCTGCTCTTTGTGTCGGGCGAGGGAACGAGCGGCCGGCTCGACTGCAGCGGCGCCGGCGTGCACGACTCGGTGTCGCATGACCGGCTGCGCGGCATCCGCATCTTCGACATCTCGGATATCAGCAGTCCCAAGTACTTGGCGAACGTGCAGACGTGCCGCGGCTCGCACACGCATACCGTCGTGATCGACCCCAACGACTCTACGAACGTGTACGTCTACGTCTCCGGCTCGGCGCCGGTGCGCTCGCCGACCGAGCTACCCGGGTGCGTGCGGCAGTCGCCCGATTCGAATCCCAACAGCTCGCTGTTCCGCATCGAAGTCATCAAGGTGCCGCTCGCCGCGCCGCAGGAGGCCGCGATCGTGAGCTCGCCGAGGATCTTTGACTCGCTCGCGCCGCCGCCGCAGCACGGCGAGATGCAGCAGGATATCGACGAAGGCAAGCGCGTGGTGGATTCGGCGCGGGCGCACGGCGGGTACGTCGCCCGGGTGTTCGGCCAGGAGCGGGTCGTCAGCAGCCGGTTCGTGACGCCGATGCTCGACAGCATCGTCAAGGCGCGGGGCGCCACGGGCGCGGCGATGGCGGCCGACAGCCAGGTACTGCGCGACAACCTTCAGAGTATCCTCGACCGGTTGTTCCAGGTGAACCAGCGGCGGCGCACCGGCCCGAACCAGTGCCACGACATCACGGTCTATCCGACCATCGGCCTGGCGGGCGGCGCGTGCGGCGGCTACGGGCTGCTGCTGGATATCCGGGACGTCGCGCATCCGCGGCGCATCGGCGCGGTGGCGGATTCGAATTTCTCCTACTGGCACTCCGCGACCTTCAACAACGACGGCACGCAGATCCTCTTCACCGACGAGTGGGGTGGCGGCGGGCAGCCCAAGTGCCGCGACTACGACAAGCCCGAGTGGGGCGCGGACGCGCTCTTCACGCTCGACAATGGACAGATGACGTTCCGGAGCTACTACAAGATGCTCGCGCCGCAGACCGCGAACGAGAACTGCGTCGCGCACAACGGCTCGCTCATCCCGATCCCCGGCCGCGACATCATGGTGCAGTCGTGGTATCAGGGCGGCATCTCGATCTTCGACTGGACCGATGCGGCGCATCCCAAGGAGATCGGCTTCTTCGATCGCGGCCCGATCGACGGGACCCAGATGGGGAACGCGGGCACGTGGTCCGCGTACTGGTACAACGGCTACATCTACAGCTCCGAGATCGGGCGCGGGCTGGACGTGCTCGAGCTCCAGCCGGGCGGTCTGATCTCCGCCAACGAGATCGCGGCCGCCAGGCTCGTGCATCTCGATTATTTCAACGCGCAGGATCAGCCGAAGATGACGTGGCCAGCGAGCTTCGTGGTCGCCCACGCCTATGTCGATCAGCTCGAGCGCTCGAACGGCCTCTCGGCCGAGCGGCTGAAAGTGGTGCGGCAGCAGCTGAGCAAGGCGCAGAAGAGTCAGGGCGCGGCGCGGCGCGACGCGTTGACGCAGCTGGCCACCGCGCTGGGGCAGGACGCGTCGATGTCGAATGATCGGGCGAAGGTGCAGAAGCTGGCAGGGGTAGTGACGGATTTGGCCGCGAGTCCGGGGACCGCGGCGCAGTAAGAACGGTTTCGACGTCGAAGGCAAAAGGCCGCGGAGCGATCCGCGGCCTTTTCTATTTCCCTCAGGGACCGCACACCGCTCCGCCGGCGTTGTTCGTAAACGTGTTCCCGAGCGCGGGGTCAGTGAAATCGGTTGACCACGGCGGCTGGTTTATGATGTTGACGGCGCACCCGGCCGAGTTGCTGATCAGCGAGTTGTGAATCACTGGTCCGATATCGATGTAGAACTGAAACGATCCGGCGACCCAGGGATCCGCGGCGCCCGCCCGGTCCACGATCACATGATCGAACAGCGTCGCGGAGTCGGCCGAATAGCCGATCTTGACGCCGGCCCATGCGCCCGGACTGCTTCCCTGTCCCGTGAGCGTGACTGGCTGCGCAGCTGTCCCGATCGCGCGAACGGTGCCAGGCCGGTCCCACCCCACCCAGAGGTGCGATCCACCCGTAAACGCCAGCGTGATGCCCGGGACAAGCGTCAGCGTGGGGTTGTTGATGGCGGTCGTGTCCCCTACCGAGATGCCGTTGAACACGAGATAGGGCACGCCGAGGTTCGGAAAACTATCATCATGCGGCACAGTGAGCTCAGTCAGCCAGATTTCGTGGCGAATGGTGCGGGTGTAGTCGCCTGGTGGTATCGAGCTCGGCGAGCTTCTCCCGCTAATCGAGATTGGTGGTCCGAACCCGAAGAGACGCGATGAACCGCTGACACCGTTGATCGTCAAGTCGGTCGAGCCCGCGCCGAGGCGGCCACCCGCCCCGAGACCCAGTCCGACGTTGAGCGCGTTGAACGTCACGTGTCTCAGCACGGGAGCGGGATCGGGGAGGACCCCATAGTAGTCTCCCGTCACACTGATGCATGCGTAGGCGAATGTCGGATTCGAGTTCTCCACCCTTCCGCAATTATCCAGCACGACATTGGTGATGCTACTGGGAATCGAATGCCAGGCGAGCTCGATCCCGAGCCAACTCGTGTCGGCCGCACGTAACACCGCATTCGGGCCGCTCTCGTTTCCGATTCGCAGGCCGCCCGGCGCGTTGACGCCGACCACGATCGAAGCCCGCAACCGGATGGTATCGCCCGGCGGGATCGTGAGCACGGGCTGTTTCGGTCCTTCGATGAGGACGTTATCCGTGACGGTCCATGGCACGCCACCGGCCCACGTGACCGAGTCGCGCAGCGTATCCAGCGTCAACCGGACTTCGTTGTAGTCGTTGCCGGCGAAGCTCCCGCCGAGGGGAAAGGTTGCCGACTCGCGCGCGCGCATCTGGGCGATGTAGCCGCGCATGTTGACAACCGACAAGTGGGTCGACCCCGTCGCAAAGTGGGAGTCGTTCGACAGGATCACCGCCCCGCCGCGGGCGTCTCGGACAGTGACATGGTCGATGAGCAGGGTCGGGTTTTCGGACCGGAGCGGGCTTCCCAATCCGATGCATCCGGAAGGCAAGCTGTCGAAGAGGTACTGGGAGCCGCAGCCACTCAGCTCGACGTAATGCATCTCCGATGCCGTGTTGCTCCGCAACGCGAGGCCAACCCAGAAACCCGGGGCGGCCGTGGTGTCGAGGCTCCGCATCGTGATGGGCTGGGCCGAGGTGCCGAGGGCGCGGAGGGCTCCCGGCCCTCCAGCGGAGCCGAAGGTCAAGAGCGACAGGGTGTCGAACAACACGGTCGCCCCGGCTTCGATGGTCAGCGTGGCATCGGACGAGATGAAGAGGTGGCCGCGAACGATGTGCGGCGATGCCGCGCGGGTCCACGTTTCATCAGTCACGACGGGAAGCGTATGGATAGTCTGCTGCGGCCCGGACGGGTCGCCACACCCCGGCGCCGCAAGCACGATCACGACCGCAACCGCCGCCGCTGCTCTCATGGAGGTTTAAGATGTGCGGTCTCCGTTCCTGCAGCGAGCGCCCCCGCCCCAAACGTCATAATCTTCCATTGCCCGCGAGGCGATCAGATAGAAGTTTCCCCCATGCGGCAGACCCTGCTGGTGGGAGTCGCGGCTGGCGTGATGGTGACGCTGGCGTGCAGCGGTGATTCGGCTGGACTGCGGCCGCGTATCGCCGTGTCAATCTCGGTTCAGCCGGACCCGTCGCTCCCCGGGGATACGCTCCGCGTCGCCGTGACCGCCGTTCCCTCAGGCGGCGCGGTCGTTGACGTCATTCGACTGAGCGCAGCCGGGCTCGTCACCGCCGCGGACTCGATGCACTTCTCGGGCGATGGTCCCCAGTCTCACACCTGGACCTACGCGCTCCCCTACCTGCCGCCGTCGGGCGACGTCGCGTTCAGCGCGGCCGCTCAGGGGGGCGGCGTGAGCGCCATCGACCGGGACACGGTCGCGGTCGCTGATCTCGTTCCCCCGGAGCTGACGGCGTTGGATGCGACACCGATCGTATTGGTCCCCACCGACACAGTCACGGTGACGTATTCAGCCAGCGACAACGCGGGGCTATGGTGGACCGTCGTCCAGATCAGCGGCGCGTTCACTGCCACCGACTCCGTCGATCATGCGTTCGCGAAGCAGGTGAGCCGGTCTGTGCGGATCCCGGTTCCCGCATCAGCCACCATGGGCTCCACGTTTACGGTGAAGGTGATCGCGGCCGACCCGGCCCTGCACCGGGATAGCGCCGTGAGCTCGCCGATCCAGGTGAACGACCTCGTTCTGCCATCGGTGAATGGCGTCGCGTCCGGCCCGGAGCCGGTCCTGACGTTCGTCCCGAACGACACGCTGCGACTCGCGGTGAACGCGTCGGACAACTACAAGCTGGCATGGGTGGGATATCGCATCGGCGCGCCCGCGTCGCTGCGCGATTCGGTGGCGGTCACGACGAGGAACGCGAGTCAGAGCTTCACTGTCCTGATCCCGTCGTCGGGATGGCTCGGCACGCAGACCGTGATGGGGTTCGCGCGCGACTCGGCGGGGCATCTCGTCCAGGCGTCGCTCGGCAATGCGACCGTCGTTCCAGGCAGCCGCCGCCCGACCTTCGTCTTTCCGCTCAATGGCGGAATTCCCGACCTGGTCTATGACTCGGCGCGCGACGTCGTCTACTTCTCGGAGCCGAGCCTCAATCGCGTTCGGGTCTTCTCGCTTGGCACGAAGAGCTTCGCCGGGCCGATCAATCTCTTCTCCAGGCCTTGGGGACTCGACTTGACGCCCGGAGGCGACTCTCTCGTCGTGACACTGAGCCAGAGCAAGAGCTTGGCGATCGTAAATCTTCAGAACCGGCAGGTGGATACGGCGAATCTGCCGCTCAACCCGAACGGCAATCCGTCGCTCGCCTACGTGCGCGTTATGGCCAATCGCAAGGCATTCGTGGCCACGCCCGATGGCGGAGGAGTCGTTTGGGAGCTCGATCTCGGCACGCTGAGCCGCCGCGTGCGCACGGACGCCTCCGTCACTGCGATTGTGCCGATGGCGCGAGCCGGGGACGGCTCGCGGCTGTTGGTGATCGGCGACAACTCGTGCTGCCCTGAGAGCGGGAGCCTCTATCTCTCCGCCACGGATACGTTCGCCATCTCGGGTCCGACCGCGGACCGCTATGGCCCTCGGGTATCCGCCGATCGGAGCGGGTCGCGCTTTCTCGTCGACGAATCGCTGTTCGACGGGAGTTTGAATCTGATCCAAACGTTCACCTCTTCCACGTTCACGCTCGGCCGGTCGAGCGCGCTGTCTCCCGATGGTCTTTCGGCGTATCTGGCCGTGGACTCCGGTTACGTGAAAGTGCGAACAGCCGACGGAGTCGTCGTGGACACGGTCCGGACCGGACAGACATTCTACCGGTTCATCGCGGTCTCGAGCGGAGCGTGGCTCGTGGGAGTCTCCGGGAATCCCCAACTCTCGCAGCAGTTCGTGGTGGTGGACCTTCGTTGAGGACCTTCACGGCTTGGCATTCACGCTGAAGGCTCACCCATTTGTAATGTGGCTGCAATCCCGGAGAGGCAGGTTGTCGATAACCCTCTGCGGAGGCTGCCATGCAGCTCGCTCCGCCCCGCCCTCTCCCGCACATCAATGTCACGCCGATGATCGATGTCATGCTGGTACTGCTGATCATTTTCATGCTGATCGTCCCGGCGATCGCGATGCAGGTCGACCTTCCGGTCGCGGTCAACTCGCAATCAAAACCGCAAGAGCCGGATGAGATCGTGCTGACCATCGATCGCCGCGGGGCAACGTCCCTGGAGGTGTCCGGCCACGCGGCGCCCGGCATTGCGCTCCGCGAGCAGCTCGCGGCGCTCTACCGGGACCGGACGCGCGACCGGATTCTATTCCTCAAGGCCGATACGGCGTTACCGGTCGGGCTGCTCGAGCAGGCGATGGTTTATGCGCGGGACGCCGGCGTGCGCGTCGTCGCGGCGATCACGGAGCGGAAGGTGACGCCGCGGATGTGAAACGCCGGGAAAAAGCCGCACGGGTTGGAGGGTGTTAACCGTGCGCTGAAGCGCCGGCTGGGCGAAGGCGCGAGCCCTGAAAGGCTCATCGCCTCTTAGTGCCCGGCGGCCCCGCGGGCGTCCCCGCCTGGTGTGTTGTACGCCCGGTCCCGCCGATAACGCTCCGTCGTCCAGATCTCGGGCGCCCAGAATTCTTCAACGTCGAGCCCCTCCTGCGACTGGGTGATCCCCCAGTGGTAATGCATCACGGGCTTGCGCGTGTCGTCGTACCCGACCCGCACACAGCGACCCACGATCTTTTTCACATTAAACCCGCCAGAGAACGCTCCTGCGTTCTCGGCAGTCGCTGCGGGCAGGCGCACGCCCAGTGAGAAGAGCGCATTGAAGGCGTTAATGAAGCGGTTGGCCTGACGGGCGAGCTCTTCGTCGACCCGCCACTCGAAGATGGGTGGCTCATAGGCGAGTCCCAACAACATGACCTGCGCGTACAGCACGACCGATTCGCGCAACGCCGCGAGCACGACCGGGTCCTGCGCACGCGCGGCGAGGCCCACCAGCGAGTAATCATCCATGGCTCGAGCGGCCTGCTCGGCCGCGGTGGTCAGGGTCGGGATGGTCCAGTGCGGCGCGAGTTCTTGTAGCGCGTTGGAGAGCGCATCGTGGCCGACGGGCAGCAGCTTATCTTCGTTGCGGGGGAACCCGAAGAGCCGCGACGACGTCACCGCATGCAACCGCTGGTATGCCGGGAGGCCTTCGACCGCCGCGACGCGGCTGTTGGGCTCCTGCTGCAGTGCGCGAAGCAGACGGAAATACTCGGTCAGTCGCGCGTCCTCAGCGTAATAGCCTTCGACGGGAACATCGGCCGGCTTGATGTGCAGGCTCCACGCGACTTCTCGGGCGCAGCGGAGGAGCTCGAGGCCCTCGTTCCGCTTCATCGTGCTGCGGTACAGATCGTCGAGGCCGAGCAGGAAGACGCGGTTATCGACGACGCGGCGCTCTGTCATCATCAGGACGCCGTCTCGCATCTCGGCAGCGGCGACGGATAGCTGGACCCAAATCTGTTCCGCTCCCAGCAGTTGCGCGTGCCGCGCACCGTGAGGGAGAGGGAGAGCAAGCGGTGACGGAGCATGGCGGATCTCCTTGTCGGGTATAGCAAGCAGCGTGCACGCGGCGCGTCAAGTCGACGTCAAGCTGGCATCGGTCGCCGTTCCAGCGCGCGAATGATCAGCGCAAAGACCGCGTACGCAACGAGAGCCGTGAGCGCCGCGGCGTTGTCGGATGCTGGTGGTGGGCCGAAGAAGACGTACGCCTGGATTGCGACCATGATGGCGCCGAACACCAGCATCGCGCTGCGGCGCGCCGTGCCCAGACGGAAGTACAGCCACATGCCGCCGAACAGCAGTACGGCTTCGAGGCCGAGCGCGATGGCCGGCACGTTCCAGAGGCCGAGCCCGACCTTGGCGGAGTTGTCGTACAAGGGCAGGTCGGGACGGTGCACCACGAAGTCGAGCACCCAATGCGAGAAGACAGCGGCGCTGATGACCGCGGCTGCGCGTTTGCTACCGCTCGGCGCCGCCACGCTGTAGACCGCAGCAGCCAGGACCGACCACGCGATCGCGGCGACGAGGCTGTGCGTGTACGGCATATAGTAGAGGTCGAGCGGATTCGAGGCGGTGATGCCGGGGACGATCCGCACCTTTTCGATACGCAGCAGGACGAACGGTGCCCACAGGACGTCGAGGAGCTGGACCGCGATGAAGAGCACCCAGAGCGAGATCGACGGCTCGGCTTTCTTTGCGGCGAAGCTGACGCCGTAGTGGCCGACGAACATGGATCAGGCGTTCACATCGCGCCGGGGCGATCGGAGTTATTGATGTCCCGGGCG